>Ga0326514_10000733_pt1 | contig 21793 bp, 19 predicted proteins | sample 3_2548_0518_D_FD_203653 | JGI IMG/M metagenome (GOLD analysis project Ga0326514, IMG submission 203653) | Bovine rumen microbial communities from UC Davis, California, United States - 3_2548_0518 | ecosystem: Host-associated > Mammals > Digestive system > Stomach > Rumen | place: USA... | reverse complement strand
CTTTGAATTTTCTCCGGAGGCAATTTTTTAAAAATCATTTTGCTTTCTTTATATATTTAGGTAGTATTTAAAGTGGTTTATAGGTTATGATTTTTGTGTTTTGGTAAATTAGTTAAGTTATATATTTTGTTAAAGATCGGATGACCGGAAATCCATCGTACCTCCTGTACAGGTAATGTATGTTTATTCTCCTTTCTATAAAGCCTTGTTTACTCATAGTCCTATAGATCACTTTAAATATTATCTAAATGTTAAAGAAACATTATTAAAAATGTTATGAAAGGAGAATTAATTGTGGCTAAAGTACGAAATACTAATAAAACAGAAAAAACAAAAAGTATTAGACCCGCTTTAACACCAGAAGCCAGAGAAAATCAATTAATATATTTAGCTACAGAATTAGCAGAACAACAATTAAAAGATGGTACAGCATCATCACAAGTTATTACACATTATCTTAAATTAGGATCTTCAAAAGAACGTATAGAAAAAGAGATATTAGAAAAACAAAAGGAATTAATATCTGCAAAAACAGAGGCTATACAATCTGCAAAAAGAGTTGAGGAATTATATGCAAATGCAATTAATGCAATGAAACAATATAGTGGTAATACAACGGATGATGAATAGAAATATTAAAACATATTCTGAATTAGTAAAGTTAAAAACTTTTGAAGAACGTTTTGAATATTTAAGATTAGATGGAAAAGTCGGGGAAGATACTTTTGGATTTGACAGGTATTTAAATCAATTATTTTATAATTCACCAGAATGGAAACAAATAAGAAATTTTGTAATAGCAAGGGATTTAGGATGTGACTTAGGTATAAATGATCATGAAATATATGATAAAATATTAATACATCATATGAATCCATTAACAAAAGAAGATATTTTAAACAAAACAGAATATCTTTTAAATCCTGAATATTTGATTTGTGTATCTTTTGAAACACATCAGGCTATACATTATGGTAATAGCTCTTATGCAAAAACTAAGGTAATAATTGAGAGAAGAAAAAATGACACTTGTCCATGGCGACATTAAAGGAGGTTATGCTAATGTCAAGAAAAAATTACACTAGATATTCTAGTAAAAAAGAAGAAAATAAAATTAAAGAAGAGCAAGAAAATATTGTTTCTGATCAAGAATCAAATGAAATGGATTTTCTTGATGAGATTAAAAATGTAGAAGATATAGCTGTAACAGGTATTGTTACAAGCTGTGTTAAGTTAAACGTTCGTAAAGAACCAAATAAAGATTCAGATATAATTTCAGTTTTAAACCAATATACAGAGGTTAATATTGACCTAACAAATTCAACAGAAGATTTTTATAAAATAACAACATTTGATGGTTTAGATGGTTATTGTATGAAAAGATTTATAGCAATTAGTAAGTAAGAAGGAGTTGATTTATATGGAACAAAGTATTTTAATATCAATTAAAAAACTTTTAGGAATAGATAGATCATGTACTGATTTCGATTTAGATATTATAATGCATATAAATACAACTTTAATGATTCTTAATCAATTAGGTGTTGGAAAACAAGGATTCCAAATAGAAGATGATTCAGAGGAATGGAAAGATTTTATAAGTGATAAATCAGATTTTAATGCAGTTAAATCTTATATGCATTTAAAAGTTAAATTAATGTTCGATCCTCCATTAAATTCTAGTATAACACAAGCAATTAATGAATCCATAAAGGAATTAGAGTGGCGTTTAAATGTTAATGCTGAATCAAATAAAGATTTGGAGGTGTAAACAATGTGGCAATATCAAAATACAGATGAGCTTTATCACCATGGAATATTAGGTATGAGATGGGGAGTTAGAAAAGTTAGATCTTCAAGCTCATCTAATAAAAAAAGAAAACATAGAATGAGTAATAGAGCCTACAAAAAATATAGATCTTCTAGTAAAGATAGTAAAATAGCACAAAATATTAAAAGAAAGAAGCTTTATCAAATGTCTAATGAAGATTTAAAAACTGTTAATTATAGACAACAATTAGAATATCAATATAAACAAAATAACCCTAATACTAGTAAAAAGATATTATTAGGAATAGGAGCAACTGCTGGAGCCATAGGAGCTATAAATACTTTATATAAAAATAGTGATACATTAATAAAGACTGGCAAAAAATTATTTACTAAAATACTTAAGTAAAGGAGAATAATTATGGCATTATCGAATACTGCTACACCAAAATATTACGGTATGTTTCGTGATGCCGTAATTAGAGGTGAAATTCCTGTTTGTGAAACTATTTCTATGGAAATGAATAGAATAGATGCATTAATAGAAAATCCAGGAATATATTATGATGATCAAGCTGTTGAAGGATGGATTAAATATTGTGAATCGGAATTAACATTAACTGATGGAGAAGATTTAGTTTTATTAGACTCATTTAAATTATGGGCTGAGCAAATCTTTGGTTGGTACTATTTTGTAGAAAGAAGTGTTTATATACCATCAAAAGATGGCCATGGTGGACATTATGAGAATAAGCGAATAAAGAAAAGATTAATTAATAAACAATACCTAATAGTAGCAAGAGGAGCTGCTAAATCTCAATATGAATCTTATATACAAAGTTTCTTTTTGAATGTAGATACTAGCACCACACATCAAATTCATACTGCTCCAACAATGAAACAAGCAGAAGAAGTATTATCACCAATTAGAACGTCAATAACTCGTTCTAAAGGGCCATTATTTAAATTTTTAACTGAAGGTTCTATAAATAATACAACTGGATCTAAAGTAAATAGAGTAAAATTGGCATCCACTAAAAAAGGAATAGAAAATTTCTTAACTGGATCATTATGTGAAATACGTCCTATGACAATAGATAAACTTCAAGGTTTAAATAGCAGAATTAATACTGTCGATGAATGGTTATCTGGCGATATAAGAGAAGATGTTATAGGTGCTTTAGAACAAGGTGCATCAAAAAATGAAGATTATTTAATTGTTGCCGTTAGTTCAGAAGGAACAGTTCGTAATGGACCTGGTGATACAGTCAAAATGGAGCTAATGGACATTCTTAAAGGCGAATATACAAATCCACATGTGTCTATATGGTGGTATAAATTAGATTCCATAGATGAAGTAGGCCAACCTGACATGTGGATAAAAGCGAATCCTAATTTAGGAAAAACAGTTAGTTATGAAACATATCAATTAGATGTTGAAAGAGCTGAAAAAGCTCCGGCAAATAGAAATGATATTTTAGCTAAACGTTTTGGTATACCTATGGAAGGTTATACATATTTCTTTACTTATGAAGAAACACTTAAACATAGAAAACGTGATTATTGGAGAATGCCATGTGCTCTTGGTGCAGATTTATCTCAAGGAGATGATTTTTGTTCTTTTACATTTTTATTTCCTATTAATAATGGAAATGCTTTTGGTGTAAAAGCACGAAATTATATTACTGAACATACTCTTATGAAATTACCACCAGCTATGAGAATAAAATATGACGAATTTATTAATGAAGGATCACTTATTGTTATGCCTGGTACAGTATTAAATATGATGGAAGTTTATGACGATTTAGATAATCATATAGTAGAAAGAGATTATGATGTACGAGCATTTGGGTATGATCCATATAATGCAAAAGAATTTGTTGAAAGATGGGAAAGAGAAAACGGTCCATTTGGAATAGAAAAAGTTATACAAGGAGCTAAAACAGAATCTGTACCATTAGGAGAATTAAAGAAACTCGCAGAAGATAGACTATTATTCTTCGATGAAGAAATTATGACATTTACAATGGGTAATGCTATTACACTTGAAGATACTAATGGTAATAGAAAATTATATAAGAAAAGGTATGATCAAAAGATAGATTCTGTTGCAGCTATGATGGATGCTTATATAGCATACAAAATTAATAGAGAAGCTTTTGAGTAGGAGGTGTAAACAATGTGGCAATATCAAAATACAGATGAGCTTTATCACCATGGAGTATTAGGTATGAGATGGGGTTTTAGAAAAAATAACTTTATAAAAAATTATTCCAGAACTAAAAAAGATTATAATAATTTATCGGATAATGATTTTTTTAATAAAGGTGCAATAAATAAAGATAAATATGTAAAAAGAGTCAAAAAATATATAGGAAAAAACGAAGCAAATACCTATTATATTAATGGTTATAATAAGTATAAAAATTTAAAAAATAAATTATCTATAGAAGGTAATAAATTATTATCTAAAAGTAAAAAATTACAAAAAGATTTTGGTGGAAAAGATTATGATAATTGTACAGACGATCCAGAATTTTTTTCATCGATTGCACAAGAATATAAATTAAATACTAAATCTTTTGATAAAGCATATAATAATTTTGAAGATTATAAAAAAAATAATAAAAAAACAATAAATAAAGGAAGAAAAATTGTTAATAAAATTATTTAAAAAATAAGAAAGAAGGAGTAAACAATGTGGCAATATCAAAATACAGATGAGCTTTATCACCATGGAGTATTAGGTATGAGATGGGGTCATCATAAAATAAAAAATGTATATAATGGTCCAGGATTTAAAACTAAAAAAGGAAATATTTTAGGTTTTAGAGCATTTGATATTAGAGGTTCTGAAGAAAGAAAGAAAAAAGCAAATGATAAAGTTAAATATTTAAATAAGACTGCTCCTGGTTCTAAAAGATATGTTAAAGCTAAAATTAAGGCTACTAAAATAAACGCTAGTAGATATGGTAAAACTAATGGAAGATTAATAGCTGATGGTGTTTTAAGACAAATAGGTATCTCTACAATTGGAAATGCTGCATATTTCGCTGCTGTAAAAAGTGGAAGGGAAGCATTAGCTAGTTCTATAGCTAGTATAGGTGCAGGAATGACTATTGCTAATTATGGCAATACTGCTGCTAGAGTAGTAAGTAATTATAGAGATGAGACTAGAAAAAATAAATAGGAGGTATATCATGTGGAAATATCAATAGGTACAAGATTTAAAAATGCTTGGAATGCTTTTACTAATAAAAATCCTTCTTATAATCAAGATAGTTATGGCGGTTCTTATTACAGACCAGATAGAGTTCGTTTAAGTAGAGGTAATGAAAAATCTATAGTGACAGCTATATTTAATAAAATAGCATTAGACATATCATCTATAGATATAAAACACTGTAGATTGGATGATAATGATAGATTTTTAGAAACAATTAATTCTAAATTAAATAATTGTCTAACATTAGAAGCAAACATAGATCAAACATCGAGATCATTTTTTCAAGATGTAGTTATGTCGATGTTCGATGAAGGTTGTGTGGCTTTGGTTCCGGTTGATACTATATATAATCCAACAAAAACAGATTCATATGATATATTATCAATGAGAACTGGTAAGATAACAGCATGGTATCCAGAAACAATTACTGTAGAAGTATATAATGACAAAACAGGAAAAAAAGAAGAAATAAATCTTCCGAAAAAGATGGTTGCTATTATAGAAAATCCATTATATTCTATAATGAATGAACCAAATTCGACATTGCAAAGACTTATAAGAAAGTTAAATTTATTAGATGCAATAGATGAACAATCTAGTTCTGGAAAGTTAGATTTAATAATACAATTACCATATGTTGTTAAATCTACTTCTAGAAAAGAACAAGCAGAACAAAGAAGACAAGATATAGAAAGACAATTATCAGGTTCAAAATATGGGATTGCTTATACTGATGGTACAGAAAAAATAACACAATTAAATCGTCCAGTTGAAAATAATTTACTAAAACAAGTTGAGTATTTAACGAGTATGCTATATAGCCAGTTAGGAATTACACAAGGAGTTTTAGATGGAACAGCAGACGAGAAAACCATGACTAATTATTATACACGTACTATTGAACCTATCATAGAAAGCATTGTTGATGAAATGAAACGTAAATTTCTGACTCAAACTGCAAGAACACAAAAACAGTCTATCTTATTTTTTAGAGACCCATTTAAATTGGTTCCAGTAGAAAAATTAGCAGATGTAGCTGATAAATTTACTAGAAATGAAATATTATCTTCTAATGAAATAAGATCAATTGTCGGAAGAAAACCTTCAGATGATCCAAGAGCAGATATGTTGATCAATAGTAATTTAAATCATGGAAATAATGAAGTACCGCAACCTGGTATAGATGAACCTAATTATAATGAATCTGATTATAATGAATATGATAATTATAATAATGAATAGTGAAAGGAGGGAAACAAATTGAAACAAGATTATGATTTTAGTGGCTATGCTACAAGAAATAATATAAAATGTTCTGATGGCAGGGTAATACTAAAAGATGCATTTAAGCAAAATGATGGGCAAAAAGTCCCATTAGTTTGGAATCATCAACATAATGATCCAAATGAAGTTCTAGGTCATGCATTATTGGAAAATAGAGAAGATGGTGTTTATGCCTATTGTAAATTTAATGATACAGAATCTGGTCAAACAGCAAAATCTTTGGTTAATAATGGTGATGTAGATAAATTATCTATATATGCTAACAAATTAAAAACACAAATGAATAATGTTATGCATGGTTGCATAAGAGAAGTTAGTTTGGTATTAGCAGGTGCTAATCCAGGAGCATATATAGATTCTGTAATAGTTCATGGAGAAGGTACAGAAGACATAGAAGAAGAAGGTGTTATTTATACTGATGAACACATTGAAATAATAAGTCATTCAGATGATAATAATTCTAAACTAGAATCTGAACCTGAAACAAAAAAGGAGGATGAAAATAATATTATGGAAAAACAAAAAGAAGAAAACAACAATAAAGAGGAAAAGACAGTTCAAGAAATATTTGATACTTTAAACGAAGAACAAAAAACAGCTGTTTATGCTATTGTTGGGCAAGCTGTTGAAGATGCTCAAAATGGAGCATTAGAAGACGATGATGAGGAAGAAGATGAAGAAGGAGAAGAGAATATGAAACATAATGTATTTGATAATGATAATAATGATGAAGTGCTACAACACTCAGAAATATTAGCAGATGCAATAGCTGATGCTAAAAAATATGGATCTTTAAAAGATAGTGTTATTGAACATGCTGCAATAAATAATATTACTGATATTGGAAAATTATTCCCAGATGCTACAGCATTAAATAAAGAACCAATAATGATAGAAAAAGACCAATCATGGGTTTCAAAAGTTATGAATTCTATTAAACATACACCATTCTCAAGAGTAAAAGTTACTTTTGGTAGAATGACAGAACCACAAGCTAGAGCTAAAGGTTATATCAAAGGTAATAAAAAGACAAACATTCAAATGGCTGCTTTAAATAGAGTTGTTACACCAACAACTGTATATATTAAAAATGAAATTGATAGAGATGATGTTGTTGATATAACAGATTTTGATGTAGTTGCTTGGCAAAAGAGAGAAATGAGAAAAGAATTAGATAAAGAACTAGCATTAGCTGCATTATTAGGTGATGGCAGAGATATATCTGATAATGATAAAATTAATGAACAAAACATTATACCAATTGTAAAAGACGTTAGTACATTTACAATTAATTACACTATAACAGAAGGAACAGACTATAAACAAACTGGAAATAGTCATTCAGATAATGATTCTTTCACAAAAGGTATTATAAGAGCAGCATTAAGAGCAAGAAAAGATTATAAAGGTTCTGGTTCACCTACTTTATTTACAACAGAAGATTATTTAACAGATATGTTATTAATTGAAGACCAAAACGGTAGAGCAATTTATGATTCAGTTGAAAAACTTGCTACTGCATTAAGAGTTAAAGAAATAGTAACAATCCCAGAAATGGAACAAGAGGCATATGCTGATATTGTTGGTGTTATAGTAAATATGGCTGATTATACAATGGGTGCTGATAAAGGTGGATCTGTAAATATGTTTGATGATTTTGATATAGATTATAACCAAATGAAATACCTAATGGAAACAAGATGCTCAGGAGCATTAACTGTTCCATATTCAGCAATTGTATTAAAAAAATCAGGAAATACTCAAACAACTGAACCTGAACAAGAACCACAAGGTTAATTTTTGTTAAAGGAGTAAATTAGCTATGGCAAAGTTTTATGGTCAAATAGGTTACATACAAAATGTTGAAGATGAAGAAAACCCAGGAGTTTGGGAAGAACAAGCTATTGAAAAACCATATTATGGAGACATAACAAGAAATATGAGTCATTATCAACAAAATAGTAATGTTAATGATGATATTTCAATAAATAATACAATTAGTATTATAGCTGACCCATATGCTAATAAAAATTTTCAACATATTAGATATGTAAAATGGATGGATACTAAATGGAAAGTAACAAACGTAGAAGTTCAGTATCCCAGATTATTATTAACATTAGGGGGCGAATATCATGCATACTAGAGAAGAACTTCAAAGTAAACTTGAAGAATTATTAGGAGTAAAACATGTATATTATCAGCCTCCTGATAATTTAAAAATGGATTATCCAGCTATAAGATATTCAAAAGTAGACATAACCCATAGTTATGCAAATAATATTAAATATCGTACTCATAACGTATATGATATTATTGTTATTGATAAAAAACCAGATAATAAGGTAATTAACAAAATATTAGAATTGCCTTATTCAGAATTAGATCGTCATTATGTAGCTGATGGTTTAAATCACGATGTAATAAAATTATATTTATAAGGAGGAAAGTAAATTATGTCAAAACTTAAATGGGACCAAATAGGTGAAAGAGTTTATGAAACAGGTGTAGACAAAGGTGTTCTATATCCACAAGTTAATGGTGCATATCCAACAGGTGTTGCATGGAACGGTTTAACTGGTGTAACAGAATCTCCATCAGGAGCTGAACCAACACCATTATATGCTGACAATATTAAATATTTAAATCTTATGTCAGCTGAAGAATTCGGTGCTACAATAGAAGCATATACTTATCCAGATGAATTTGGTGAGTGCAATGGTGAAGGAGATATTGTAAAAGGTGTAACAGCTGGTCAACAAAAACGTAAACCATTCGGTATGTCATATCAAACAAAAGTTGGTAATGACACAGATCAAGAAGCAGGTTACAAAATTCATTTAATTTATGGTGCATTAGCTGCTCCATCAGAAAAGGCATATGCTACAATAAATGATAGCCCAGAAGCAATTACATTCTCTTGGTCAGTATCTACTACACCAGTAGAAGTACCAGGATTAAAACCAACTGCAGAATTAACAATTGATTCTACTAAAGTAGATGCTACTAAATTAGCTGAATTAGAAGATATATTATATGGTTGCGATGCACAAGAAGCTGATCCAGAACATGGTATACCAGCTAAAGAAGCTAAAGTTGCTAGATTACCATTACCAGAAGAAATTGCTGAAATATTTAAAGACGAAACTGCTCAAGGTTAAGTTTATATTATTTTATTAGTATTAAAAGGAGTTCGCCAGCATTTTAGCTGGCCTATTCCTTTTCTATATATTTTTAAAAAAATGAAAGGGGAATAAAGTGTTATGATTACAAAAACTATAAAGTACAAAGATTACAATGGAGTTGAAAGAGAAGAAAAATTTTTATTTAATTTATCTAAGGCTGAACTTATGGAAATGGAAATGGGTACTACTGGTGGTTTAACTGAAACTATTCAAAAAATAATAGAAACAAAGGATCAACCTTCTATTATATCAATATTTAAGAAACTTATACTTCAAGCCTATGGTGAAAAGAGTGCTGATGGAAAAAGATTTGTTAAAACTGATGAAAATGGAAGACCATTATCAGTAGCCTTCTCTGAAACAGAAGCATACTCTATATTATTTATGGAATTAGCAACCGATGATGCCAAAGCAGCAGAATTTGTTAATGGAATTATACCAAGCGATTTAAAAGAACAAGACGGAGGAAATTTAAAAGTACTATCAGAAAGCAAATCTGAATAATTATTAAAGGACAAATAATGTTAATAATAACAATACCATCACAGGAGTTGTTTAATGAAGCTACTCAAGAGTTTGTTTCAAGTAAAGAACAAACTTTACAATTGGAACATTCTCTTGTGTCTGTTTCTAAATGGGAGTCAAAATGGAGGAAACCTTTTTTAAGTAAAGAATCTAAAACTGCTGAAGAAACATTAGATTATATTAGATGTATGACGATTACACAAAATGTAAATCCGGATATTTATAATTTTTTAACTAATGATAATATAAAAGCAATTAATGATTATATAGATTCTCCTATGACTGCTACAACATTTTCTGAATTAGGTTCTAAAACGGGAAATAGAGAAATAATAACTTCAGAATTAATATATTATTGGATGATAGCATTAAATGTTCCTATGGAATGTCAAAAGTGGCATTTAAATCGTTTATTAACTCTTATAAGAGTATGTAATGTTAAAAATACTCCACCTAAGAAAATGAGCAGAAAAGAAATAATGAGCAGAAATGCGAGTCTTAATGCTGCTCGTAGAAGAAAATTAAATACGAAAGGATAGTAGGAGTATATGATATCAATTAGCCAAAAGGGCGATTTTTCTAAGTTAACGAGTTTATTAGAAAGAATGAAAAATATTATTAAAATCGGAGATCTAGACAAGTATGGCCGCGAAGGTGTAGCCGCTCTTTCGGCAGCAACTCCTAAAGATTCCGGTTTAACAGCAAACTCGTGGTATTATGAAATTAATAGGGATAAAAATTCTGTTTCGATTTCTTTTCATAATTCAAATATTAATAAAGGTGTCCCTATTGCTATTATATTACAATATGGACATGGTACAAAAAATGGTGGGTATGTAGAAGGTATAGATTATATTAATCCTGCTATACAACCACTTTTTAATAAAATAGCAGAAGATGCATGGAAGGAGGTTACTAATTCATGAGTAAAACAATAGACGAGAAAATTGTTCAAATGAAATTTGATAATAGTCAATTCGAACAAAATGTATCAAAAAGTTTAAAAACACTTGACACATTAAAATTTAAATTAAAAACTATGGATTTTAGTAAAAGTGCTTCTGATCTTGAAAGTGTAGGAAGTGCTGCTAAGAAAATTGATTTGTCAGGTTTATCACAAGGTATTGAGACTGTCCATGCTAAATTCTCTGCTTTACAGGTTATGGGAATTACAGCATTAGCTAATATAACAAATTCTGCAGTAAATGCTGGGAAAAGAATAGTAAATGCTTTAGGTGATTCATTAATAAACGGTGGTCGAAATAGAGCACAAAAAATTAAAGATGCAAAATTCCAAATGGAAGGTTTACTTGGTACTGAGGAATATCTTAAACAATGGGATAGAATTGATGAAAGTATAAATTTTGCTGTTAGAGATACTGCTTATGGTTATGACTCAGCAGCTAGAGCAGCTTCACAATTTTTAGCTTCTAATGTTAAAATCGGAAATGAAATGGATAAATCGTTAAGAGCTATTTCTGGTGTTTCTGCAATGACTAACAGTACATATGATGATATTTCTAATATATTTACAAGAGTTGCAGGTCAAGGCCGTGTAATGGCTATAGACTTAAATTCATTAGCTGCTAGAGGTATGAATGCTGCAGCAGTATTGGGTAAAGCATTAAATAAAACAGAAGCAGAAATTCGTGAAATGGTATCACATGGCGAAATATCATTCCAAGATTTTGCTAATGCAATGGATGATGCATTTGGTGAACATGCTAAAAAAGGTAATGAAACCTTTCAAGGAGCTTTAGCCAATATGAAGGCAGCAATGTCAAGAATAGGTGCTAAAGTTTGGGATCCATTACTGGATAACCAAAGAGATGTATTCAATCAAGCAAGATTATTGATTAACGATTTAAATAATAATTATTTGAATGGATCTATAAATTCTATAAATAGTAAACTTACTGAGGTATTTCAAAGAATAGTTAAATTTTTTGAATTAGGTGGAGTTAAAAATATTTTATTAGGAATAGGAAATGTTTTATCTTATGTTAATTCATTATTAAAACCAATTTCAGAATCTTTTAGAGAAATATTTCCTAAAAAGTCAGTAGAAAGTTTAGTAGAATATACTAAAAAATTTAAAGAATTTACAAGTACTTTTAAACTTAGTGAAAAAACATCTAACAATTTAAAAAATACATTTAGAGGTCTATTTTCAATATTAAGTACTGGATTAAATTTAATAACAGCTGTTATTAAAGGTATAGGAAAAATACTAAGTAAATTAACTGGCATACCTGGAGGTATATTAGGAATAACTGGTGCTTTAGGAAATTGGATAACTAAAGTAAGTACTGCTATAAAAGAGTCTAATATATTTAATAATGTTATTCAAGGTCTTTTAAATATTATTGAAAATATAACTAAAAAGTTTAAAGAATTCACAAAGAATTTTGATATATTTAATGGTTTAGTAAATGGGATTAAAAAAATATTTATATTAATTGGACAAGTATTAAAAGAATTTGGTAAAGTATTAGGTGAGGCATTACGCAGTGGCGATATTAAAGCAGCATTAGATGTATTCAATACTGGTGTATTTAGTGGAATATTACTTAATATTAAAAATATAACAAAATCTTTACAATTATTTTTTGGAACAGTCAATAAAGGTAGTGTAACAAAAAATTTAAGTTTAATTATTAGTAATTTAAAAGATAGTTTGTATGCTTTACAATTTGATATAAAAGCAGACGCTTTAATGAGAATAGCTAAAGCTATAGCTATTTTAGCTGCATCATTATTTGTGTTATCGCTTATTAAACCAGAGCGTTTGGCTGCTGGTTTAGGTGGTTTGGCTTTTGGTATTATTGAATTAATGGCTGCTTTAAAATATTTAGATAAATTTACAGAAAAATCTTTTAAAAATCTTGGTAAATTGGCAATAGTTGCTAGTGTAATAAAAACATTATCAACATCATTATTGATACTAGCTGTTGCTTTAAAAATAATGGGAACAATGGATATCAAAGAAATGGGTGTAGCATTACTTGGTATGACTGTTGGATTATTTGAATTATGTAAAGTTACTAAATATTTAAATAAATACAATAAAGATATAACACAATCTGCTAAATCTATCAAAAAACTAGCTACTAGTTTAGTAATATTAGCATTAGCTTTAAAAATAATGGGAACAATGGATATCAAAGAGATGGGTATAGCATTGCTTGGTATGACTGCTGGATTAATAGCTATGACTGTAGCTATTAATAAATTACCGGTTTATAAAAAAGAAGATGGAAAAATAGCCAGCATGACAAAGATGGCGTTTTCTTTAATATTACTTGGTATAGCACTTAAAATATTAGCAAGTATTGGCTGGCCTAATATATTAACTGGACTTGGAGCTATGGGTGGGGCATTAGCTATATTAATCGGTTTTGTATATTTATTACCAAAAGATTTAAAAGAATTAAATGCTAAAGTAAATGCTTTGAATATGATGGCTTTAGGTTTAGGTTTCTTAGGTTTTATATTAAAGGATCTTGGTAAAATGAAATTAGATCAAGTAGGTACAGCATTAGCAGCAATGGGCGGTGCATTACTTGAATTACTAATATTCTTAAGACTTATGCCTAAAAATGTTAATGCCGCTAGTTTTGTTGGTTTGGCCTTTAGCATATTACTTATAGCTACTGCTATGAAAATATTAGGTTCATTAGGAGGTACTGGTTTATTAATAAGTTTAGGAGCATTAGCTGGTGCGTTTATTATTTTAGGTGTAGCTGGTTTAGCATTAAAACCATTAGTTCCAGTATTAGCAGCTTTAGCCGCGGTAATGGGTCTATTTGGTGCTGGTGTATATTTAATGGGTGTAGGTGTAATAAAATTTGCAGCAGGATTGGCAGCATTAGCAGCGGCATTAACTGCTGGTGTTACTACTATAGTCGCAGGTATTCAAGCTATAATATTAGGTATTGCTCAATTATTTCCTGAACTAATAAAAATATTTGGAAACTGTATTAAACTAATTTGTGAAGTCATTATTGAATGTACTCCTATGATAGCAAATACTGTTCTTACAGTTATATTAGATATATTAAAATCTTTAGCTGATACAACACCATTAATAGTAAAAGAATTGGCTAGACTTATTATAGGAATATTAAGAAGTTTAGCAGATTATTTACCTGATATTTTAGTAGCTGCAGCACAATTATTAGAAGCATTTTTTAAAGGAATAATAAGAGCATTAAAAGAATTAAATCCTTCTGATTTATTAGAAGGTATAGCAGCTATTGGCATGTTAACTACTATATTTATGATGTTATCGACATTAACTATTTTATTCCCAGCTGCTTTATTAGGTGTTATGGCGTTTGGCGTATTAATAACAGAATTATCCGCAGTTATTGCTGCAATAGGAAAATTATCTAAAACACCTGGATTATCTGATATTGTTAAAGATGGAGGCAATTTCTTACAAATATTAGGAACAGCAATCGGACAATTTATCGGTGGAATTCTTGGCGGTTTGGCTTTAGGTATAACATCTGTTATGCCAGAAATAGCAAATAATTTATCAGCTTTCATGAATAATTTAATACCGTTTATAGAATTAGTTAAAACTATAGATGGTAGCATAATAAGTAAAATAGCTTTATTATCTGGAGCAATATTATTATTGTCTGGTTCTAATTTCATAAGTGGATTATTAGGTATTGAAACAGTATCAAAATTGGGTGTTCATTTATCAGATTTTATGAATAATTCAAAAGATTTTATAGAAGGTGTTGGACATATCAGTCCTAAAATAGTTGATAGTGTTAAATCATTAGCTTCTGCTATATTGATATTAACAGGTGCTAATTTATTAGATTCTATAACTTCTTGGGTAACTGGAGGAAGTTCGTTATCTGATTTTGGTAAAGAGATAAGTGGATTAGGAATATATCTAAAACAATTTGGTGATAATTTAGGAACATTTGATGATCAACAAGTTAAAACAATAGAATGTGCTGGTGATGCTATCAAAGCATTAGCAACAGCAGCCAAAGATATTCCTAATGAAGGTGGTTTATGGTCTAAGATAGCTGGTGAAAATAGCATATCACAATTTGGTGAGTATTTACCAGGATTAGGAACTCATCTTAAAAACTTTGTTATTAATCTTGGTACATTTACAGACGATCAAGTGAGAACTGTAGAATGTGCTGGCAATGCCATAATAGCTTTATCAGAAGCAGCTAAAAATATTCCTAATGAAGGTGGTTTATGGGCAGGAATTGCTGGTGATAATAGTATAGGTGCATTTAGTGATAAATTGCCAGGATTAGCTAGTAATTTAAACGAATTTGTTTCTAATTTAGATACATTTACTGATGAACAAGTTAAGACCGTTGGATGTGCAGGTGAAGCTATTAGAACATTAGCTGAAGCAGCTAGTCAAATACCTAATTCTGATGGTCTTGTTAATCTGTTTACAGGAGATAATGATATTTCTAAGTTTGGTGAGAAATTGCCAACAGTAGCAATATATTTAAAACAGTTTGTAGAGAATCTTGGTACATTTACTGATGAACAAGTTAAGACGGTTGGATGTGCAGGAAATGCTATAAAGGCATTAGCAACAGCAGCAAATGAAGTCCCTACTACAAATGGTGGACTTAAAAAATTATTCGAAGGTGACAATGATATTTCTAGTTTCGCTGATAAATTTCCAGGTCTAGCTACAAATTTAAAATTATTTATAGAAAATATAGGTAGTTTTGATGATAATTATATTGAATCTGTTAACTCAGCAGTATCGGCAATAATTGCTATAGCTAGTCTTGGTAATATAGATATAAAGACAACAGGCGATAATTTAAATTCATTTGGAGACAACATGATATCTTTTGCCACTGATCTTCATACATATTTAGATGAAATGGGTGGAGTAGATGGCGAAATATTAACATCTTGTATAAATAAGACTAAAGAATTAATAGAAATGGCTAATACATTGTCTTCTGAAAATGTCGATAGTTTAAATACCTTTGGGTCTTCTTTGGCAACAATTGGTCAAGAAGGCGTTAAAGGTTTTGTAGAAGCATTTACAAATGAGACAACTAAAAATAATGTTATCAATGGTATTAGGGATATAATAACTGAAATGTTAAATGAAGCTGAAAATAAAAGGAATGATGTTGTAACTAAATTTGAATCAATTGCAGAAGAAGCAGTTAATGCTCTAAGTTCTTGGACAATATTAGCTAATGCAGAAGATGCAGGTAAAAGTTTTGCACAAGGATTTGCTAACGGTATCAGTAACAATAAATATTTAGCTACAGATGCAGCAAGTTCTTTAGGAGATGCTGCATATGAAGCAGCTAGAATAGCAATTGATTCTCATTCACCATCTAAAAAAGCTCATAAATTAGGTAATTTCTTTGGTGAAGGTTTTGTTATAGGATTAAAAGATTATAATTCAAAGGTATATGATACTAGTTATAATGTTGGAGAAAAAGCAAGAACTGGATTATCTAATGCTATATCAAAAATTTCGAAAATAATAAATTCTGACATGGATGTACAACCAAAAATTAGACCAATTTTAGATTTAAGTAATATACGTTCTGGAGTTGGAACATTAAATACTATGTTAAATAATCCATCATTGGGTGTTATGACTAATTTAAATGCTATAAGTACTGGTATGAGATCAAATCGTCAAAATGGCGGTGAAGAAGTAGTATCTGCTATTGATAGACTAAGCAAAAATCTTGGAAATACTTCAGGAGATACATATAACATAAACGGTATAACATATGATAATGGTAGTGAAATATCAGAGGCAGTTCAAACATTAATAAGAGCTGCTAGAATTGAAAGGAGGGCCTAAATATGGCTATGGAAGGAGATAAATGGCGTGTTGTTTCAGGAGATTGTCTTTGGAATATTGCGTCTTCAGTTTATGGAAATGGCTATAGATGGCCTGAAATAGCTTCCGCTAATGGTTTAGCTACTAGCGGTAATCCAATAATATATCCAGGTCAATTATTTGTAATACCAGGTGTAACTGGTGGTGCTCCAGCTCCGGCTCCAGCACCAACTCCACCTGATCCACCAGCTTATACACAAACTCCAAATATTATATGGTTTGCATTACGAGCTGGTACATCAAGAAATATGGAAGCCGTTTGGGTACAAAGCCATAACAAATTTCAAGTAAGATGGGAAATATGGGATTTAAATGGTCATTTATGGTTAGAATCTGAAGAAACTATAACTACAAGCGATAGACAAAAAGCTTCAGAACACAACTTCCAAGATTCTAACGATAGATTTATATGCAGATTTAGTGTTAGAGCTATGGATGATAATAATAATCCTTTATCGCCTTGGGCATATAAAGAATATGATTTTAGAAATAATCCACCATTATTACCACCTGATCCAGAATTTAGTATAGATAATCAGAATAAAGCAACTATTATATTTAATAATATTGATGAAAACATTAATGCTGATTCAATTGAAATTGCTATATATCAAGATGACACTATTAAATATAAAACTGCTAAAGTATCTATAGATACAGAAACACATTATGCTAAATATATAGAAACAGTCGATCCTGGTCATGAATATAAAGTAAGAGCTAGAGCTGTTAGAGGAAATATATATGGTGGTTGGACTAATTTTACAGGTAATGATAAGTCTTTACCTGTAGCTCCATCTGAAATAACAACTCTTAGACCACAAAAAATAAGTGAACAACAATCAGTAACTTATGGTGTATTAGCAGAATGGCCTGGAGTCGAAACTGCTAAACAATATGAAATTCAATGGACTACAAATTTAGAATATTTTGATACACCTTCTAGTGAGGTGCATAGTCAAACAACAGAAGAAGGTCAAGGATCTAGAATATTGTTAACAGGTATTGAACTTGGTCACCAATATTTCTTTAGAGTTAGATCTATTAATGAAAAAGGTAATTCTGTTGATTGGTCAGCAATTAATTCTGTAACATTAGGAGTTAAACCATCTGCTCCAACAACATGGAGCAATGTTGTATCAGCTATACTCGGAGAAGATTTAAATTTATATTGGAGACATAATTCAACTGATGGTTCATTAGAAACTTTTGCAAGATTACATTTAACAGTTATAGATTCAGCACATCCAGAATTAGAACCTATGGAATATACTAAGGTAATAGAAAATACTAAACCTGATGAAGAAAAAGATCAAAATAGTGTATATACAATAAATACTAATGATCCAGAGTGGTCTGGTTTATTAAGTGAAGGATTTATAATTAAATGGAAAGTTCAAACATCTGGTGTTATTGGTGAATATAGCGATTGGTCTATTGAAAGAGAAGTCAATGTTTATACCCAACCGACTTTGGAATTAGATATCACAAATAAAGATGATGTATCTATAGATGAAATTAATAGTTTTCCATTTTATTTAAACGTATTAGCTAAACCTTCTACTCAAAAACCAATAAGTTATTATATTGAAGTAATTGCAAACGAGGGTTATACTACTGTAGATAATGTTGGCGAAACAAAAACAATAAATCCAGGAGACAAAGTATATCAAAGATATTATGATCCAGAAAGAAATGCTTGGAGATTTTTAGTTGAAATGACTCCAGGAAATATAGATTTGCAATCAGGTATAAACTATACCGTTAATATTACAGTAGCTATGGATTCAGGATTAAATGCTGTAGTTTCTAAAGATTTTTATGTATCTTTAGGAGAAACTGGTTATAGTCCTTATGCAGATGTTATAATAAATAAAGAAACATTAACTGCAAGTATACACCCATACTGTATGGAAAATTATGAGGATGAAGGAGAAATAAAACAACGTTTGGCAGAAAATTGTAAGTTATCTGTATACAGAAGAGAATATGACGGTACTTTTACAGAAATAGCTACAGATATTGAAAATGCAGAAAATACTTATGTAGTAGATCCTCATCCATCATTAGATTATGCTAGATATAGAATAGTAGCAATATCTAGTGAAACAGGAACTATATCTTATTGTGATATAAAAGCAATAAAAGTTGGAGAACCTTCTATCATAATTCAATGGTCTGAAAAATGGTCTAAATTTGACTATAATCCTGATGAAGATAATTTAGAAGTTCCTTGGGCAGGTTCAATGTTAAAATTACCATATAATGTAGATATATCTGAAAACAAAAATATTGATGTATCTTTAATTGAATATGTTGGTAGAAAACATCCAGTTAGTTATTATGGAACACAAATAGGTGAAACAGCTAGTTGGAATACAGAAATACCAGTAGATGATAAAGAAACTCTATATGGTTTAAGAAGATTATCTAGATGGACTGATAATGTCTATGTTAGAGAACCTTCTGGAACCGGCTATTGGGCTAATATAACAGTATCACTAAATATTAAACATTTAGCAGTTACTGTACCTGTTTCATTCTCAGTTAAGAGAGTAGAAGGAGGTATGTAATATGTTACCTAATATATATCAAGAAGTAGAATATATTATTGCAAAAGGAAAACAATATATTAAAACTGGTTTTGCAGCGAATCAAGATACATCTATAGAAATGAAAATAACTACAACTACTTTAAATGCTAACACTGCTCTTTATTGTAGTAGAAAAACACTTAGCAATAATACGTTTGCTTGTTTTAGAATGAATGGACAGTTAAGACATGATTATGGTAAAACACAATCAGATACAAGTTACAATATACAAGTAAATACTCCATATAAAATATATTCAAATAAAAACAAATTATATATAAATGATTCTCTTATTCATACCTCTGCATATACTAATTTTCAATCTCCATATGATATGTTACTCTTAGCATCTCAAGATAATTCAGAAAATGCCGGAGCAAATTATTGGAATGGAAATTTATATTATTGCAAAATATGGGATAATAATATTTTAATAAGAGATTTTATACCTTGTTACAGAAAAAGTGATAATGTTGTTGGAATGTATGACGTTATTAATAATCTTTTCTATACAAACAAAGGAACTGGGTCATTTATTGCTGGACCAGACGTAAAAGAAGATTCTACAAAAAATATTAAATCTGAAATAGACTGGTCAGATTCTATGGAACAAACTTTTGAATATTATGAAGTTAATCCAAATACTTGGAAAGATATAAGACAGTTAAATATGGTTAAAAAATGTACTATAAAGAGAGATGAAGGGACCGATACACTCGGTTCCGCTCTCATTGATATAAATGATACACTTGGTGAGTGTTACATAAGAGTTTATCTTATAATACGTCAAAATGGCGGTACTTATAAATATGTACTAGGTACTTTTTTAGTTCAAACCCCATCTAGTGATTATGATGGTAAGAATAGAAATATATCTATGGATTCTTATACACCTTTATTGGAATTAAAAGAAAATCCACCACCACTTGGTTTTTCTTTATTAAAAGGTGAAAATATTATGAAACAAGCATATTTGTTGACTAGAAATAATTGTAGAGCACCTGTTATTGAAACTGTTTCTGATCAAGTTTTGCAAGATAATTTTGTAGCAGATCCAAATGAAACTTGGTTGAGTTATATCTCTTATTTAATTTCCCAAGCTAAATATAAGTTTTATTTAGATGATAACGGCAAAATCTTATTTGCACCTAAACAAAAAGTAGATGAACTACAACCAGTATGGACTTATAATGACGATAATAGTTCGATATTATATCCAGAAATTAGTATGAAACATGATTTATACGGCATACCTAATGTTGTAGAAGTTATCTGTTCTACAGGAACTAAAGAATATACGGCTGTAGTTGAAAACAATGATCCAAATAGTCCAACATCTATACAAAATAGGGGCAGAAGAATATTATATAGAGAAGATAATCCAAATTTACCAGGAATTCCAACAGAAGATCAAATAGATGAATATGCAAAAAATCTATTAGAATCTTTGTCATCTGTTGAATATGAAATTAGTTATACACATGCATATTGTCCTGTACGTGTTGGCGATGCTGTACGATTAAATTACAAACGTGCTGGATTAGAAGGAATAAAGGCTAAAGTTATTAGTCAATCAATAAGATGTGAAAATGGTTGTTCTGTAAACGAAACAGCTGTATTTACAAAAAAACTATGGAATTAGAAAGGAGAATATTATGGCTTTATCACAAGATCTTATAAATCAATTTGCTAAATTAACGGTTAAAGAAGAAAAACCTAAAGAAGTAACCGTAAATGGTATATATAAAGTTGTAAATGGTGAAGAATTTGTACAAATTGATGGTTCTGATATTCTAACACCAGTCAATTCAACAGTTGAAGCCGAAACAGGTGAACGAGTTAAAGTTTTAATAAAAAATCATACTGCCACAGTAACTGGCAATATAAGTTCTCCCTCTGCTAGATCAAAGTCAGTGCAAGATTTAAAAGACGAAGTTGATGAGCAGGGTAATACTATAAAACAATTAGATAATTCCATAGAACAACAAGGAAATTCTATAATACAAATTAATAATAATATTAAACAAGTTGAAAATGATATTTTGCAAGCGAATAATGCAATTAATCAACAAGGAAACCAAATAACTCAGATTAATAATGACATAGAACAACAAGGAAACCAAATAACTCAGATTAACAATGACATAGAACAAAAAAGTAATGAAATTAAACAAATTAATAATACTATTACACAACAAAGCAATACAATAATTCAACAAGGCAATACTATTACACAACAAGGTAATATTATTAATCAACAAGGAAATATAATAAATGAACATGGTAATAATATTGAAATATTCGATTCAAATATTAAAATATTAAA
>Ga0326514_10000732_pt1 | contig 21796 bp, 18 predicted proteins | sample 3_2548_0518_D_FD_203653 | JGI IMG/M metagenome (GOLD analysis project Ga0326514, IMG submission 203653) | Bovine rumen microbial communities from UC Davis, California, United States - 3_2548_0518 | ecosystem: Host-associated > Mammals > Digestive system > Stomach > Rumen | place: USA... | reverse complement strand
TAGCTGCCTCGCCTGTGACATTGTAATCAGAGATGAACTTGACTTCCTTGCCGAGCTTCTCGGACAGGCGTGCTGCAACCGGTGCAAGGGACTCTCCCTCGTTCGGACCCTTCTTTACCTTGCCAAGATGGGAACAAAGGATGACCTTCGCGCCTTCCTCAACCAGCTTGTTGATGGTTGGGAGTGCAGCAACGATACGGGTCTCATCGGTGATCTTCCCGTCCTTCAGCGGTACGTTGAAATCGCAGCGGACAAGGACTCTCTTTCCTTTTGCGTTGATATCATCAACGGTCTTCTTATTCAGCATTGGAATATGCCTCCTTCGTTTGGATGAATAAAGGAGGCCCGGTCCTTTTCAGACCGGACCTCCTCAGGTCTTACGTCAGTTTCGTTGAGAATCAATTACTGAAGCTCAGAGAAGTACTTGATGGTACGGACCATCTGGCTGGTGTAAGAATTCTCGTTGTCATACCAGGAAACAACCTGTACGAGGGTCTTGTCGCCCATCGGCAGAACCTTGGTCTGGGTTGCGTCGAAGATAGAACCAGCGGTGCTGTTGATGATATCGGAAGATACGATCTCATCGGTGTTGTAAGCGAAGGACTCGGTCTCTTCTGCCTTCATCTGTGCGTTGACGTCGTCTGCGGAAACAGTTCCTGCGACAACAGCATCAAGGATGGTGGTGGAGCCGGTAGCTACCGGTACACGCTGAGCTGCGCCGTTCAGCTTGCCGTCCAGTTCCGGAAGAACAAGGCCGATTGCCTTAGCTGCGCCGGAGGAAGCCGGAACGATGTTCTGAGCTGCTGCTCTGGATCTGCGAAGGTTGCCCTTTCTCTGCGGTCCGTCAAGAACCATCTGGTCACCGGTGTAAGCATGAACGGTGGTCATGAAGCCAGACTCGATCGGAGCCAGGTCGTTCAGAGCCTTAGCCATCGGTGCAAGGCAGTTGGTGGTGCAGGAAGCAGCGGAGATGATCTGGTCTTCCGGAGTCAGGGTCTTGTGGTTAACATTGTAGACGATGGTCTTGAGGTCCTTGCCTGCCGGAGCAGAAATAACGACCTTGCGGGCGCCGGCATTGATGTGAGCCATGGACTTCTCCTTGCTGGTATAGAAGCCGGTGCACTCAAGGACAACATCGATCTTCAGCTCGCCCCACGGAAGGTCAGCTGCATTCTTCTCTTTGTAGATCTCGATCTCATGTCCGTTGACAATAATGGAATGATCGGTAGCCTCAACAGTTCCATCATAATGACCATGAGTGGTATCATACTTCAGAAGATAAGCAAGCATCTCCGGGCTGGTCAGATCGTTGATTGCAACGACATCATAACCCTCAGCCTGGAACATCTGACGGAATGCAAGGCGTCCAATACGGCCAAAGCCATTAATTGCAACTCTTACTGCCATAATTTAATCCTCCTGGATATAAAAAAACTATGAGTTTTGTGTCGAGGCACTTCAGACCATAAGATGTCCTGAAGCACTCAACCTGTTAAATATTCTACATAATCTCTTATGAAAAATCAAGTATACTGCCGAAGTTTCTCGACATCCCGTGCAAGGATTTTCACAGTTTTTACAATCTCTTCCTCCGTATTGTATGCTCCTATGGAAAACCTGACAGAACTTCTTGCACTTGCATGGTCTTTGCCCATTGCAAGCAGAACGTGGGAGGGATCGAGTGAACCGGATGAGCAGGCACTTCCCGAAGAAGCACATACTCCGTCCATGTCAAGCAGTGTGAGCAGAGCCTCCCCATCGATGCCGGCAAAGGCGATATTCACATTTCCGGGCAGCCGCCCGGATGGCCGGAATACTTTCCCGGACTTTGCCATATCATCCGAAACCGCGGGGCCGTTCAGCGAGACGCCTTTGATCTGCTGAAAGATAAGATGGACCATGAGATCGCGAAGTCTGCTCTCACGTTCCACCCGCTCCTGCATCGCTTCTCCTGCGATCTCTGCCGCTTTTGCAAATCCGGCGATCCCGGGCAGATTTTCCGTGCCGGCTCTCCTTCCTCTCTCCTGGCCTCCTCCATGGATAAGGGAAGGCAGAAGGATTCCGCGCCGGATATAAAGAAGGCCGGCGCCCTTGGGGCCGTAGAGTTTGTGGCTGCTGGCAGAAAGAAGATCGATGTTCATCTCGTCTACATTAACGGGGATCTGGCCGAATGCCTGGACCGCATCTGTGTGGAAGAAGATGCCGCGTTTGTGTGCGATTTTTCCGATCTCCGCGACTGGTTCGATCGTCCCCGCCTCATTATTGGCCATCATGACGGAGATCAGAGCTGTGTTTGGCAAAATCGCCGCCTCGATGTCTGCAGGATCCACAAATCCTTCCTCATCCACATCGAGATAGGTGACTTCTGCCCCATGTTCCGCAAGCCATCCGCAGGTGTTCAGAACTGCATGGTGCTCAATCTTTGTCGTGATGATATGAGGCACATCTGCTGCCCCTGCCGGCCTGGACGTATTTTCCGGGGAGGAACTGTTCCGGCGTGCGGAGAGCCACAGGTCGCAGATTCCCTTCAGCGCCCAGTTGTCCGACTCGCTCCCGCCTGAAGTGAAATAAATCTCATCACGCCCGGCACCGATCAGATTCCCCAGGCTTTTGCGGCACCGGTTCAGCTTTGCATGGCTGCGCTGGCCAAGTTCGTAGAGGGTTGAGGCATTTCCATAAAAATCCCGGAAGTATGGGGTCATCGCCTCCACCGCTTCCGGGAGCATCTGAGTAGTCGCCGCATTATCAAGATAGATCATCGTCTTACCTGTCCTTATCAGGATTTTCCGGTATCACAGCTTGGCCATTCGTCCGGATGAACGCTTCTGGCTTTCCTGGACTCAGCAACAAGTTCCGAGAGATAGATGGAGTCAACCGTATCCGTGATGGCGGTGTTGATCTTCTCCCAGACATACCTGGATACGCAGACATCTGCCCCTGCACAGCCGGCTGCTGTCTTGCCCGACTTGCTCTCGCTTACGTTCATGCCCGGGCAGGACACAGCATCCGTGCTGCCCTCACATGCCCGGAGGACATCCCCGACAGAAATTACGGAAGCTTCTCTCCCCAGTTTGTAGCCACCCTGGGCTCCGCGGCTGGAAGTGACCAGCCCGGCCTTCTTCAGAGAAGCTGCGAGCTGCTCCAGGTACGATTCCGATATATTCTCCCGCCTGGCAATGCTGCTAAGCGACACCGCTTCCTCATCCATATGAGACGCCAGGTCGATCATCGCCCGAAGGCCATATCTGCCCTTCGTGGAAAGTTTCATGATAAAATTTCCTCCGTGGATCTTTAATCCTACTATTTTACTTGGAATTGAGGAAAGTGTACCACAGGGCATGTTGGGCGTCAAGATATGCTGAGGCAGACAATCTCCCGGCAGAAAGATCCCGGAAACCTCCCTCCCTGTTTCCTTCTCCATGGAAACAGAATGGGAAGCCCGGGATCCTTCACAAATTGTCTGTCAATTTCCTGAATTGTGTCCGGATTTTCTGGTGCCAGGCACCAAACAATTCAAGACAATTCTCAAACAATTTCAGGGTGATGTCTAACAATTCACTTGTCAAGCAGATGGTCGTAAAGCTCTTCGTACTGTCTTGCGGAGGTCTTCCAGGAGAAGTCTTCTGCCATCGCCCGGTCGATCATCTTGTTCCACTCTCTTCTTCGGTTGTAGTAAACATCCATCGCGTACCGGACGGTGTGGAGCATCTCATGCGCATTATAGTTGGCAAATGAAAAACCGGTCCCGGTCGATTCGTACTCGTTGTATGGCTCGACGGTATCTTTCAGGCCGCCGGTCTCGCGGACGATCGGGATCGTTCCGTAACGAAGGCTCATCAGCTGGGAAAGTCCGCACGGCTCAAACAGCGACGGCATCAGGAAAGCATCGCAGGATGCATAGATCTTGTGGCTCATCGCCTCTGAATAGTAGATATTTGCAGAGACCTTGCCCTGATATTTCCAGGCGAAGTGGCGGAACATGTTCTCGTAACGCTCTTCCCCTGTTCCAAGGACGACGATCTGCAGGTCCAGCTGGCAGAGCTCATCCATCATATAGGCGATCAGATCGAAGCCCTTCTGGTCTGTCAGTCTTGAGACGATCCCGATCATGAACTTCTTGTCATCCTGCTCAAGCCCGAGTTCCTTCTGAAGAGCCCTCTTATTCTTGATCTTCTCCTTGCGGAAGTTTCTCGGATTATAAGTCTGCTCGATGAACTGGTCCGTCTCCGGATCATAATCTTCATAATCGATGCCATTCACGATACCGCTCAGGCTTCCGCTGCGCGCCCTCATCAGACCGTCAAGCCGCTCTCCGTAGAACGGCGTCTTGATTTCCTCCGCATAGGTTCTTGATACCGTCGTGATCCAGTCAGCGTAGACGATCCCGCCCTTCAGGTAATTGGCATCCCCATAAGCTTCCAGCTTATCCGGCGTGAAGTAAGACTTGTCGAGCCCGGTAATATCCTGGACCGTCTTGACATCCCATACGCCCTGGAACTTCAGATTGTGGATCGTCATGATTGACTTGATCCCGCGATAGAAATCTCCCTGTCCGAAACTGTCATGCAGATACACCGGAATGAGTCCGGTCTGCCAGTCATGGCAGTGGATGATATCCGGTTTGAAGCCGATCACCGGCAGCGCCGACAGCGCAGCCCTTGAGAAGAAAGCAAACTTCTCGACATCCTGATAGATGTTGCCATAAGGCTTCGGTCCCGCAAAATAATATTCATTATCGATAAAGTAAAAATGGACTCCCTGATACTCCATCTCAAGGATCCCGACATACTGCGATCTCCAGGACAGGTCCATGTAGAAGTGGGTCAGATACTGCATCTTATCCTTCCACTCCTGTCTCATGCACATGTACTTGGGAAGGATCACGCGGCAGTCATACTTCTCCTTGTCAAAGCACTTCGGAAGGGATCCGACAACATCGGCAAGCCCGCCGGTCTTGATGAAAGGGACGCCCTCCGACGCAACAAACAGTATCTTTTTCATGTTCCTATCCTCCAATCCTATATGGGACTATGATCAAATTCCGCTTCAGCCGGGGCCATCCGGCACTCTCTCCAGAGAATTATAACTCATATAAACAAATTATTCCATGCTTTCCTTGAGAATTGGTGCAGTATCAGAGATAGTCTCCCGCCGGCGGCCATTTCTATAACCTGGTCCAGAAAAAGGTCCCCGGAAATGTTCTTCCGGGGACTCCTTTGTCCTTATCTTCGACCGGCATCCGGTACGTCTTTCTCAACTTTGTCTCAGCTTCTGCAGCAGCCTTCCGCACTGCCGTCCGTCTGTCCGGCAGGTCAGACTTCCGCAATTGCCTCGATCTCACACCCGACTCCAAGCGGAAGATCTTTGACAGCGACACAGCTTCTTGCCGGTTTCGAAGTGAAGTACTTTGCATAGACTTCGTTGAATGCCTTGAAATCCTTGATATCTGCCAAAAAGCAAGTCGTCTTGACGACCTTATCGAAGCCTGAGCCTGCTGCCTTCAGGATCTCTCCGACATTCCTGCAGCTCTGGTCAGCCTGGGCCGCAATATCATCCGCAAACTTGCCCGTCGCCGGATCCACCGGTGTCTGTCCCGAAACAAATACGAAACCGCCTGTTATATATCCCTGGGAATACGGTCCGATCGCTGCCGGAGCCTTGTCTGTAGATACAACTTTCATAGACTGCCTCCTTCTTGTTTCTCGCTGCATGCCCCTTATTCCTCATAGATGCATGTCAGCAGGCCTGTTGTTTCAATATTTCAGTGCGTCTGGCGTCTGGCCTTTTCTCATGCGCCGCCCGCATACATAAAGTATAGCTTCTGACCGGATATCCTGCAAGGGCAGAGACAGGGCTTACGAATATTCCCCGTGCAGAGAAGTCCGGAATCAAAGACCTTCCTGATTCGCAGACAGTCATTGTTTCTCTTACCCCAGCGGGATCTCAACGATCTCTGCCATCCTCAGAAGGCACTGCTCGATCTGTCCGGAGATCTCCTTCGTAAGTCGTCCGCTGATCTCCTCGCTCTTATCCCTCTCCAGACTCTCCAGAAACTTTGCCTTGATTTCCGGAACTGCTCTGTGAATGCGGAATTCAAACTGTTTTCTGCTGACCAGCTTCCTCATCGCTTTCGGAAGGTCCAGCTTCATCATCTGCTGCTCCATCTTCTCCTTGCCAAGAAGCAACACCATCAAGGAAAGAACCGTTCCGGCGACGATTCCCTTGAGCCCGCCTGCGATCAGCGCGATTCCTGATCCCCCGCACAACATACCGACAAGAATCGATATGATTCCATTGATCATCCATGTGATCTCGTCGAGACCGAATACATTCTTTGTCTCGATCCGGAGATTGATATCCGTGACGGAAAGGTAGGATGTCAGGTTGAGGGCCCTGAAAGGCACATTATGCTTTGCGCAAATGGGCATCGTATAGTCTTCAAGTTCGTATGCAGCAGGCTTCATCCACCTTGAGACCACCCCGGCAAGAAGTTTCTGAGCATCCTCACTCCGCATATAGTGGTCGATCTCCGTCTTGAGTTCTTCATCCACATCCGTGAGAAGTCTGATCTCACCGCTCTTCCACCTCTCAAAGACATTCATGACAGCACAGTCCACGATGGGCTCTGTCATAGTCTCCACGACGTCATGGTACAGTTCATCGATATGCTTCGATACGATCTTCTCAACAGTGGTCGATTCGATCAGGTTGCCTACGTCCTTCCGGAACTGTCTCATATCCTCGTCGATCAGCCCGCTGTAGGCAAGACCCCTGGCGACCGAAAACTGTGGCTCCCGGCCTGTGATCACGACCGCGTCCGGTGAAAGGCTCCGGCACCACTCACGGATCTTTCGCATGGCTGAAACACCGCCGGTAAGGAGGACCAGTTCCGGCGCATGGCCGCTGATTCTGGATAACACCTCCCGGTAGCTGGACTGAAACACCTCCCGGAAGCTGCGCCCTGAAAGAGAGACATTTGCAGACCCCAGGAGCCGGTCTGCCTTCCCGCTGTCCAGGCTCAGGGTGAGTGGAATCGCCTGGCCATCTTTCAGGATCTGGACCGTCTTCATCAGACTGTGGTCTTTCCAGTAATCCTCATCCGAAAAATACTTCTCCTTAAGGCGCCTGGCCGAGAACTCACAATAGGTACGCCAGGCCGGCTTTTCTTCAAAAATCTGCCGGATCAGGTCTCTGTCTGGTGATTCTTCCACTGCCATACCGAGGAGCATCTGGTCCATAAGGCCTCCGCCAAGGGCAACTTCACCTGCAGTCTGCAGTTCTTCCTCCACCCCACCTTCCACATAGGCAAAATCTGTCGTTGAGGACCCGATATCCACCACCAGGACAGGTTTTGAAAGAATGTCGTAACCCACCTGAAGGTACCGGGACTGGCATGCGGCGATCAGGGCCGCCCGCGACTCCGAGACGATCTTCACAGGAGGAAAACCGGACCTTTCAAAGATGCTGCGATATCGCTCGCGATCATCCTTGCCCCAGCCGGCGGGACAGCCAATATAGAAGCTGTCATCACGATCATCCGGTACGATAAAGCCGCTGCGGGTCAAAGAAGAAAGGACGCCTGAAGCAAAGATTCTTACATCACCCTCTGCCCTTTCATCCGTCAGGAATCTGCTTTTGAACCGAAGTCCTCTGTCCGTGATATCTGTGGCATAGCAGGCATCCTCCCCGATCAGCAGGGTTCCGTCTGTCTTTCTCGCATAGGCAGTGATAAAGCTTTTCACGTCCCCTATTGGAAGGATCTCCGGGCTCTGATATCCTGATTCTCTCTCCCCGGACTTTCGCGACAGAGCAACTGCGCTCTCCGCATCGCCAAGATCAAATCCGTAGTATCTTTTCATATCTGCTCCGATTCCCTTGCAAAAAGCCTGCTGCCGGCTGTTTTGTATACCATGATGCCGGGGCAGGACTGCCTTCGCCTCTGGAATCATAGGTTGGTCATACGGTCTTTCACGCTTCCGACGCGAGCCCCCGCTTCAGCACCTTGCCTTCTTTCATGAGTGCCGGCCGCAGCGTCATTCTTCCGCCTCCCGGCGGAAGGAAGTCGAACCATGCACGGTCTGCCTTCTCATCATAATCCACAGCCTCGATTCCCTTCCCATGGAGAAAATATCGAAGGTTTTCGATCTGTTCTCTTGCCGTCCTGTCAGAAAGATTCTGTCTTGCGATCGAGTAGCTGCTCTCAAGAAGCTCTCCATAGAAGTCCAGGTCCGAAGGTGTTGCATGGTCCTGCAAAGCTGCCGGTCTGTCAAGTCCCGGGAGAGCCGCCATCCCTGCTTCCGACCGGACAAATCCCGGAGGAGCCGCCATCCCTGCTTCGGACCGGTCAAGTCCCGGAGGAGCCGCCATCCCTGCTTCGGAATGTCTGCCATATGGCGCACTCTTTATGCCTGCAGGGCCACCTGCTTTCACCGGAATCGGCAGGCTGTCGAGACTATGGTCCACTGTGATCACTGCAGCTTTCATGAGATGATAGACCCCGTCCGGGTCGACCAGATACTTTTTCTGAATACCCGGAGCCTGAGTGCCCGGAGCATTGCTTCTTCCGGTTCCTGCCATATTTCCGTATGATCTGCCGCTTCTCTCCCGGGTCTCCTTCCTTCCAAGAAGGAATCCCCCGATTCCCAGGCAGACTGCCCCGATCAAAGCACAAAGAATCGTGCCAGGGTGAAGCAGGGAAGGCACCACAGTAAGGGCGATGCCTGAAGCAAGAAAAAGAATGCCCGCCGGACTTCTCTTCTGCTGTTGTTCCGGAGTCTCTTTCTGCCAGACTTCGACATCGCTGATGGTCTCTATCACGGGAAGACTGGTTCTGACTGCCTGCAGCAAATGTCTTGCAGCAAGCAGGCGGACTTCCGGGACCTGCTCCTGCGAATATCTCATCAGAAGGCGGTCTGTTTCCTTCTCCAGCACTTTCGATGTATTTTCTACAGATCGATCTGCCTCGATCTGAGATCTCATCCGTTCCCTGTCCTCCTCAAGAAGGGAAGTCAGGGAATGTCTGTCTTCCTGTCTCATTGCCATATCCATCCCTCGGTCATATGGTTTTCACTGATCCTGGTTTTCCGTTCAGCACTCTGTGACCGCTTTTCCGACCATGTACTCCGGAGTCAGTTCCAGAAGAAGGGTCCGGTTCAGATTGCCGTCGATCTCCCGTTTGATATAGGCATCGTCCTGAGTGAACTTATGGCTCAGTCTGGTCGTGATGTCCGTGATAAGCTCCGGGTCGTCAAGAATCTTCACCCGTCCGAATACGATCACCGACTTGATATGCAGAGGCCACTTGCCAGGAATCCGGTAACCTTCATCATGAACGCAGAAAGAAACTTTGTCATCTTTCCGCAGCATCTCCAGCTTATAGCCCACATTGCCGCTGTGGAAATAGATCTTTCCGGTTTCCTGATCATAATAGTGGTTGAGGGGCATGCCGTACGGATAGCCATCATCGCCATTGACCGAGAGGATCCCGCGCTTTTCATTTTCAAGAATCCGGATGCACTCCTCATCGGAAATCTGCTTGTTTTTCCTGACTAATTCTCTGAACATACTTCCCTCACTTTTTCAGGCTCAGCAGCGTCTGGATCGTCTCCACGTCATCCGCGTTCACCCGCATATTTGTCGTCTTCTTTACCCCTTCCGGGCTGGTAAAGGACATCTCGATTACCGCTCCCTCCCGGACATCGCCTTTCAGAGAGCGGAAGAATTCCACCACCTTCGGATGCGCCGCCTGAAACTTCCGGAAGCGCTCCGCCATCTTCATCATCTCCATCGGATTAACTGCCATATTCTCCTGTCCTTTCCAGATTTTCAGTTATCTCGCATAGCTGCAGCTTTCCTTCTCAGGAAGATCATTATTTGATAGGATATCCTGCCATGGTCCGTCCCCTTTCTTTTCCGGAAACTTTTGTCTAAAGTTATTGTACACCCGGCTTGTGTCCGAATTGTAGACAAATCATTGACTGTCCGAATTGCAGACAAATCATTGACTGTCCGAATTGCAGACAAATCATTGACTTGATTTCTCCATCTTCATCCATTATGATTGGAATATTCAGAAAATCTTTTCTGTATCAACTCTCAATTCTTAATCTGCTTTCTATTGCATTCCCATCTAAAGGATTTTCTCCGGAAAGGAACCACTATGTCAAATCATATCATTCTCCCTGACTCTGTCAATTTTACCTCAAATGAGCTGACTTCCGATTACGATGCTAAGCGTAATCTTGCACGGATACAGGAACTGCAAACCATCATTCCAAAGTGTAAAAGTGCCTTGGCAAAGTGTCCTGCCGGTCATCTGAAAGCAGCTCCGCACGGAAATAAGTGGGAGTATTATCAGCGGAAAACTTCTCTGGATCACTGGGAATACATACGCAGTAAAAACTTTTCGACTGCACAGAAACTCGGGCAAAAAGTGTACCTGAAACGTGTCATCGCTTCTGCTGAGAACGAATTAAATGCTCGTATATCTCTTGCGACATCATTAGAGCACGGCAGCATTGAGTCTCTTTACCAAAGCATGCCTCAGTCCTATCACCCTATAGTCCGGCCCATAAATGAAACTTCTCAGATGTTTTACGAAAGATGGATGAATGAAAAGTATGAACCTGGCTATTTTAAGCCGGATGACAAAGTTTTCTATTCGAAGAAGGGCGAAAAGATGCGATCAAGAGCAGAAACATCGATTGCAGATGCCTTGTATGACAGCGGGATTCCCTATCGCTATGAAAAGCCTCTCCTCTTAAAGGGTTGCTCCAATCCGATTCGTCCTGATTTCACACTACTTGACTTCGTCCGGCGAATCGAAATTTTCTGGGAATATCTGGGGATGATGGATAACCCTCATTACGCACGAACATTTCAGATGAAGTTCAACTTGTATATTGCCAATGATATTTTCCCGGGTAACCGTTTGATCCTTTCGGGAGAAACCAGTTCCACACCATACGATCGTCGCATTACAGATAAGGTCATCAGCAGGCTCTCTATGTGTGTTCTTCCCGGTAACCTCCGCTGATTTTTTTGACCCTTCCGCCTGTGTAATCCACTACACCTAGAATCGAGTCTTATGCCTGCCACGACAATTTTTTCTTTTCGCCCTCGGCAGGCATTCCTGCCCTGATAGAGATTATGCCTGCCACGGAATCCTTCTCCCCCTTCCGCCTGTGTAATCCACTACACCCAGAATCGAGCCTTATGCCTGCCACGACAATTTTTTCTTTTCGCCCTCGGCAGGCATTCCCGTCCTGGTAGGGATTATGCCTGCCACGGAATCCTTCTCCCCCTTCCGCCTGTGTAATCCACTACACCCAGAATCAAGCCTTATGCCTGCCACGACAATTTTTTCTTTTCGCCCTCGGCAGGCATTCCCGTCCTGGTAGGGATTTTGCCTGCCACAGCCTCCTTCGCTCCTGCCACCTATGTAACCCACTACCCACAAATTCAAGTCTTATGCCTGCCACGACAATTTTTTCCTTTCGCTCTCGGCAGGCATTCCTGCCCTGGTAGGGATTATGCCTGCCACGGAATCCTTCTCCCCCTTCCGCCTGTGTAATCCACTACACCCTGAATCGAGTCTTATGCCTGCCACGACAATTTTTTCTTTTCGCCCTCGGCAGGCATTCCCGCCCTGGTAGAGATTATGCCTGCCACGTCTCTCTTCAAACAAAGAGAGGGCATGTCCCCACTTTCGCGGAGCCATGCCCTCTTCCTATATTGACTGCTTATGAAATTACTGTCCCAGCCGAAAATTACTGTCCCAGCCGAAAATTACTGGCCCAACCGAAAATTACTGGCCCAGCTGAGCAGCAACCTCTGCTGCGAAGTCTTCGTTCTTCTTCTCAAGGCCTGCACCGGTCTCATAACGGACGAAGCCCTTGACATTGATCTTGGCACCCTGTGCCTTGGCAACAGATGCAACGTACTGAGATACGGACTGCTTTCCGTCCTCTGCCTTTACGTAAACCTGATCAAGCAGGCAGATCTCTTTCAGTTCCTTCTTCAGACGTCCCATAACAGCGCCAGCGATGATCTTCTCCGGCTTGTTAGCCATCTTCGGATCATTCTTGACCTGCTCGGTAAGGATCTGCTTCTCATGTTCCTTGTAGTCTTCCGGAACTTCTGCATCGCTGGTGTAGGTCGGGTTCAGAGCTGCAACCTGCATAGCAACGTTCTTGCCCATCTCCTTGACTTCGTCATTGACAACATCAGACTCAACGTCGACAAGGACAGCGATCTTTCCATTCATGTGAGTGTAGCCTGCAACAAATCCGTTCTGCTCCTCGCACTTTGTGAAGCGGCGGATCTTGAGGTTCTCACCGATGACAGAAACCATTCCTGCATGATAATCAGCAACAGTCTTGGCCGGATCAGCCTTGCTGGTCTCAGCCATAAGCGCATCGACATCGGCAGCGTCTGAATCAAGTGCCTGCTCAGCTACAGTGTGAACATAGTCTCTGAACTTCTCGTTAGTAGCAACGAAGTCAGTCTCGGAGTTGACCTCGACAACAACTGCCTTCTTGCAATCGTCAGATTCAACGATCATGGATACGCCTTCAGCAGCGATTCTTCCGGCCTTCTTCTCAGCCTTTGCAAGACCATTCTTGCGGAGCCACTCGATAGCAGCTTCCTTGTCGCCGTTCGTAGCAACAAGTGCCTTCTTGCAGTCCATCATTCCGGATCCGGTCTCTTCTCTCAGTTCCTTAACCAGTTTAGCGGAAACAGCCATAATAAACCTCCTCAGTGGTGGAGAATGCGGGCACAGCTAAGCTATGTCCTTATCATCTAATGTAACAGGAATCAGCTAACATGAGCCGGCGGCCCACAGCTGATAATTCTCAAGGAACCTGCGGTCCCTTGAGGGATGCAAAGGACTGCAGGCAAGCACCCGCCTCTGGCGATACGGCCGGAGGCAGGTATTGAATCTACTTTAAAACAGGTTACTCAGCCGGTACTGCATCAACCGGAGCTGCCTCATCTTCGCCCTCAGCCTCTGCAGCGTCAGCCTGCTCCATGCCCTGACGAGCCTCGATGACAGCATCAGCCATCTTGGAGACAATCAGCTTGACAGCACGGATTGCGTCGTCATTGCCCGGGATGACATAGTCAAGATCTTCCGGATCGCAGTTGGTATCGCAGATACCGATCAGCGGAATTCCCAGTGCATGAGCTTCCTCAACGCAGATATGCTCTTTCTTCAGATCAACGATGAAGATTGCATCCGGAAGCTTCTTCATCTCCTCAATACCGCCAAGGTTCTTCTCAAGCTTGTCGAGTTCCTTCTTAAGCTTGATGACTTCCTTCTTCGGCAGTACATCGAAGGTTCCGTCTTCCTGCATCTTCTTGATTTCCTTCAGTCTCCTGATACGGCTCTGGATGGTCTTGAAGTTGGTCAGCATTCCGCCGAGCCATCTCTCGTTGATATAATACTCGCCGCATCTTTCCGCCTCAGCCTTAATCGAGTCCTGAGCCTGCTTCTTGGTTCCGACGAAAAGGATTGATCCGCCGTTTGCAACGATATCGCCTACTGCGTTGTAAGCATCATCAATCATTCCGACCGTCTTCTGAAGGTCAATGATGTAGATGCCGTTACGCTCGGTATAGATATACGGAGCCATCTTAGGATTCCATCTTCTGGTCTGATGTCCGAAGTGAACGCCTGCTTCGAGCAGCTGTTTCATAGAAAGTACACTCATCTTGTTTCTCCTTTGGTTTTGTTCTTCCGCATGCTTCCTGTCCGCAGAAGCCTTCCGGCACCATCTGCAGAATCCACATACGTGTTTTTTCGCAACTTTGACAGTGTAACATTATTTGCGTCTGCTTGCAAGGGTGTAAATGCGAAAAAGCAGGCATTCTGCCTGCTTTTTTGTTTCCCCTGTACCGGATTGCCGGATCCTTCCGGGTATTCTGCCCAGACGTCTGCATTCCACTGTCACTCTCTTCTCAGTGCATCGATTGGGTCCATATTTGCCGCCTTCTGAGCCGGCACCAGTCCGGAGATCAGGCCGATCAGCATGGAGATCAGCACTGCTCCCGCAGACCATGGAATAGAGATCGCGACCGGTATCCCTGAGAACTTATGAATCAGATAAGACATCATGACGCCAACCGCCACACCGATCACTCCGCCCATCGTCGTCAGAACGGCTGCCTCTGTCAGGAACTGACCCAGGATCGCACTCTTCTGGGCACCGATTGCCTTCTTCAGACCGATCTCGGATGTACGCTCCGTTACGGACACCAGCATGATATTCATAACACCGATCGCGCCGACCAGAAGCGAGATCCCGGCAATCCAGATCAGCTGCATATTGGTAGCCTGGGACAGCTGCTGCTGTTTCTTGGCGATACCCAGAAGATCCTCCGCCTGGTAGCTTGCCGCGTTTCCTGAAGTATCCGTGATCGTCTTATTGAGGATCTTTGCGGCACTCTGTCCGGCCCTTGTCATCTCATCGGTGGAAGTAGCTTTCACAATCACATTTTCAGGTTCATCATAGCTGAAAACGATCGGCCAGGAGGCTTTGGGGATGAAGTACAGCCCGTTCGACTCCTCCTGATGGGAGTAATAATCGCTGATACTCTTGATCTCAAGCGAGTCACCTTCGGGCTTGTAGATAATTCCGACGACTGTGAAAGGCTCGCCTCCGAACTCGACAGTCTGTCCGAGCGGATTCTCATCACCGAACAGCTTCCGGGCTCCCCTCTGGTCCATGAGCATGACCTTGCGGAAAAGCCGGTAGTCATCGCTCAGAAAACTTCTTCCCGATTTGATCCGGTAGCCCATGGTGCTCAGATACTGGTCGTCGATCCCGAACATACGGAACTGACCGACAGAAGTATCCCTGTAGTAGATATTGCTGTCCTGGACAAAACGGCTGTTGTATGCAGTTGCGTCTGCCACGTTAGGCAGCTGTTCTATCTTCTGCATCGTCTCATCGGATACAGCAGGGACACCCTGCGGGATCGACGACGCATCGTAGATCTGGATCGCCTCACCTCCGGAAGAAAGATTAACCTGTACGGTATTGCTTCCAGCGCCGACCAGTTTCTCACGAAGAGCATCATTTGTCCCTTTGATCGTCGAGACGATCGACATGATCGAAGCGATTCCTATGATGATTCCCAGCATCGTCAGGAACGACCGCATCTTGTGGGATGCGATTCCCCGGAACGCAAGTCTTACATTCTCAAACATATTCACTACTCCAAATCAGAAATCAGGACCGTCTCAGCCCAGCATGACATCATCGCCCGTAACAGCTGACAGGCTGTCAACTTCCGTTACCGGCGCCCCTTCTTTCACATCATCGCCGTAAGGGAAAGCGATATAGTCCTCTGCCCGGAGCCCGGAAAGGACGATGACATATCCGTAGTAACTATCCTTCGTCCTCAGATATCGCTTCTCCAGCTTTCCATCTTCCCCTTCCACAAAACAGTAAACCTTGCCGCCCTGATCCGTACGGACCATGTATGGGTCCAGCATGAGCTTGTCAGAAGAGCCGGACGTTTCCATGTTCAGCTCGACTGTGGAAGATACCGAAAGTCCTTCCGCATTGTCGATATAGGCGAGGAAAGGATACTGGGAAGAATTATGGTCATTGGACATATCGAAGTACATCATGTTGTCCCCTGACTCCATGGGGTACTCTGAGATTTCCGTGATTCTTGCCGTAAATGTGCTTCCGGTGTCCCATGAGGTGCCGTTGATGACATCCCCGACCTTCATGGTATCAAGGGATCTTTCGCTCAGCGTTCCCTGCACATACATGCCTGCCTTGCCGGTGATGACGATAAAGTCTCCGCTTGACGGCTGCTCCGTCGTCGTTCCTGCCTGCTTGACGATTCCGTCCATATCCGCTTTCACGGTCTCATGTGAAAGCGTTCTGTCATATTCGCGGATCGAAAGCTCTGCCTCCCTTATCTGCAGCTGACACTCGACGATATTCTTCTTCTGCTGCTCGATGGCAGTTTTCAGGTCTTCTCCGTCTGACGGAGCAGTGTCCCCTCCAAAGTCATCACCGCCGTTCATATCCGGCATCTCCGTCATCGGTTCCTCCGTCTCATAGTCCGGAAAAATGGTATTCGGATTCGAATTGAGGATATGGATGAGGCCGGTCAGATACTGTCCATAGCTCTCTCCCCCGAACGCCCCGTTCAGTGCGCTGAACTGGCTGGAGAACAGGACTTCTCCCGCTTCATTCACGCTGTATACCCCGCTCTGAAGATCGTAGAAAGCATCCGCTGCCGCATGGATCCGGTCAGAGACAGCACTTACTGTCTCATAGTCGTAGGAAGAGGATGCTGCCGACTGCCCCGGAAAGATCCCACGCACCTTACTGATGAACTGATAGACCGTCAGCCGGTCATAAGCCTCCTTCAGAACTTCGGCTGTCGAGTCGCCCACCATGAGTTTCACAACATCATTGACCTGATAGACAGCAACCGTCCTTGACTCTCCGAACAGGTCTGTGACCGTTGTCTCGCCTGACGAAGAGAGCTTTCCGCGGTAGATCGAGAAAGCCTCCTCGAAAAGTTTCTGTGAAGAAGAGGAGGACAAGTCGTCCCAGCTGCCATTTGCTGCAGCTGTCAGCGTATTGACATCGTTCAGGAACGTATTGACGGCTGTCAGGACTTCTTCCGTCGGTTCGGCATCCTCCTGCTGGCTGTCATCGTCTCCCACGATTCCATCATCCATCGGAAGAAAGCTGCCTGAATCGTCTCCGTCGATGATCACCTGGCTTCCGCTTCCGTCATCCGCGGAAGTATCTCCGCTGTCATCCGGCTGCACTGCATCTTCGATTCCCGTCTCTTCTCCGCTGTCCGGAGTCTGGTTTTCTTCCCCGTCATCCGTGATTCCGACAGATCCGTCTCCGGCTCCGGTATAGGAGCTGTCTTCCTCTTCCATATCCGCATAGCTGCTTCCGGAGTCGCCCCCTGAAGAATCGTCATCATCCGAAAACCCGCCCCCGCCATTGAAGAACGTATCGGTGCTTCCGTAGTTTTCCGGGAATCTCCCGCTCTCCAGGGTTGCAAGATCTTTTTTCATGTTCTCCAGAGAGAGGGTCAGTCCCTGTTTGGTCAGATCCTGCGCCTCTCTCTTGAGCTTATCCATCTCCATATTGTAAGTAAGGAGCACATCCCCTTTCTTTACCCGGTCTCCTGCCTTTACATAGACCTTGGTGATCTCATGGGATGTATCAAGTTCCACGCTCTGCGTATCCTTGGAGATGATCGTACCATACAGCGTATTCACACCCATGTCCCCATAAGCTGCCTCATTGACAGACGGGACAGGCGTCACCTCGACCGGCTGTTCTTTTTTCTTCATGCTGGTGCCGACGCCATAGGCTGTTCCGACCACTGCAGCGACTCCGATCAAAGCCGCAGCTACCAGTTTTTTAGCCTTCATCCAGCTCCTCCTTCTTCCGGGCGCCATGCCTCAGCCTCTCCGCTGACTCCCTGCGCATCCTCGAAAGGGCAGCTTCCGCTTCCTCTTCCGCTTTCCGTTCGGCAAGCTGGGCAGCATTGACCTCCCCGTTCCTCTCGGAAATGACACCGTCAAAGATATCGCACACCCTTTTTGCATAGGCAGCAATATCCGGTGAATGGGTGATCATCAGGACGGTCACTCCTTCATCATTCAGCTCCTGAAAAAGCTCCATGATCTGAAGGCTGGAGTGAGAATCCAGTGCTCCGGTCGGCTCATCCGCAAGCAGGACCTGCGGCCGGTTCACCATGGCCCTTGCGATCGCAACTCTCTGCTTCTGGCCGCCTGACAGCTGACTTGGCAGAAATGTGACTCTCTCTCCCAGTCCTACTCTCTCAAGCGCTTCTTTTGCCCTGGCTTTTCTCTCCTTTTTCGGGACCTTTGCGTACACAAGAGGAAGGGCGACATTCTCAAGCGCGGTCTCCCTGTTTAAGAGCTGGAAGTTCTGGAATACAAAACCCAGATTCTTCAGGCGGACGTCGGCAAGCTTCCTGTCGTCCTTGCCGAAGACATCCTCTCCATTCAGCTCGTAGGTTCCGCGGTCAGGCCGGTCGAGGCAGCCGATGATGTTCATCAGCGTGCTTTTGCCGCTCCCGGAAGGTCCCATGATTGCGACGTACTCGCCTTTTTCCACATGGAGGCTGACATCATGAAGGACCGGAACATCCAGTTTTCCCGTATGATATGACTTATCGATATGATCGAGTTTCAGAATCAATGTTATCCCTCCGTCTCATCGATCGGGATCATATCCCCTTCGGCATCTTCCGAATAATAGTCATCGGAATCATCATAAGAATCATCGGAGAGACTGTCGTCTTCCAGGTAATCGGCTGAATAAGCATACGCTCCTTCCAGATTGTCTTCATCCAGTCCGAGGCTGTCTGGATCGTAAGACCCATCGTATGCATCCGTCTCCTCATAGAGGTATTCCTCACCGCCTTCCGGCAGACTGGTCTCGTCATTGTAGGCAACCGGAAGTCCCTCTTTCAGGTTATCTGCCGGCTGGCAGATATAATCATCCTCCGAAAGTCCTTCTGACACGTTCACCTTGCCGCTCTCTTCGTCCGTCTCCCCAAGAGTTACCTTCCGCTTCTCCAGTGTATTGTCTGAGGCAGCTGCCCATACATACGAAGAGCCATCGTCGTCCGTCTCAAAGTAATAATCTTCCAGCCAGATTCCGGGCTTTCGGTCTGCCTGTCCGATATCCTGTTCAAGATAGACATGCTGTCCCAGCATCAGGCCGTCAGATGAGTCCAGCTCCACATAGAAAGGATAGCTGCTTGAACCGGAACCACTGTCCTGCATCATGCTGTCCTGACTTTCCGAGTCACCGGAAGGCTGGTCTGTCTTGATCTCGGAGATTGTTCCTTTCCAGATCTGGCTGTCATCGATCCTGGAATATACAAGGACCCTTTCCCCTGTCATGATTGCCTTGATATTCTGCTCATTGCAGGAAGCTTTGACCCGGTAGGTCCCTACCTTCAGCAGAGTAATATAGGAAGAATCCGAGTTGTCTCCATAGTTTCCGTCATCCGATCCGGACGCCATGTTCTGGTTGACCGTCTTCACGATTCCGTCTATATCTGACACGACCGTAGAATTTTTGATCTGATCGTTGATACTGTCGATCGTGTTCTGCTTGGATTTCAGTTCCAGCTTCTCCTGTTTCAGAGAATTCTGCTCCTCCAGGGCCTGGAGTTTCTTCTCCGGAGTATTCGCATTCTGGAGCTGCTTCTCAAGTTCCTGGGCCTTGGCTTCCGACACGTCGACCGAATTCTGCAGGCGCTCAAGGTCGATCTTAGCCTGTTCCAGCTTGTCTTTCATGGAATCGACGTCATAGGTAAAAAGCCTGTCCCCTTTTTTGACTTCGTCTCCCTCCTGGACATAGGTCTTGTCGACGGTCCTTCCGCTGGCGATCGAATACTTCTTCGTCTCCTGCGGCTCAACTTTTCCGGAAAACTTCTCTAAAAGCCCGTCTCCGCTCGTAAGCCCCATCAGCACGCTGACCTTATCAAGATATACCGCATCCTCTGCCGTAGAAGAGATTCTTCCTTCACCTTCCGTCTCTTCGACTGCAAGCGCAGGGATCCACTTTCCCAGATACTTGCCTGTATACTTCTGAAGATATCCTGTTCTGTATGCTCCGTAGCCTGCCCCCGCGATGATTCCCAGGACCAGGAAAGTGACAACTGCTTTCTTCATGTATAATATTCTCCTGCTTGATCCGGACTGTTTTTGCAAATGCATCCCAGTCCATGACAAAATATATTTTATATGTTAGCGGAAATGTGTGAATCCTCAGTGAACATTTCACTTTAGGCTGCGAAGAGGTTCTTTTCTTTCGATCATCTCATCGATCCGGTCAAGATAACTTCTGACATCTTTCACATTCTCGATTCTTTCGATCCTTCCTCCCGGATAGATCACCTTGGTAGAGCCGGACGCTCCGAGCGCAAGAATGCTCTGCACTTCCTCCATGATCAGGATATTGTACAGTCCCGCTTTCCCTTCTCTGGCGAAGCCGACATTTTCAAAATTGCCCGCCATATTCTTCTGCCGGTAGAGATAATACGGCGTCATCCCAAGGTCCCGGCAGGTCTTCTCAGTTCTTTCCATGATCTGGTCCGATGCCAGAAATGAGATCTTCTCATACTCGTCCATGTGGAGTGCCAGCCGGGCCGCCCGCTTGAGGGCCAGGGCATGGACCGTAATATCATCCGGGTCCAGTTTCTCCAGAGCCCGCATGGTGATGTCCGTCTCAGGAAGCCCTTCCCCCGGAAGTCCCACGATAAGATCCATGTTGATATTGTGAAAGCCCAGGGACCTGGCAAGGCGGAATGCCTCCTCCGTCTGCTCCACGGTATGCTTTCTGCCGATCAGATCAAGCGTTTTCTGGTTCATTGTCTGCGGATTGATGGAGATCCGGCTGACTCTGTGCTTTTTCAGCACGTTCAGCTTCTCTTCCGTTATGGTATCAGGCCGTCCCGCCTCGACCGTAAATTCCAGGACATGCTCCATGTCAAAGTTTTCTTCCAGGGCATGAAAAAGCCGGTCAAGCTGCTCTGCGCTCAGGGTTGTCGGAGTGCCGCCCCCTATGTAGACAGTCGTCAGCTTTTTCCCCGGAAAACAGGGTCTTTCAGACTTAAGGCCGCAGCTCTCTATCTCATGGACCAGTGTATCGACATAATGATCTGCTTCCTTCTGCCAGACTCCGATCGTCCCGGAGGAAAAAGAACAGTACAGGCAGATGCTGGGACAGAACGGAATTCCGATGTAAAGGGAATATCCTTCCTCCGGATGGATCCGTTCAAGGATTCTCTGCTCTCTCTCCGCGATCGATACCGCCAGATCTGCTTTCTTTCTGCTGACGAAGTAGGTCCGGATCATGTCTTCTGCTGCCCGGCTTCCTGCTCCGGACAGATGACCGTTCTTTCCTGCAGTGTCAGGATCTTCCGTTTTCTTTTCCTGCTCTTCCTGCAGAAAACCCATGGCCAGCTTGACAGGCCGTATCCCGGTCAGGTTGCCCCATGGCAGCTTTCTGCCCGTAAGATCCGAGAACAGACGGTACAGGAGACCCTTTACAGCATTCTTGATACGGATCCGGTCAGATTCATTTTCTCCTGAGGGAGCATCATAAACGGTCTTTCTGCCTTCGGAACGACCGTTCCCATATTCCGCAGAAGCCTCCGTGCAGGTCTTATCGATATGGACCGATATGACCATATCCGGTTTGTCCGGGAACTCTTCATCCATGTCATACACGGTGACCGGACTTCCCTGCCAGAAAGCGATCACAAGGGTATAGACATCGTATTCAAAGCTTCGGTCATTCAACCTTACAGCGATCTTCATAAACTCACTCTTTCACGAAAGGATTATATCTTCGTTCATGGCCGATGCTGGTCCGCCCGCCGTGTCCCGGATAGACGTTCACGTCATCCGGCAGTTTCATCAGTTTCTTTACCGAAGCGATGATGGAGAGAGTGCTCCCTCCCGGGAAATCAGACCTTCCGACAGATTCCTCAAAAAGAGTATCCCCCGAGAAGAGCATCTTTTCCTTCGGGAAATAGTAGCAGGCTGACCCCGGCGTATGTCCCGGAGTCAGGAGGACTTCCATCTCCGTTCCAAGAATATGTACTTTCTGTCCGTCCAGAAAGAACATATCCGGCTCGATCGTGCGGGGATTGCCGAACATCTGGGACAGATTGAAGTATGTCGATTCGACAAACTCCTCCTCTTCTTTTGCTATATAGCAAAGAAGACCGTACTCTCTTTTCAGTTCATTGACCG
>Ga0326514_10000730_pt1 | contig 21826 bp, 26 predicted proteins | sample 3_2548_0518_D_FD_203653 | JGI IMG/M metagenome (GOLD analysis project Ga0326514, IMG submission 203653) | Bovine rumen microbial communities from UC Davis, California, United States - 3_2548_0518 | ecosystem: Host-associated > Mammals > Digestive system > Stomach > Rumen | place: USA... | reverse complement strand
AATTGGTCACTTTTTGGTCACCCGAAAATGAAAGTTAAAGAGAAAGTTCACATCAATCAACGCCCCACCAAGGGCGGCGGATTTTCCTTGCACCTGGACTACCGGATCGGTGGAAAGAGAGTCCGGGAATTCCTGAAGCTCTACCTCGTGCCGGTAAAGAGTCCCGCCGACAAGATAAAAAACAGCGACACGCTCCGCATGGCCACAGATATAAAAAACAGGAGAATCCGCGAACTGGACTCAGGAGAACTGAACGTCGAGGTGCCAAAGAAGGTCGAGAACATCCTGGCCATCGACTATCTCCGGAAGAAGATTCGAGGCATCAGGGTCAAGAATTCCCGAGACAACAACAAAAACATGGTCAAGCACCTGGAAGCATTCAACAGGCACGCGACGCTGGCCGAAATAAACCGCGATTTTTATAAAAAATTCGTTGATAATTTGCTTTCGAAAATGTCTATAAACTCGGCAAGACTGATGGCTGTGCTGCTCAAGGCTCGTCTGCACGACGCATACATCGACGGAATGATTGCCAGTATGCCAGACCTGTACGGAATAACGCCGAAAAAAGAGTCCACCAACATCGATTTTTTGACGCTCGACGAACTGAAGGCTATGGCATCCACAGACGCTCCGGAAGACATCAAAAATCCATTCCTATTCTGTTGCTTCACTGGCCTGCGTTTCTCGGATGTCAAAGCACTACGATGGGAAAACATTGAGAACGGCGTAATAATCTTGCGCATGAAGAAGACCAAGGAAATCGTGCGCGTACCTCTTTCAGATAACGCCAAACGGTTTCTTCCGGAAACCAAAGAAAAAGGATTGGTTTTCCAAATCGGACCCCTAAACACTCTAACACGCGGCCTCAAGGTATGGGCAAAAGAAGCCGGCGTGAACAAAAACCTTCATTTCCACGTATCACGGCACACATTCGGAACCCTCGCACTTGAACACGGTGCCGCCATTTACACAGTAAGCAAGCTGCTAGGCCATCGAAACGTCGAGACAACACAGATATACGCCAAGGTTCTCGACGAAGGCCGCAAGAAAGCTGTTGACGCGATACCTCTTATATAGCTGACGAAAACGGCCTGCATTTCTGCAAGCCGTTTTTCATCAACGCACTATGGACTATTTCACCGCAGCCGCAGAAGCGGTCGGCTTCGCGGCATCGGCATCACCCACGATTTCATTATGGCACTTGATAGACTCAAGACAGTCCTTAATGCCATCGAGGATCATGTGGTCTTTGATTCGGCCGCCATCCTGGTCAACCTGATCGTTCAAGTCTTCAAGGTGTCGACAGAGCGTTTTTTCAGTACGTTCTAGAACTGCTTTCATTCGTTCGGTCATTACGCAACCTCCGTTTCAACGCCATGCATCTTCGCAAGAAGGACCGGGACGTCTTCGCTGGTAAACGAGAATCCGAAATAGCTAACTTTCGGCACATTGGCGAAAGCCATGTCGAGAGCAGCTTTAGCGGAATCCAAGTTCACCATGCCGTCGGCATCAAGAATCCCTGACATTTCCATCCAGGGCTTGACCTTGGATACAAGTGCAGATGGATTGCTCTTAAGAGCGCCAAGAGCGGCGAAGCCTAGAAAACGATCACCCATTTTCGGGATCATTGCCACCTGGTCAGCCATAAAACCGATGAAGCCGTCAACAGCCTTTTCGAGAGAAATATGCATAAGCTACCTCTTTTTACGCAGCCTGCGACGTGCTGGTGGAAGTGGCGGGAGTCGGGGTGACGGTTCCGCTACCGGCGGCGACGGGAGGGACGGGCGGAAACGGGGACACGAAAGCGGGCCCCCAGCCCGGAGCCACAGCGTAGTTCGGCACGAACGGAGCGCTGATGCGGTTCACGATTGCAGAAAGCCCGGCGATGCGGTCACCCAGGATTTGGTCGCGCAGCGGGTCAGTCTTTTCGTCGGCGAGAACGCGAGCTTCAAGGTTTGCCACGCGTTCGGTCAGCGCAGCAACCTTGGCGTCAGCATACTTTTCAGACTTGAGCTGAGCGATTTCGTTGTCCTTTTGGGCCAACTGGTAAACCGGGTTAGCAGTCGGGTTCTGGTTGCCAAAAAGGCCACCGAGACCGTTGCCGTTGAGCACGCCGCTGGCAAGCGCCGTGCCGATAACGCCGAGAGTAAGACCGGCGGTTCCCACGCCTTTAGAAGCGTAGCTGTCATTTTCGTAAGCAGCCATAACTATCTCCTTTTTGATTTGAGAAAACAAAAACCGCACGGTTTCCCGTGCGGCATCATCAAATCTAAAGAGACAGCTTCGCGCTAAGTCATTTTCATAAAATTCTTATAAATTTAGTTTAAACCCACCTTTTTCAAACTGCTCAAAAAATCGAGATTGCCATAGGAATTATCGCCCCAATGGCCCCACGCCCCGATCATCAGGCAAAAGTCGATTGTCGACGCCTGGAATCGAGAGCAGCCACCTTCGCGCAGCCCACCACGACACAATGAATCAGAATCTTCCCTGTCAAAAAGGTCATAACCTTTTTTTTGGTAGAGATCGTCATGGAAGAAAAAGAAGGCGTTCTGAAGAGGTTTCTTCGGGTCAAAAGATTTAACCCGGAGAAGCTTTTGGCCAACCCAGGGAATCGACCCACAATTGCTGACATAGCCCTCAAGGACTTCCCACAGATATTCGCCTCGATTGGTATACATGAGCATCGCAAAATCACGCTCGAACGGATATACAGTCTCGCCACGATACTTGCTGATAGCCACCTGTAGCGGCTTCAAAATTTCAGCGCTTTGAAGAATGATTCCTGACATTTTACCCCCGATTACAAATGCGGTTCGCCCCAGTCATTTTCGTCAAACAGGAGCCAACCGAAAAACAACAAAAGCACTACAACGACAAACGCTCCAAGCATCACTTTTTCCCGGCGCGGATTTCGCCAATCAATTGGTTCAACAGTTCATTGTTACGGTCAATCTTCTGGTCAAGAATTTTGAAATTCGAATCCCCGTCATTAAGACGCTTGTCATGATGCTTGATGTCGTTTTCAAGCACAGCCATTCGTTCGTCGATGTTTTTTTTAGACGAGTCCACCTTACGATCGGAATGGAGCGATTTCAAAATCGCCCCCACTCCGGTCAAGACGACTCCGATGTCAATACCGGTAATATCCATTACATGACATCCCATACATAAGTGATCCCCGTCCCGCTTCCAGTAGCCACCTGGCCGTGATAATTAACACATTTCGTGCCTTTGGGCGGGATTTCCGCAATAGGATATTCTCGATTAGCATCAGCTTCTCTGTACAGGAAAATAGGATAGTTCGAATCGACATTGCGAATCATGACGACAGCACCCTTTGTATGCACATGAGAATCGAGCATAAAATAATCGCGGCCAGCGTACCCCTGAGTACCAGGATTAGCGCACACAAAATATTCAGTAGGTACGCCAGTCCCATCATTCTCGAAATCGCTCATCGATGCATTCTGCGTCAAATCGCCCGTAGAGCTGCGACCTTTAGGATCAAAGGTCAAGAACAAATTGGGAGTATTGACCTTGTCATAAGCAACTTCAACGCCATCGTTTCCACGCTTAATATGGATGGCACCACCCTTAATTTCGGCCGTAAATGTTCCGCCAGGATTAGTATCAGTAACTTTGACGGATTCCGAATCGACTTCCACCTTGTACGACCTTGTCGGTTCGCTACTAGACTTTTCGTAATAAAATCCGGTACGGCTGAAATGAACATGCGAATTATCGCTGGCACCTTCACCTTCAACGGAGATGTCAAAGCCATCGCCATCAGCCAAAAACTTTCGCAGCACATTCGAGCCGCTTGCAGTCTTGTGCAATTCAATAGATTTCAATCCAAGAGCAGCAACATACGTCATAAACGCACTCTTGAGTTCTTCTTCAGATTGGCCTGTAGGTTCAGCTCCGGTAAGAGCCTTGATAAGGTTGCAGATTTCTTCCTGCACCATATTGCACCATTCGGCACTAAACTGGGTCGCATACGTGCCGAGAGCCTTGTTACCGTCAACAAATCGGCCGTTAGAGGATGTGGGAGTGTTGATTCTTTTCATTGATAATCTCCTTGTTTAAAAATTAACCGCCATCTCTGTACGGCCACACTTCGTAACCGTAACTGACGACATACGCTTCGCCGGTATCTTTCAGATTGATTTTTATACGAGGTCTGTAAATTCTTGTAATATCCTTCATGTAGTTATCAAAACCGGAATCGTCATCGCCTAGCGGATTGTTCATTCGACCATTCTTAGTCGTAACTAGATAGTATCCTAGATTTCCGCTTTTCATGTACTCACGAACTTCGGTCGGAACAGCCGCATTAATAGCATGAGTACCGGCATCTATTCTGCACCATATCGCTTTCGAATCGAAAGCGTTTATATCACGCGCAAGCACAAGGAACCAGGCGAAATAATGCATCTGCTTCCATCGCGAATTATTAAGGCCATCGGTATCATTCGACGCGTTGTAATAGTAATCCCAAGGATCTTCGAGCGCACCTGGAGAATGGTCGCCCAAACCAGGATAACTTTCTTTGTACGCCACAGCGTCCGCAGTAATCTTGTACGGCGTCAACCAGCCGTCATTCAACACGCAATTGGCATACACAGCATTTGCAGCGTCAATAACAGGACAACTCAATTTAGCCGGGGACAACAGCAACGAACAGGAATTTGCAACAAGCGGGCCACCAGTCACCACGCCACTATGGCTCGAATCCCACGCATTTAAAGCCTTGTTGCAATAAGAAGGCTGGTACGTCCATTCATAGGACGGAAATTGCTGAGTGCTCACAGTACGCTTGACACCAGCACGCCAGTACGAGTATTTAGCACGTTGGCTCGACTCGTCGCCCATAAACGAGCGGACCGGCATAGCTCTCAGCCAGTCGTCAACGATACGCGCATACACCAAAGCGTGCTCTTTGCTGTCATTACCAAGCAGCGAAATCATATAAAGGAAATCCTCATCGGGATATTGCTTGCCTGAAGGACCTCAATCGTGTAACCATTGACTCCGCCCGAATTCAAAGAATAGCTTGCAGTATCGGCATTGCCAGTCAAGTCGCCGACAAATCCCCCATTAGCCGTACACGTTCCCGTCGTAAAAATCGCAGCCGGAGTAATCTTGCTCTCATGCGTAACGCCATTCTTCGTCCAAGCACAGTCAAGAGTCACTTCGTATGATGAATTAAACTGCCTGTAGCCAACAAACAACGCATAATACCCGTTGGTTCCAGACGTGCCAATAAGTTTTTCAGTCTTTTCAGTAGAAGACGCAAACGACGATGTATTCGAATTTCCAGAAATATTTACAAAATACGATATCGACGGCGACCCAGCTCCTGTAACAGGCAGCTTGCCGTCAATATCAGACTTTGTATACACATCAGCTTTTAGATAGTAGCGATTGTCGTGTTCGTGAGCGGTAGGTTCACGCTGGTTGCTAAGACGGTAATCATCGCCTTGGCAAAACGTACCAGCAGCGCTACCGAAAGACCCTGCAGAGATTCTGCCGTCAGTTCCAGTAATAAGCGGAACATTAGCCGCAGAGCCTATAGTAGGCACATAGTCACCAGGAGCCTTACTGTTCCAATTCGAAACATCCGACGAAGTAATGCCATCGAGTACAGACTTATTAGAATGAGAGTGGCGTTTGCTCACAGCATCGGCAAGATTACTACCACTTGCTACATCACTGTCACCAACAGAACTTTTGAACGCCAAAGATCCAAGGTCAGCGAACCACTTGCGAACTTTTCCAAAAAGAACAGACAATTTTGAACCGCTGGGAAAGTCATTTGCAGCCGTCCCCCGGCTCGACGCCTGCGAGAAAGTCACCGTGTGGTCGGTAGCATCTGCCACATCCGTGCCTCCGACTTTAAGAGACTGCGTATTAATTGAATCCGCCACGCATTCGCCAAGATTCTTTTCGGACACGATTTTTTGCAGAGAATCTACCTGAGCTTTAAGAGAGCAAAGAAACACTGCCAGAGATTCAGGGACATCGCCTTTCAACCTGTCATACATTTCATCTTGCATCAGCGCGGCAAGCTGTTCTCCGTTGATTGCATCGGAATTATAATCTGCAGGATTCACAGACATCAGGCACACCTCACTTTTTTCTTGAGTCCAAGACAATTTTTCTTTTCATTCCAAACAAGGAACCTACCCAAATAAGAAAGACATTTTTCCTTGAACAATTGCAAAATTTTTCGGTTATTTCCTTTTTTCAACATACCGAAACACGTATTCAAAGAACACAGCATGTTCGCCCGCTCGTCAATCGGAATGTAACGTTTATCAGACCATTCGCGCAAACGAGCAAAAGCCCTGTTGACCGTAGTTCTATTGATGTACGAACGTTCAAATTTCAATACAGTTCCAAGGCACCTTATTCCCTTGGAGTAATGCTGACAGAAGAATTTCTTTTCGTTTAGCCGCACATCGAGAGCGGCCAGGCGTTCACGAAGCTCCGGCATCAGCGCAAGAAATCCCGCCTTGTCATTTGTAACGACATAAATGTCATCGACAAAAACAACCACACGCAAGCTTTCACGCGGCTGCAACCATTTAACGACATCGTTGATATACAGCCCCATAGCATTTTGCCAGCACAGAAAACCGATAGCGGCACCGACGCCTACAGGCTTATTGAACAGAGACTTTTCCGGCGCTATCCGCTCCCAGCAAGAAAGCGGCACATAGATACTGCAGTGACGCGCAGGGTCCGCACGCATGCAGGTTTCCATCATGTATTTAAGGTCATCCTTGTCTTCGCCATCATAATATCGCTCGATAAGGTCTATCTGTTGCGAAAGAGCCTTCTCAACATTCGCATTCGGAAAATATCCCTTGAGGTCAAGATGGATACACCAGGCATCCTTCGTGTAGCCTTCGGTAAGCTCGCACACATCGTTCCGGAAACAATCAATGGCGGCATGCAGACCCATTCCCTTGCGATTGTTGAAAGAGCGGTCAGAAAGCACCGATTCGTAAATCGGACGCATACGCCAATCGAGATAATGATGGACAACGCGATTCTTCATTTCGGTAGCGAAGATTTCACGGTCCTTCGGAACGGAAACGGTAAAGGCATAGTTGGAGTCGGCACGGAAGGTCCTGGAATTCAGTTCCCTCCACAATTGCAGAAGATTGGCTTCAAGATTCATCTCGAAGCGTACGGTATCGCGAGAACGGCGCTTGTTGGTACGCGCCTTGTAGTATACCGAAAACAGATCTTCCAACTTTACCATAATGCCACTCCAACGGTAACGATTCATCAAGTTCGCAACGCCACACGACCTATTGTTGTTGTTGAAGTTGTTGTTGTTGATATTGCCCGCTGTATTGAGTAACCATGTATTATTGTTGTTATAACGCGCGGGAACCCAGCGGCCAACAGCACTTCATGCAAGGCATGCACGGTTGATGACACGATGCCGATATTGGATTAAATGAATCCTGCGTCACCTCTTGGTTTGTCGTTACCCGATGCATCGACATAGTTTGACTCGATGCATGCCGGGGATTTTCGGGACCTGACAGCTTTCCGCCATTTCCCGATGCCTTTTTCTATCCGGTCCATGTATTCCGACATGGCCGCATAATTCTTGACCTTCACAAGGTTAATCTCTTCCTTCCTTTCGCCAGAACACATTCTGGCAAGACTCCGGAACTCGTAATAGCAGAACAGAAACTTTTCAGTCTCTTCGACACGAACGTCTGCAAAATTCCAAGCGTAGCTGAAATGTGCAAGCATAGAAAGAACATAGTTCATCAGCCTGTCGCCGACGATAACCCTATCCTTTTTAGGCATGTCGAAAATTGCCGAATGCACAGCCTTCAGAAGCATCGTACAATCGACATAAATCTCTTGCCGTTCTACAAGTCGGGTCTTTTCCTGATCTTTCTTCATTCGTCCGTTTCTGTTCACGGCACGGCTTTTAAGGCCGTGCCGAAGAGGTTAAAATTACAAGTCCAAGAGCGCAACGCCACACGACCTATTGTAGGAGTAGAAGTTGCTGTAGTTGATAGTGCCCGCTGCCTCGAGTAACCATGGATTACTGCTGCGATAACGCGCGGGAACCCAGCGGTAGACGTTGCCGGATGGGTCGACCGGGTACGCGGAGGATTGTCCGGCGTTCGCGAAAGCCTGATGGATCGGGTCGGATCCGTCGACCTTCATCTGCGAGAAGATTTCGACGATTTCATCGAGTCCAGGCATATACCAGTCACCCGCATTCATGCCGTCTACGGATGCCGTGGAATGCGCCTTCAGCGTCTTCGTATAGTGAATAGCCGTGAACATGTATTCGGTCGTAACGCCGTCACGCTTCGTATAAACAACCCTTTCAGCGGTAGCGCAAGTTTCGGCACCCTTTCCAGCATACGCCGCCATAGCTCGATCCTTGACAGGATACTTAGGCAAAAGCGCATTCAGGTAATTGTCATAAGTACCGTAATACGCTTTCAATACAGTCGTATTGTTGAAATTTGCCTCATTGTAGTAGCCGTCGTGGCCAACCTGGTCCGCAGGCGATCCCTGATTCGTGTTTTTCGCCTTGACAACATCCTTGTTCCAAATCGAATAGTAACTCGAACCGATACCATCGTTACGCGTAATGCTAGTGTAGTTTGCCTGCATACCGGCAAGCGTCCACATATTCGTGGATGAAATCGGGCCGTTTGCAACATTAGTATTCTTCACAACTTGACCTTCGTACTGTCTGTACGACGGAGAGCTGTCAAAGTCGGCAATGACCCAGATTCGGCCGTCAAGCTTTTCACAATGCCAGTTATAATTCGCCACGATGCCGCTGTCGTAGGATTTACCGCCTTCGTTTCCGGATGTCTTCAGATGAGCGTCAATCTGCGAAACGGCATCGTCGATGTCGGTCGGCGTAAACACAAGCGCGGAACCAATGTCGACATTTCCAAACGTATCCGGATTGCTGCCGGTTTTCTTTCGTTGCTGGAACTGGATGGTGTTCGAAGATCCGTAAGTGATGCCTGTAATTTCCCAAGCCCAGCAAGACGTGAATCTGATAGAGGTGTTTTCTGTCTTGTGAAGAATTTTAGCCTGTCCGCCCTTACGAAGAACGGCAACGCCGACAAATTCCCAACCGCCAGGAATAGAAGCGCTCTTTACACTAGCACCGTCAAGGAAATGAAGCACACCGTTAGAATCTGCATAAACGCACGTTCCGACCTTTACAGCCTTGCGCGGAAGCTCGACATTAACGCCGTCGTAGTGCAGCGTACTTCCAGCAAGAGACACGGTACTTTTCCCAAGAGTAGCGCGGTCCGTGGCCGCCGCTTCGTACTGCTGTTCTGCAGTCTGACCGCCCTGGATATCGGAATACTTGTTGATGAATGTCACAGACATATTAACTCCTATTCAGCAGGCGTCACAGTGAACGCCACGTTGTTAAACTTAAGACGCTTGTTCGCCACATCGACTTCCACATCAAGCACAGCCTGTTTCGTATTCAGGTCTGCTGCCACATCCGTCATAAGAGTCGCAAGCTGCTCGCCTTTGATGGCGTCGTCATTATAATCAGAAGGTGTTACAGACATTTTATCTCCTTATGCTTGAGCAAGTGCAGCCGCTTTAGCATTGGCCCACAAGGCATGTGCTTCTTCTGTCGTCATCCAAGTAAGCGCAGACTGTTTGGCGTTCCAGTTCGAAACATCGGTCGACGTAATGCCGTCAAGAACAGTCTTGTTTGTATGCGTATGCCTTGCAGTCGTATTGGCATCAACGGAACTCTTGTAGCTATCCGTAAAGTCATTCGTAGAAAGCCCTTTACCGGCAACCTTGTCAACCTTATTGGAAAGATCGGTAGTGATGTCGGAACCAGCGACAACCAGCGTCTGCACATCGATACGGTCTGCCGAACGTGTTCCAAGGTTCGTTTCGGAAACGGCATCTTCATTCGCACGCAGCCTGGCGTCAAGATCGTCAAGAGCAGCCGCCACGACCTCGCCCATACCGGTAGAACCCGGATCAATTGCATCGATTGCAGCCTTGATGCCATCGGATGTAACTGTCGTATTCGTATGGCCTTGAGTCGGAACAGAATCCATCGTCTGTTCAGTAGCGGAAACGATGCCGTTATCCTGCGATACGGCCGTAATGATCTTACCGTTTCCGCCAACACCGGAATAATCGAGACTATCGATAGCATCCTTGACAGCCTCACCGGTCACAAGCTTTGTCTTGTTGCTTCCAGTTCCATCATAGGTCGACATCTTGTCGTTGACCTGGCTCGAATCGATAGAAATTGCACCGAACGTTGCAGTCATATCGCCGTTATCATTCTGCTGTAACCGCGTCAGTGTTTTTCCTATGCCACCGCCAGTTCCGGTCGGATAGTTGTCGGTATCAACTGGATTTTGAGCAAGTTTGAATTCGCCCTGCTTAGACTGCCAACCATGAACTTCAGTACCGTTCACTGTAGTCTTGTAATAGATTAATTCAACACCGTTAGTGACCGTAATCTGCTGATGCGTTCCTTCGGACATGCCGTCATTGATGACAGCCGTTCCGGATTGGCCGCTAACATCGGGAATGCCGGTAACAATAACGCGGTCACCATTGTTTAGGTTGACCGAAGACCAACTGTTAATCTCGGTCGGCGTCTGCATACCCTTGTAATCCGGCCTTCCGGACACAAGGCCCTCGACATACGTCTTGACCTGTCCATGGGTCGCCAACCTGTCATTATTGCCGTCAGTAATGCCAGACCCATTCGTGTTAGCAACGGATGCAATATTAAGTTTGCCGTGTTCGATAGTCGAATCAGCAATCTTAGCGTTAGTTACGGCACCGTTGTTTATTTTAGACGTCGTAACGGCATTGTCAGTAATAGACGTCGAAACACCCAACGACGGAGTAGACGAATCGGCATCCGGACCACCACCCCACGATTGCTGACCGGTCACATCGCCAGTAAGCTTGACGGTGCGATTACCGTCAAATCGTTTCGCCTCGATGTCACAAATGACACCATTTTTGTCTACAACTTCACTTACTCCCGGATTAGTAGGCATAACTTTCTCCTAGTAAAATCTTAATTGTCCGTTTAAAACCACAAGGCCCTTTTCGCTCACATCATCCAATTCTTGTTCCACACGCGCAATATCAGCGGCATTGTCCTGGTCACCCTTCTTGATCTTGGCGACCATTTTGCGCACTGTCGGAGTATCAAGCAACAGCCGTTCTTCATCAGCCATCGTCTTCCTCCTCTGCAGGCGTATCGTCCCACAATTCGTCAAATTCTTCTTCGGTCATAGCACGAGTCTTCGTTGTTCCACCTTCTTCAGAATCGCGCAGCACGAAGGCATTTTCGCTACCGGCATCAGGCAAATCCTTAACGCGAATAGTTCTAACCATCGTGCCATCTTCAAGGACAGCCTCGCCTGTATTGACAATGGAGCCGCTTCTGACCGCAGCCGCAATCGGGCGTTCCGAAGGTGTAGAAATCACATTATTCTCGTCATCAACAACGACAAGCTCATGCTCAACATCGATATACTTATACAGCAATTTCGTGTGAGCCGGCTTAATCAGGTCGAACATGGCTTCAAGCGGAGCAAACCACCACTCCTGCAGATAATCATTGCACGTATCGTTGCAAGTGCAAATATGCCAGTCATCATGGCGGGATTCAATCGCGACCATCCAATAGAAATTAGGATCATCTTCGCCAAAATCAACACCTTCAAAAACTTCATGATTTTTCCAATACTCATAGATCTCCGAGTACCGGCCAAACAAAGAAGCTACGCTTTTAAAATATGGTACGGTATTCCCGCCCTTTTTCCTGGAAATTCTGTAAATTTCTTCAAGGCGACCGATACTTGAATCGCGAACTATACCTTTTTTCGGCAATCCTAATTCATTTTCCCATTCGGCAAACGAAGACGTCGTCATAGGAGACATTTGTTTTGCCAAATCACAAAACAGATTGTATACAGATTGTAGCCCGGCTCCAAAGCCACCGAACAATTTCCACCAATTGCCACCACGTCCAGTAAACCAAGCAAATCCACGCGGTAAAAGACCTATAAGTGCATGCCTAAAATCTTTATCATCGCGAGCAGGCAGTTTCCAAACATCACTTTTTTCAAGCTTCACAACTTGCAGAGAAAAAGATGCATACAAAACGCCATCGCGGGACACCATTATCGTGTATTCGCCGATATATTCAGGTGCTGAAAAAACAAGCTCGGAATCGTTATAATCCAAAACAGACGCCAAGCTTGAGTTTCCATTTTCAGAAACAGTCACAGAACAATGAGAATCGAATCCAGCGCCAAACACATGCACCGGATTTCCATTCGCAACCATCGAAGGTTTCATGTTCTGAACAGACAGCACCACTATTCTCCACTAGCAAGGTTCACGCCGCCATCGGCAATTTTAACGACTTCAGCGACAAAAGAATCTTCATCCTCTTCGTTTTCAGGAAAACTCAAAGAAAGCGAAAGAGACGAGACAATAGAGCCGTTCTTTTTCACATTTTGGACAACAAACGATTTCGCACTGGAATTAGACAGAACATTTAATTCAAAATCATCCACGTCTAACGACGAGCCAGGCTTAAGATGCCGGAGATACGCCGTAACGGCGTTCGTAACACCATTACGCACAACCTGCGTATATGGAGTTATAACAGCCGTCACTTCAACATCAACCGGAGTAACATTCGAAACACGAACATGAGCAGTCACCGGGCGACGCACATCGGATTTGACATACTCACGCACTTCGTCAATTTGGCTTTCCGTCAATATTACATTGTTAGAGTTGTAATTTGCAACGGCAATACTTACCGAATTCGTTTCAGGTTTATTAGCGAAAACAAAAGCATCCGTCACAAAAGCAAATCGAGTCGACCATTCATAATAATCATTAACAGCGCCACCATGCACAGGGTTTTGGACACGATTCAAAAGACGTGCACGGTAATCCTCGGCAAGTTCGCCCCATACCTGGACATCACCATCGACTTCAACAGGATCGGCAATTCCCCCCGAAATAAGTTCCGTTTTAATCGACGCAACGCCAACAACAGGCGTATCCCTAAAAGACAGAACAGCACCTTCACCCAAATCAGAATCTGCACCGACATCTATAGCAACTACAGGAATTCCAACATGCTCAGTATCTACATAGACTTCGTTAGGAACTTCATACTCAATACCAGTATCTTCATTAACCAAAACGGTTCCCTGCGGAATGGTAACCGACAGCACTCCATTTTCCAGCGTCACAATAGCGGTTCCCGAAGATTTCAGCGGCACCTTATGCGGAATTCCGAATTCTGTTCCGAAGCCTTCGAGAGCGGACACATCACAAGTAGACACGAATCGATTTTTCCAAATTCTCTTGGCAATAAGCGTCATCATGTACAGGGCAGCACCAAGAACATGCGCAAGCACCTTCAAAACAGTCTTACGCAAAACAGTAGACTGACCATAAAACTGAACAGCCAAGGCGTTTTCGACAATACGCACAAGATCCTGCAAGCTCTTAAATTCCATCAGTGGCCATCCATTTTATTTCGTAAGCAAAGCCTTCTGATTCTCCATCAGGGCGTTCGACAGTGACAGCAACATTTATCATATCTTTATCGACAATTTCGGCATTACAATTAACAGACTTTGCGACACCATCTTCAATCATCCAAGCCAAAGCTTCGGTCACAAGATTTTCAATAGACCTTGCTGTAGAATCAGTCAATTTGCCAGGAAAAGCCTCGTAGAGATAACCACCAAGAGTTCCTTTTTCGTCGAGGGCGTCTCCCCACCATCCACCAACAACCGGCTTCAGGTTTGCCGTTTTTCCAAGCTTACGCTCTCGGGCGTAAGTTCCAATCGATATAACAACTGCGTTTTCAAGGCTGTCAGAAGTCAACAAATCACCCTTGTCTTCATCGAATGCAAGGTCAAAATCACCGGAACTTCTGCGATACAGCGCAAGGTCACTCATCGCAATAAAAATAAACAGCCCCTACGCAGTAAAGGCCGTTTTTGACACAAGTTTTTTTGGCGCTACGAAAGCCCGCCAACATGGGTCGCGTCGCCACCCTTGAATGTAAGCGTAGAAACATTCTCCTGAGCCGACGGAGAACCTTCAACAGCCACTTCACTCGGCAACGCAGTGACGGTAACTACAGCCCCCTTAACGTAAGTATCGATAGCGTTCGCCAGCGCCTCCGCGACAGACTCAGGGGTATTTCCTTGTGATTCCATGATTGACTTAAGCGAATTCTTAAGTGTCGATTTGTCAAGCGCCATACTCTAGCCTCCTGCGATCGGCGTAGGCATGCTTGCGGGGCCAATGACCGCCGTCGGGTGCATGTGCGTTTTAAGGCTTACGCCACCAGTTTCAAAAACTTCTTCACCAGCTTCGTTGACCCCTGCAACAACATCACCAGTTCCAAGCATTTTGCCACGGACCAGCAAATCAGATGCAACAATAAACTTTTTCCCGGAGGCCGGGACAGAAAGGATAGAACCGTCTTCCTTCAATGTGATACTGGACCCAAACGGCGAATGAACTCGCACTTCGCCTTCTTTCAGATCCGGACATTCGCCACGTGTAGCAACCACAACACCATTGTCGCGAGAGCCGCCGATAAACAACGCGATTCCTTCCACATCACCCTTGGGGCGACTCGAAAAACCGAATTGCTGAAGGAATTCAACAGCACGGCGTTTTTCTCCAGCCACAAGTTCAATATCGGCCAAAAGTTCGCCATCCTTGTAACGGCTTGCAGAAATCACACAACGACCAACAATAAGCTGTAGACGCTTCAGCAATGCTTCTATCAAGTTACCAGCAGAGTTCATTTACCTTGCACCGCCTTCTTTACAGATTTCCACGGATCAGCTTTTGGAGCCTTTACAGCCTTGACTTTTTTTGATTCCGGCTGAGGTTCAAAAACCTCAGGCGGGACAAGATTCATATTAGTCATTTCGCCAGAACGGCCCCACGAATATTCTACCGACGCCACCAGCAAATCGAGCGGAGTTTCTACGAACAACTCCGGAGCCTCAAAAGAGCAGATTACACCAGGTTCCCAAAGACCAGACGAATGTTCCCAACCGTGGACCGCCGCACGAAAACCCATTGACTTGGCTCTACGTACACGGCATTCCCAATCAGCACGAGCTTGGACTTTATCCTTTTCGACCGCATTCGAATCCACAATAATAAGCGGACGGTTGCGCATAACATCGGAATCAGAAGACGTCGCCACAACTTTCTTTTTCGCTTTTCCTGTACCATAGACCGTATAAGTCGAAAAACGGTCTACAAGTGAAAAATCAACGCTTGCCGCCATCAAGTTTTCGCCCTGGCGCAAAGCTGGTCCACGTGGGCAAGAATCAGGTTTCAGCAGGTAAACTTTACCCATTCCATCAGAGCAACACAGAATCCCACGTTCCTTGCAAAGCTTCGAAATCGTATCGAGCGCCCTTGCGCCAGGTTCAACAGAAAACTTTTTGAACGGCTGGCCAACATCCACGCCCATGCGGTTTGAAAACGTAAGGCCGAAATTCGCACACACGATGCGGACAATTTCGTCCATTCTTTTATTTTCCCACTCAAGCGGGTTGTCAATGCAGCAATCGGCAATATCTGCAGAACATTCACTTCCGGAAACCGACACAGAATGCGAGCCGGCAGAAAACGATGGCGATAGACGATCCACGTATCCGGAAATCACTCTCGTTCCGTTGATAGCGATTTCGACCGAATCACCCGGGAAAAGACGCACTCGGTCGCCTTCAGTATTTCGCGCTACCAGCGACAGTGAAAAAGAAGCCGCAATGTGGTCAAGCGAACGGACAACACGAGCCTCCGTCCATTCCGAAAACTTTCGACCGTTGGCAAACACTTCAATCATTTTGAAAGCACTCTCAATTTTTCACGTGTCATCACCAGCGGATCACCAACCGCGTTGCGTTCCAGGATTTCATCAACTCGGTCCAGGCTTCCGTAACAATCAAAGCAAGTCGAAAGGATGTCGCGGGTTCCGTTCAGCGGCAAGTCCACAACTACAGCAAGCTTTGACATTTCGTCGCGCAAATACTTGAGCGCGGTTGCTTGCAAATCTGAAAGCGTCGCACAATCTTCGAAAGATTCTGCCTGGGCCGAAGCATCGTTAAACACCGAATTAACGGAATCCTGCATTTCACGGCATTCTTCTGCGCTCGCAAACGAGCAGTCTACAACGGAACGAGCAGCCATAGCGGCAGCACTCATGAGCGACAATCTGTCAATTTCAGAGCTCAATTCATCGGCAGATACACTGGAAGACGACCGTTTCTTCGCCATCATCGTCTGCATTATCAACAGGCTTTCGTTTACATATCCATTATAATCGCCTCCGGACGCAGTCTCCTTGGTCAGCGTCAGCAAGTTCTGGATACTGTCGGCAAAATCGCCGGGAGACATCATAATCAGACGGACATTCTCGCGAATCTTGGAAAGAGTGTTCACAAATTCCGAAACACTTCTAATAGATTCCCTGGCATTTTCGATTTCATACAGCATACTTGTCGTAGAATTTGCAACCGAGTCTACAACAGATTTTGCCTTCTTTGCTACACTGAACACTTCTGTAAACACCGACTTCGCAGAACTAAGCGCCGACGCCGATTTGGCGATAGAATCGCCTCGCAAGTCAGCCACACTCCTCGCCTGTTTTTCAACTTCCTTTTCCGGAATGAATACGGCGTCACCAGGAATGTACTCCTCTTCGCTCTTCCTGAAATCAAAGTGATAAAAAGAGCAGCGAACATTCATCCGTCCGTAATGCGGATGAATCAGTTCATAAACACCTTCCTTGTTAAAAGCTTCTTCAAGGCGTTCACGCTTTGCTTCACAATCAACCCCGATTATGTAGAATTTAAGCGGGAAAGGGCCGACTTTTTTACCAAGGTCTTCGTTTACATGCGTATTAGAAAAAGGTAAAGGCGTCGTGACAATTTCACGGCCTCCGGAAGATTCCCCCTCCTCAAAGAAAAAGGGAATTCCTGCATAAGACCCGCCAACACATTCTATTTCGCCCTGCGGAGTTTCAATTCGAACTTTATGCAAAGATTGCTCTGCCATCACACACCCTCAAGAACATAGCCGCGAGACCAGTCAAAGTCGCCGTGCTCCGGAGCAGTCACCTGTACTCCGCGAGGCATGTTTTTGAAATCAACTGCAAATCGGCTGGTAGTTGTAGTGCGGGATTCGCTCACAGACCGAGCAACAGACGCCCCGAGAGACTGTACACCCGAAGCAGAAGGCGAAGACACGTTCCTAAGCGAAGCTCGGTCCTCGTCGCTATCGCCGAACAGATTGCCTAAAATGGGGATACCTTTTACGACAGACTTTATTCCGGAAACAGCCGATTTAACGCTGCCAACAAAAGTATCGTAAAGAAAATCACCGATTTCGGAAACGCCAGCTTTAAACCCGTCCCACAAATCAGAAATAGCGCCAGGAAACGCCGTAAAGAAATTCCACCACGGATCAACGAAGACAGACTTGAACCCGCCCCACATCCATTTGGCAACTTCTACAAACTGGCTCCCAAAATCCTTAATAGCGCCCCATACATCATCGACAATAAACGATTTAAGCATGTCAAAATTATCTATCACACTCGTAATAGCCTTTTTCCAGGCAATCACACCAACAACAGCAGCGCCAATACCAAACAGAATCGGTCCGGAAACAACTGTAGAAATTGCCCCCAAAGTAGGTATCAACGGCAAAACGGCACCCAATATCGCCGTAAATCCACCCAAAATAGCCAAAGTTCCAGGCCCAATCAAATCAACAAGACCAACAACAACATTCAGGACCTTAGGAATGTAAGGCAAAACACCCTTCACGAAGTCTACAACCTTGCCAACAACAAAAACGATCTGTTCTTTAATTTTCGGGCCATTATCTTTGATATAACCCTTGACCGTACCGAACAAATCCGTAAACACTGGGAAAAGGTCTTCCATGACCGATATTTTTATCGATTTGATTGTACCGCGCATATCCTGCAAGGCATCATTAAACGCCTCGGCATCTTTTGCACCTTGGTCAGAGAACCCTGGAATGGCAGATTCAAGCTGTTTCTTAAGGTCTTCACCGCCATTTTTAAGCAGTTCAGACATTTTCAGACCAGATTTTCCAAACAGCTCCTGGGAAACCATCGCCTTTTGCTCGGCAGACCCAAGCTTTTCATAGCCATCTGCAATCGCAGCCAGCAAGGACGTCGAATCCTTGAAATCGGAAATGTTTTTCCCGCCAAGAATCGCATCAAAAACCTTGAACGATTTTGCATCGCCGGCGCGGGCTTTGCCAAGATTCACGTTGAAGCGCTTCAGCGCGTTATCCATCTCTTCGGTGGACATCCCCGCATGTCGAGCGGCCTGGCTAAAAGCTTGATAATCTTTGACAGACATTCCGACAAGCCTAGACGTTTTTGCAATGCGGTCGCCTTCGGTAGCAACGCCCTCAACAGCGCTGATAACATTCTCAATTCCAGCAACAGCCGACTTGACTCCCGACGTAAAACCGGAAATAAGCGTACTGTATCCAGACAGCAATTGAATCTTTTTCAGGCGCTGTTCTTTTTGAGAAATTTGGTCCAATATTCCTTCAGTTTTGCCCAAAGAATTATTGAACACCTTCACATCGCCCGCCGCCTTGATAAACGAGTTTCCGGAAAGCAAATTCAGCGATACATTCAATAAAGCCATGTGTTAAAAATAAACACACGGCTTAAAAAATAAACTCATTTTGGCACAACTTTTTATGCAATAAAATACGGCAACGGCCTGGCGTACCGGAAACCATTAGCGGCATTCGCGTAAAAAATGCTTACCGCCGCCATCGGGGCGTTCAAGACCAACATCAGGCACGGGTAGCCCAAAACAGTCCCCCACACGGAAGTCAACAAGAACATCGCCAATATCGAAAAAACCGAGCACAAGATAACACAATTTTTCCAAATCCTGGAAGCCAGCAACCCTTCATCCGTCATAAAAAGCTTTTTGTCAATCCAGTCATTGCTCACGTAATACACATAAAGATAGTAAGGTGCCAAGGCAAGCGCATAAACGACAAAATTATCTGTCCACAACGGAGAAAGAATGCCCGCCCAAAAAAGAATAAATGGAATCAAAGCGCAAAAAACATAAATCTTGCGAACAGACGGAATACAAGCCTTCAAGCCGATTCCAAGTCTTATGTCTTTTACTTTTTCCATGATTCAGCCCTCTATCCATAATATATACTAAAATATTGCATTAATTTAACACAATAAGCAAAATTTACGATTCACACTATTCCAAATTGGAATAAACGTAAAAAGCGACCTTTAAACAGGTCACTTTTTTGTTTTAAGCGAATCAGCAAACGCTTTTGCAGCATTCAGACTGTATTCGAAAGCTTCGGCATCAAGAGCCATTATCTGATCATAAGACCAATGGAAAACCCCAGCCAGCGAAGCAAATCCCGCATCTAGTCCTAGTTCTCGCCAACGGAGAAAAAAGGCTTTACCATCTTGGAAATCGCATTAACATCTCGGGCATCCATGTTGTCGACAAATGTGTCAGAAAAGCCAGTTGCGCACACGACAAGCTTCACCTGCGCATCGCCTTCTCCTTTGCTGTTGCACACGGTCCTGACATCGCGACCCGTAAAGGATTCTCGAATTTCAACCGTTTTGATTTCTTCGCCGTTCGATTTCGTTACCGGCTTAATTAACGTGTATTCCATATTTTTACTCCTTTAATGGATGTTATTGTGAAAATAAGCCGTATCCGGGTGCTGACCCCGGACAATCCGGCCCAAGACAATCAAGCTGGACCGGACCGCTTCAACCGGAAGTACGGAAGTGTCGCAGACAAGGCATCAAATCTACGACTTTTGGTCATCTGCAGGCCCGGCCGCAAATTCGCAAGTCACTTCGCCTTCTTCGCAAGATTCCTTGATAGGAGCATTGCAACTGGCGTTCAACATGACAAACGTCTTTCCGTTGGGCTTCTTAAGCGTAATAGTGGCGTTCTTGGTATGCTGAAGCTCGACAATGTCGAGAGAATTAGTGTCGGTCAACACGACAGTAATTTTGCTCGGACTATCGCCGACAGCCTTATAGCCATGCAGCACACCACCAGTGCCAATAATAGCCTCGTAATGTTTTCCGCCATACTCGATATCAGGATGGCCTTTAAGGTTGTATCTGAAACCGTTGATCTTGAATTCGTATTCTCCACCAACAACATCGATTTCGTCCATTGTCATCCCTCCTTAGTCAAAAAGCATTTTAGATTTGGAAACAAAGAACTGCTTGATAAGGTGTGCCGGAATCAAGAAATTCATAGCATATTCATCGTCAGGATCAAGCTGAACGACAACCGCTTCGGCAAAACCTTCGCTATCGTACACCAATCCCTTTTCTTCCCAATACTTGTAGCGACCCACAAGTTCGGACTTGCCGAGCGACGGAGTCATCACCTGCTGGCCTTCGCCAATTTTGCTACCATCAGGGGCGAGCTTGGCATGCGGATACTTGAGCGCAAGGAAGTTGTTCCAGTCCCAACGCAAATAGCTGAGAGTCAGCACGGTTTCGAGCTGCATGTAACTCTTGTCCTGGACACACTGGGCATTGCGCTTGTAGGTCGTCACGATTCGGCTAGTGAATACACTACCGTCATCAGCAGCAGTCATCAAAGCGCATCCGGATTTAAGCAATCGGTTGTTACCATTAAAATCTTCACGGTCATCGCGACGCGGAGCCACCACACCTGCGACAGCATAGTTGTGAAGCGGAGCTGCAGGATCGTTCAGCGCCTTCGGAGCAACGCAACCGAAAAGAGCGGACGCCTTTTCCGCACCGGAAGTCGGCGACTTCGGCAAAGCCGCAAGAACGATTTCCTGGGAGTTCAACGCATTCGCCTTGTCAGTGAAATCGGCTTCAGAGCCACCGTTCAGGCTGAAGCACATCACGCCGGTCTGCTGGACAATAGCTGTCCAACGTTCATCAAGCATTTCCTTGATGTAGTTGATGTTGCCCTTATCTGCAGAGCCGATGACAATCATGTTAAACCAGTTGCCCGCGCAGGTTTTTTTGACGTCGGCATCCTTGAAAAGCGGGTCAGCGCCGCCGTTTGCCATCGCAGACAGGGTCACACTCAGACCGTCCGGAAGAACTTCGCCCTGGTTGTGGTTCCAGCGAACGTCGATACCGTTGCCGTATGCACCAAGGTTCTTCGCCGTAAGAGTCACGACAGCACTCGAAGCGGACGCAGACACAGGCAAATTAGACTTGGCGTTAATTGCTGCAGCAGCCTTCGTGGCAACATCTGTAGCAGAATCGCCTGCAGAAACGTTCACCGGGCAAGACTGACCCGAAATCATCAGGCGAACAGTACCGCCGATGGCAAGTTTCGGAGTGGTTTCAGATCCTGCAACCGCAAAAGTCAGCGAACCCGACGCAGCATCTGCAGTAGAGTCATCTGCAACAGGAAGCGCCCAAAGCTCGCTCGACTTCGTATTCTTGCGGAACGCCTTGATCATCAAGGCAAGCTGAGAACCAGAACCAAACAGGGCATCAGCCTGTTCGTCGCTGGTAATGAGGGTAAGGGAGCCGTTTTCGCTCATCTTGGAGCGAAGCGGTTGACCGATAATCAAGTTTTTCCACGGCATCACACCGGACTTGGCGGACATGGATCCGCCAAATTCCGTCGAGAAAATCGGGACATAATTATCGGCAGGAATTTGTTCAAAAGAAATA
>Ga0326514_10000729_pt1 | contig 21827 bp, 27 predicted proteins | sample 3_2548_0518_D_FD_203653 | JGI IMG/M metagenome (GOLD analysis project Ga0326514, IMG submission 203653) | Bovine rumen microbial communities from UC Davis, California, United States - 3_2548_0518 | ecosystem: Host-associated > Mammals > Digestive system > Stomach > Rumen | place: USA... | reverse complement strand
CCATCAAACTCTTCAACCTTCTTTTCGCCGTCTTCATCAGGAGTAGACTCTGGCTCGCCTTCGCCTTCTCCGGCGGCTTCTCCGAATACTTCCGCAAATTTTGCCTCAAGATCTTCATCGGAAAGATCCTCGTACTCAAAATCAATATCATCTACGGTCTTACCGTATTTCTCTAAAAGTTCTTCGAATTTGTTCACCAGATTACTACCTCCTTTCTTTGTTTCTCCACCAACGGCGGGATTTATATTGAAGTTAGCCAGCTGTTCTGTCAGCCGATCTAACGATTCAATCAACTTATCATTCCGGTCAATAGACACGGAGTTATTCTTAACACTAAAGTCGGCGATATCAAGATGCGCTCCCTACATCCCTTCTTCTACATCTTTCCCCGTTTCAGGGTTGCGTCCGAGAAGAGTAACGCCCATAACTTCTACATCTTCAAGATAAAGTAGATGCTCATCGGCTGCGTAGGACATCTCATTGACTGCCAATTCCACACTAACCTTGGTTCCATTTTTCCGCTCGATAATCTCAGCCGCTTGAGTATATTCTCTCGGAATTGCAACACGGGCATGGACATATTTCCGCCCCTTATCATCAGCTTCATCATCAAACGTAGGCTTGTCAGCGGTAAAACATCCAACTTGCCGCTCAATATATGTAAGGTTGCCATCTTCATCAACTTCAATGTCGTGGGTAGTAAAATCAATACCATCATCAAACTCAGCAAAATTAGCAAGCACTGGTTTGTAAGCGATAGTCTTTAAACAATTTTTCGCGGCTTTCTCAGTGACAGAACTATGGTTTCGATTTTCTCCCGAATGCATAAGAGTAACGTCGCAGAACATCATCGTATCTGATGAATCATACTGCTCAAACTTAGCCGGAGCGGATACGCATAATTGATAACCAGACTAGGTTGCGCTGAATCTTTGAAAGTTCTACGTTTCGCAAAATTTCACAAGATCATCAAGCGTAAGAATTTTCCTGTGCATTTCTCGCGTACCTCCTTTCTTTAAGAATTCAAAATAATAAACCGCCCAACTGAACGAAATCAGTCAGACGGCCTATTCACATATATAAAATATTTGAGAAACTAATCTTCTCAAGATTAGAGAAAATTAACTTCCCATTATTCAAAAACACCCAACGCCCATCTTGCTGCTGAACTAAATTAAAACCTTTCTTTATTAACCAGTCAGCGGACTCAGCGGATGTCGTGATAATAAACTTATCTTTTTTATTTGCCATTTAATCACCTCACTGATTTCTCATTCGATCAGCGGACGGCTCCAACTCATCGTCCGGCACCGTAGGTCTTCCGCCTTCAACAGGATCAGTGTCACCACTATCGGCACTTTGCGTATAACTTGTTGATAATGGGATAAGCTTATCCGGCAAGCCAAGTACTTCATTTTCGAAGAATAGAAGAGCAAGTGTCTCACGCTCAGAAAAGCCATTCAACGTATTATAAGCAATCCTGTTTGCGAAGCCATTTTGACAAGATTCGAGCAGTTTATCTCGGTAATCATCCTTCGTGTAAACACTAATTGGGAAGAAATGAACCTTGCAAGGTTTACTCAATTGCAACTGCAAGAAATGATTAACCCATGATTGCGTTTGTGGCAGAAGAGAAGATATTGCGTATTCTGTATTCGCAATCGATGCCATCCGAAAAGCATACGTGTTATTAATTGTAGAGCCATTAAGGATCTCACTACCGCCAGCTGTATTAAGGACTGCTTCTGTAGCATTCATTACTTTATTAATATCTGATGCGGCTGTATTTGGAAACGAAATCTCATGAAGTTCACCAGGAACAATTGCTGCCGAAATATTGTCTGGGATGGCCTCATCGACCATTTTATTGAAATATTTGATTGCAAGATCTGGGTCAATTTGCCAATCATCCGGTTGGTCAGTTCCATCCAATACTTTTAACTCGTAGTAAATCAACTTGTAAATCTCAAGCTGTGCAGCTTCCGCCTAGATATCTTCAAGATCAAGAAGGTTAATAAGGCTGTTAAAAATCGGAGCCAATACGCCAACGACAGTCTCGTAATCTTCGGAATGATACTTTAAACATAAGCTATACTCCTCTGGCATAATCTGCCATTTCTCACGAGTTGATTCATATTCGTTATAAAGTTTTTGAAACGGATCCGGGAAATACTCAAGTAGTTCCATATTACTTCTAAAATAGCTACAGTCAATCGCGTATGAAAATTCGCCCGTATCATATTTCCCCGCAATTCTAGCATACTGCGCGGGCCATGGAAAAATAAATACCCCGGTATCATCGTAGAACACAACCCCATAAAACACATCTTGGATAAAACAAGTAAGATATATGTTGTAAAATTCCTGTTGAAGTCGCAGATTTTCCAAAACGGTAATTGTATCCTCATACGACTTAAGCATAGATTGCACGTCACCGCCTTGGACAATACTATATTCCGGCACAACAGATCGACAGTCGAGACAAAACATGTTGGAATAGAAATGTACAAGACGGGCATATACTTGCGACCTATAGTACAAATACCACGAAAGAGCACGAAGGTTTTGTTCGTTGCCTGTGATATTCTAGAGATACGTTCGCAGTGTTTCTTTATCGAACGTCGAAATGGTTCTAGCGGATCTCTTTGTAAAATCCCTTAATTGTTTAAACGCATTTTCGCCATTCGCATATCTTTCAATTACGGCATAATTTTTTTCATACCATTCTTTCGCCTGTGCGGCTGTTATATTTGATGCCGCTTTCGGCATATCATTCTTACTCGCCATTGGCGACACCCCCTTTAAAATGAATTAAATCTTTTAGCTTTACGTATTGGTAATTTAGAAACTAAATCTTGAGAATCTACTTTTGGCCTTCGGAGCAAATCTTTACGTCGCTCTTCAGATAAGGCGTAGCCAAGCATTGCAGCAGTATAGGCGCGATCATCATGCATTTTGTTCGCTTTCTCCGGCGTTAAATCAAAAGAGTCTTTCCCTGATTCACGCTTCTTCCTCACGATATTTACAAGTTCTTCTTTTAAACTGTCTATATTAGCTAAAGCTATTTCATCCTTCCAATCGAGCTTAATAGTCTTTGTTTTTACTGACTGTATCTGTTCCAACTTTTCTTTAAGCTGTGTTTCAAATTCATCGCCTACAACTTTCTTCTTTTTCAGTTCCTCAGAAATTCTCTTAGTCTCTTTCTCTATAACTTCCTAGTCAACATCGAATATTGTGAGATACCCCTTGTTGTCATAAGAAGCTGTAAAACTAATTTTATTTTGATTTAACATTTCAATTAACGCTTCGTACATAATAGACTTGTATGCCGAAGGACTCATAAGATGTACCTTGTCCACAGCGTTTGGAAATCTCTTTACATACTCAGCAGAAAATTCTCTATCAATCAAACCACGATGTTGAATACCCGCCTTATCTACCCAATCTTTCATGAGATAGTCGGCAATATTTACACCCGCTCCACCGGATCCGGCATCGATCCAAATACCAACAATATTGTCGTAGGCATCTGTCCCGCCATCATAATCAAGTATCATTTGCTTAATATAATCAATCTGGTCTGGAGTCTACATCGGTGATTTAATCTTTTTACCAACGTCAATTAGATTGACGCAGTTAACTATACTAGCCTTTACTTCGGAACTTCCGTTTGGTAAAGGAGAATCATAAAACTCTGCGACAAGCACAATTGAATTATCATATTGTCTTGCCGGATCATAAAAGAAACCAAATCTCTTCTTGCCTGTATCATTATAGTGCAATGGTTTTCTAGTCTCTTCGTTACGAGTAATTACTCCACGTTTTACGATTGCATCCGCGCCAGCATCAGTTGTGAACTCATTGAAAAATTCTCTTCTGGCTTTCTCAGGGTTCGTTTTCATAGCTGTTTCTATCTTTTCTTTTGTTAACGCAGACTTTATCGGCTTACCCATAAGAGTTGGCTTCATAACCAAATCGCAATTAATATCGGCAACAAAGTAATTCGGATCTCCAAGAATCATCTCTTTGCTAAATTCTCTATACATTCTATAAAATTCAGTATCAACAGATGATGCGGATGATACATATATAAGTTGATTTTGAATTTCTTTTGGTAAAGCATATAACCTAACAGAATCAAAAACATTCCCATTATCATCAACACCAGTTTTAAAATCCTTATCAACTGCGCAAAATGCTTGGTATACCTAAATAAGATTAGCATCCAAAAAAGACGTTTCATCAAAAAGCACACAAGAAGCACGAGCACCACGATTCTTGTCTACATTTGAATTTAACGATTTCGTAAATGAACCATTATATAGTTTATATTCAAATCCACTTGGATTATGAGAAAACCCATCACCGGAAGCATTTGATATTACGACCTCATTTTTAAATATCTTCCCCGTACTATTTATTAAACTATCAATCCTATCATTTGCGATATCCTCAAGTTTCTTAAAAGTTAATGCTGATTGCTGACTACTACCAGAGGCAATATAACAGTTCCAAGGTGATAGGCTTAACATCTGTTTTGCCATTATAAATAAAACAGCCCAAAAAGATTTGCCGTATGCTCTAGATGCAACAATCAATACATGCTATTTATTCCACGCCTCCATCATTAGATATGCCTGGCTATCCAATAGTTGTATATTAAAAAAATCTCTTAAGAATAAAACTGGGTTTTCTTGATAATAGTTTTTATACTCAGCTAATCGCAAAAACCCTTCTAACTTTTTTGATGATAATGGTATATCATTTTCTGGAACATAAATCCCAGACTAATAGTTGTGTTGAAGTAAATCTCTGACAAAATCCTTGCCATATATACAAGAAGAGGCAATCTCATCATTATAAACACATTGATACATTAGTCCCCTCCTTAATGCTAGTGTTATCTTGCGTATGAGGCTTTTGTTCTATAATATCTCCAGATTCGACACCTTTTCTAATTATCTTATAAATTGTGTAATCTTTAATTCCAGAAACATTTTGGATTTCTTTTACGCTCATACCGGCATTTCTATAACCGACGACTGCCGTATATTTTTGCTTATATGCTTCTCTTTTATTAACAAAAACAATGATACCGCAGTCATTCCCAATTTCTAAGTATCCTGTAACAGTGGAAGGGTTTATATTAAAGATCTTCCCAATATTACGCATAGTTTCAGAAGGGTGCTCTTTATAGTATGCGCAAACTTCAATAATCTTATTGCTTACGCATTCTTTTTCTACCTATCCCCAATCGATATCGGACAAATCAAAAATAATGCTTAATTCGCTAAGGTATACATTATTTTTTATATAACCAAAATCTGAGAGGCGGCAATCGATTCTAATTAGATGATAACCATTTTCTTCTGCAAGACGATCTTTTATTTGATCGTTAACAATGTTCCTCTCTAATGTGGTTTGATTAAATGCGTCTTCATAATGAAACCACCCATCCATTTCCAACAAATACTTTATTCCATGCTTTGTAAAATAAAAGTCATATCTATGCCCTAGTGTCCAATCATCAGAATACTCCGGTGTAAGATTGTCAACTTTTAACTGTTTTAGTAATGCGTATCCAAACTTATTTGGGTATGTTATTCCATCACCGCATTTATTGCAACATAGTTTATGATCCCTACAAACCTGTTTAGGTGTTATGTATTTTTCTTCACCGCAAAATGGACAAACAAACCACACCTTCTATCCAGAACCACTAGTGTACCTATATGCATCTGATTTATCTTTTAACAAAGGAATCATCCATGGGTCTGTCGTCGCAATACAGTTTTCACTATTAGCCTTATTCCTTTGATTGCAATGTTTACACCCTTTACCAGAAAGCGACTTTGTCCCATTAATAGATTGAAAAAGATATTTTTCATCCTTCCATCTTACATCTCCACATTTTTTGCATTTTACGTAATATTTCTTAATTCTTTTACCGTGTTTATCAATATCTATCATTCGATCTACAATAATAAATTCAGAATCGCCAATGACATAACTATCGCCAATATTATATTTATATACTAATTCTTTCATTTTTATTCAGACCTTTCTATATATGTGTTTATTAATTGATCAAGATTGATAACACTATTTTCATCAAATAGATTTTCTTTCTTCAAAATATCTCTAAAGTCTAAGTTTTCTCTCAAAACAATCCTAAAAGCTTCTTCTATGGCTTGTGCTTTGTTGATTGCATCTTCTAATTTTACTCTTTGTTCTTTGACAACCTCAGCCCATTCGGATTCATCCATGCTCAACTTATCCATTATGGCATTAGCACTTATATTTGCAACTTGCTGCATTCCTTTACAAGTGTTAATATCAAATCCATTAAGTTCAGCATTTCTTAAATTAATATCCTTTAAGCGAGAAATACGCCCGCTCCATGTATTTTCTCCACGCACAGAATTTTTACTGTTTTTCAAGGAAATACAGCTTTGCTCCGCAAGCTTTGTCGCCCCTTGAGTGACCTGGCTCTTCATTTGTTGAAGAGCACGGATAGTGCTAATATTTTTCTCAGCATTTCTCGGATCCGATGAGAGAGTAGCAATCATGTCATCGATGTTACTAAGTTGCAAAAAGCTTCGTACAATACTAATAATCGACGAAGTCCGCATCATATCATCATTGCCCTCTTCAGATGAATCCAAAAATCCGATTAACTGAGAATATAAAAACGGCTGATCAGATAACTTCTCTTTTTCAAAAGGAAGATACCCAAGGAGCCGAAGAGTGTCATTCTTATTTTTTTCAAATTGATTTATTATTTCTTGGTCTTTCGGCAAAGCATTCTCGGCAAGGTCATCCAACGAATACATTCCGCCAGTGTAGTTGTCAGAATCACGATACGTCAACGTATAGTAATTCGGCATCGCAATATTCTTAATATACGACGTATAAACATTGTTCTTCGTTTTTCCGGTTACTTGGTTCGCTGCTTCAAGAAGGGATGCTTCCCAAACAGAATCAAGCATCGGCTTATCAAGAAAGTACATCGCATCATCAATACTTTCTTTCGTCGGTTGTTGTCTAACACCATCAATTACTGGCATCGCCAAATCTTCGGCGCATGTCTTACAAATATTAACAATCCCAGATTGAACGCCGGGAGCAGTAGAAGAGTGAAACTTATCCTTCGCCTTCACTTTGCCGCACCGTTGACACGTATAGTACTTACTGCCAACTCCAAGAGCCTCAAGACATTTAATCTGATTTTTTGGCTCAAGCTAATCAAACAGCTCTTTGATGTTATCAATTTGTGACTATATTTCCTTTAAAGCGGTGACTTTTGGGTCAACCTTTTTCTTGATTGTCGGCACTTACACCGCCTCCTTTTAATCATTTTATATTTATATGTACGCTGATGAATCGACTCGAACGATCACATCGGTCACCCGATTACTAGCGGTTTTCAAGACCGCTGCCTTACCAATTAGGCTTACATCAGCTTAAAAGTATGCATCTCTACCAGCCTACGATGCATACCAATTAGTTTAACGTCTAAAAGCTGGCCTGGACAAATATCTTAATCGTTAATTACAAAAATAATCTTCGAAGAATTCTCTAACCACATCTACATAATCTTTGACGTTTGATGATACAGAAACTGATGCGTATGTTTTATCATCTTCGTATGAATTCTCATACTCAAAGACCTTGCCGCATTCGTATTCACCAACACAAACATACGTTGCTTCAAAGTCATCGCCAAATCTATCGATCATAGCTTTAATATACGCATCACTCTGTTCTAAGGAACAATCAACAAAGATTTCTCCATCAGACCAAAGATACTTATCTTTACGCTTTGCAGGTTCAACTGATACGACTTCATTATCGATTGACACAATATACAAATCATCGTATTCCCAATCATTAATATCCACGTATTCGACCTTATAGTCACATTCCATACAATAGTACATAAGATCTTTCGCCGTATCAGAACTTGTAATCACAGTAATCCACGGTTCCTCAGTGTCTTCCATTTTTTTCATCAGAAACTCGTGAAAATCATAAGAATCGCTAAAATAAATTACATCTCTATTCTTCTTTTTCATGATGTTCACCTCACTCCAGGCAAGATTTAAGGTCTCCAAGAATTTTTACTTTAACTTTCTTTTTCTCCGGAATTTCAATTGTTTCTCCGGTTGCAGGATTCCTACCAACACGAGCAGCCTGATCAGCAGTCGTGAACTTGAGGAAACCTTGAATAGAAACCTCATCGCCTTCTGCAAGTGCCTCCATAACAACATGTTTAAGTGCTTCGAGATACGCATCTGTTTCACGCTGAGACACAGCAAATGCACCAGTAGCCTTAACTTCTTCAGTAATTCTCTTAACAAATTCATTCTTCTTCATCTTTAAAATCTCCTTTTCTTTAAATCCTTTTAGTCCAATTATTTAATATTCAGTTTTTATAATTCCACCGGAAACACTCCATAAATGCTTCCGTTATCTTTCGTAACTATTACCGTTTGAGACGGTTTACCAGTTAATCGTTTTTGCCTTGTAAATTCATCGCCTGAGCCACACAATGATCCGCTTTGAATAACTTTAATGCCGGAGACTTCTGTCATTGCCGGGAAGTGCATGTGCCCAGTGAGAATACAATACGGTGTTTGCTTTGCCCACAGTACGAGCTTACCAACAGCAGCATCGGTAATTGCTGTGTAGTCGCCATGTTGTACGAAGTACGTTTTGTCACCAATGGTAAACATCCCAAGTGTGTCATCAAAAGTATTGAGATAAACTTTAACGTTTTCTTTGTTGCTCATAAGCTTCTCAACAAACCACGGAATTAAATTGTCAAGCCGCTCACTAAGCAGCGCATCTTCAGCCTTCTTCTCAATACGGCTATGGTTACCACCGACAGAATATACCGACACGGATTTGAATAAATGGGAGAGAGTATCAATAAATTCCGCAATCAGCATACTCGCGATTTTAACCTGTTCAACGACATCCTCTTTGTTTGTTACCGAAATAGTGCGGTGAATGCTTCCGCTGATACAGTCTCCGAGGATGGCAACAACACAGTCATCACAATTGTTTCGTACTTGAATATCCTTAATTTCATCAAGGTATTTTTCAAGACGGGACTTGGCAATATCTACGTTATATTCACCGTCAGAATTTTTAAATGTCTCACCGATGTGAAGATCAGACAGGCATATTATCATTTTATTGTTTGATAGACCTGTCGGAATATCTGTATGGTTATTAGGGAATAACCGTTCAGAAACCCCAAGTAAAGCCTTCTCAATTCGGTCAACACTTTCTTCAAACCTAGCTTCCTCGCGAAGTCTACGGTTTAAATCTAAACGTTCGTCATAAAGTTTACGCTTTTCTTTTTGAATTTCTTGTTTCTGAAGCGTAAGTTCCTGAAGGTAATCGTTGTCTTGATAACCAGAGAAAATCTGTTCATAAGCATCTCGGATCAATGCGTACTTCTTCCTGTACGCACTTTCCGACCATTCCTCATCTGGATCGCGGAGCTATTTGTTCATAACATTTGCAAGCTCGCCCCACGTCATATCAAGCTATCCGTCATCCTTCAGTTTGCCGACACGCCAAATATATCCAAGTTCGGTTTCGGTCGGCTTTTTTCTTAAAGTTAAATCGATCATTCTTCATCCTCTTCCGGGAGTCCAATCTTAATCTTGATTGTAAATTCTTCCACTCCTTCCGGCAGCGCCGAAGCGAGGGCAACAGTGATATCTCCATCTTCATCCATAAGATGCGTTCCCTCAATATGAACTCCTTCGATTGTAATATTTCTGCTTCCGGGCGTAACCTTAGAAGCGGTGTCTTTATATTTCACCATATCCTTTTTCTCCTTTTCTTATAAAATTTCTGTAAGAGGAACATCGACACCGACAATTTCATCTACGACGCCGAGGTCTTTTCCCTGTTCTGCCATAAACCAAAATTCTTGGTCATACATCTTGTCATAAAATGCTTCATCCATAGTTGTTCTCCCAAGTACGTGTGTTTTAAACAGCTCATCAAGAGAGTTGAAAAAATCCATTACGTTCCTTGCTTTGTTCCCACTTGTGGAAACCGAAACACTTCCGTCATGCTGGAGGAAAATTCCGTTCTTCAAGGAAATACGTCTATGACAAGAAAGATATATCTGATAAGCGGCAGAGGCCGCGAGTCCAATATTTACACCCCAAATTGGTGTTACAGATTCTTCGATCAAACTAATCAGCGCAGCGGAAATCATAACGTCCCCGCCCTGAGAATTAAAGTAAATCTTAATCGGCTTACGAAGTTCCTTCGGAATGTCTTTATCATCTCTATTCCACGACAGGATATGAAGCATACAATCCTCGACAAGGCAATCGCTGATATCTTGGTTGATAATGAGAATGCGGTTGTCGTGATTTTCCTTCATGATCGCATCGTAAATTTCATCCGTCTAAACCTGCCCAGTCATTGCAGTTAAAATCTCTGACATATTAATCACTCCTTTGTTTCTTTTACGGGTTTGCTATTGATTCGCTCATCAGCAAGTTCGTTGATAACAGTGTCAAAATCTCTATTAAACTTATCATCTACATTGAATACAAAGATTGTTCTCTGAGCATTTTCGCGATCAGGTTTAATATCAATCACCTTGTTCCCCATCTTGATAAGACGACGGGCAATATAAGATTTAAAAATAAGCTTGCTGTTTTTTTCTTCCATTTTAATTTCTCCTTTTTATTTTAGTTTTCGAATAGTGTTGCGAACAGTTTAGACGTTTCGCTTCTGACATCTTCCCCGAGGTACACACACCCAAAGAGAGGATGACCCTTTAATCCATTACACATTTTAATAAGTGCATTTTCGCCTGACGTTTTCAGGACGCTTTGTTTATAATCACCGCAGATAAATATTCTGCTGTTTTCGCCGAGCCTAGTTCCAATCAGCCTTATTTGCTTCTCGGTCATATCTTCGGACTCATCACAAACTACAATCGTGTCTGGGTACGTCGTACCCTTCATGAAATATGGGATATTAGATTCAATTACCCCACGCTGTTTTAAACTCTCGAACTCGAATTCTCCGCCATCTAACTGTTGAATTAACGGCATAAAGAACGGGTCTGTTTTATTTTCAATTGATCCAGGGAGATAGCCCACGGATCTTCCTTCACCAACTACTTCGCGAACTCCAAGTATTTTTGACTGCCGTTCTTTCTCAAGCACGTTATACAAAGCGGCCTTGAAACACAAATAGGTTTTTCCCGCACCATATCCACCAAGAACAGCACATATGGTTATTGATGGGTTGGTTAACATATCAATGGCACAACGCTGCAAAGCGTTCTTGCCTTTCATAAATTTCTGCGGCGGGAGCTTCAGTCCAACAAAATTTTTACCGTCCCAACGCATTTCACTTTCGGCCCCAGTGTCCGTATTATTTATAATCAAATATTCGTTTACACAAAAATCATCCGGCTGGATATTTTCCATGTATTCATTAATCTCGGATGCATTTCCGGTAAATTCTTTATAACCCTTGTAAACATCCATAACACATCACCTCGCGCCGACAATATGATTATCTCTAAAAGCTTTAATCAGCCTCATCGCTTTACCGGAAGTAGTAGCATAATATCTTTTGCCACGGGATTTCTTATCTCGCGAACTCATATGCACGTCATTTCCGGCACCATTAGCACGAAGGTATGCGGCTTCATCCTAACTGATCTTAATCAAATATTTTCACATCCTTGTTATTTATTTACATCAGCCATCGGGAGAGAGTGACGGCTGATGCATTGTTTTTTTAATAAAGCGCGCAGCTAGACGTTTAACCTACCCTACGTCCAAAGGTGATATCCAATTAAATCATGATCCCTTACTTATATACCGCACTCGGCAATAGCGGTAGAGACTACTCGGTGGCAATCCTTCGTCCACCTTCTCCTTCTCCATATAACGGATTTTAGGTGATGCTTATTTCACCCATATTTTTATTGAGTTAAATAAGCACTGATATTTCGGATGAGAAGTAAATTTTAAAACAACTTTTTAAAATTGTTGAGGAACATCGTCTTATTGGTATGGTATAGAAGATTGAATGTCTTCCTAACATATTTAGCTGCTTCGTTATACTGAATATCAGTATGAGTTTTCCCCATAATACCCAAACATGTTTCAATTAAGCGGTTCATAGTCACTGCATTTATTTTTAACTTTTTCAGTGCATCAAGCATCTCCGAAGTTTTTTCGATAACGGCTGTTATTGAAGGCTCTTTGCCTTCGGGATAGAGTACCATATGCTTCTGAACAAAATTATCGTAATCCTCTATAAGTTCGCGTATTTTTGTCATCTGCCTATTGTTTGCCTTGCCTTTTATTTTTACAAAAAATTCACTAGTATCTATGACTTCACCCCTCGATGCTCCTTGAATTTTATCTAAATGAGATTGAAGATAATTCATCGGACAAACGATGTTCTTGTCAATTCGACGCTCAATTTTTTTCTTGTCCTTTTTAATGTCTTCGTATGGGCGTTCTTTACCGTTTTTAGTCACCGGAATTTCATGAGTATATTTCATGAATAGCGGATAATCTTTTTTACGGTTCATACAATCCATACTACGGATACGGGCAATTTCATCATTCGGATCTACGGCGTATTGTCTCTTGATACCGTCTATAGCACACTGGGCAAGAACAGCGAGAACCACGGTATTGTGGTACAAATCCTCATATTCATCATCAAACTCGCCCTTCGCCACTTTACTCCACATGTAGCTTTGAGCAAGCTGCGCCGAGTCTGAAGATCCACCTATAGCTTTTTGGGCACGTTGCATCGAAGAATCCATTCGAGCGTATTCATGCGGTTCGTTTTTGTATGTAAGACCGCTTTCAGGTATGTCGTTTACAACCGTCGGGTAGTCACGGTAGGCAATACGAGCAGCTTCTACCATTTGTGGTTGATTGGTAACAAAATTGAAATCGGAGTCGAAATCCTCGCCATTCATCCTCGCCTGCACATCTGTTTCTATACAATTCACCGCCATAGTGTTTCGACTGAATTTAAAATACTTCTCCATAAGCGGATGCTTCGTGTTATGAAAATACCCTAAGTTATTTGCGCTATTATGCGGGTTACGTATCCCGCACAAATACTCACCGTTTTCAAACCTTGGAGTGTAACACTGAATAACCCCTTCTTCGTGTTTAAGCGTTGGATCATTCTGCCAATCTTCACCAACCATGTGGAGTAGGAGAGCGTAAGGATTACCACAAACAGTCAGATTATCACCAGGCGCTACAATCTTACCCTTTCGTAGCCGAAAGACATACTGACTTATAATCTTGCTCTTATCTACCTTCCACATCCGGCTGTTCGCAAACTCGGGATTCCATTTATACAAATCGGCAAGCATCTCATAATGGTTAACAGCCGTAGCATTTGCCCGGAGATAACGTTCAAAGGCGTCGTTGTCTTGCTTTAACGACTCGACATAGTCGATGGATGTCTGTGTAATTTTTCCGATTTCTTCTTCGTTGCAAGAAAGAGTATTAAGCATTTGGTAGCTCAGCTGCTGGTAATCACCCTGGTAGGAGAGTTTACTTGGGTGATCAGTCTTAACGCAGCCCCAGTAACAGCCATCTTCTCTTACTTTTCCGCACCAATAATCGTATGCGGCAGGTTTAGTTCCGCCCATAATGTCCACAAACTTAAGAAATTTAATTGCATTATTTGTGGTAACCATCTTGATATCCCGAGCCGGGTGCTTTCTCCCAAACATATCTTCAAGTTCCCACGTATCAAAGTCAATTTCGTGTTCATCGGCATAATCCCGAAGAAACTTCTGAATATAAGTTCTGAATGCACAGGCTTTAAAGAAGTGGTTGCGGAGCAGTACCATACCGTTGCACCAACCGGGCATTACATCGGATTCAATCAACGCCATCCCGTCCCAAAGGGTATTCTTAACGTCAGCTTCTTCGCGGGTAACTACGCACTTCTTTTTCTTGCACGGTACTTTCTTATAAGCGGTTTTATAAATCGGATTCCCATAAATATCCAATCGCCCTTTAGAAATGGCGCGAAGTTTATTTTTCTCAGTCTTTTCTTCATCGACAACACGTTCGACGGAGTCATAATCCTCGGCACGAACGATTTCAGCCACCGTATGAAAGAAGCTGTCCTGATCATTTAGGATAAGCACATCATCAACATCCATATACATCCTGTCTTCAATCGTGGATGTAGTTAACGGTGCATAGGCCGATATCTCCACAATCTTTGCATTCTCCGCCGGAAGGCGTTTGCCCAATCCCATTGTTAACCAATCATAGGCATCTTCATAGAGTTCCTCGTTAATGAAGTTACATAAGCCAACCTTTGCCTTTGAAGCATTACGGTACAGCATCCGGTAGCGGATCACTTCCGAAGTGACTTCCCCGGTTTTGCGGTCAACATGCTTGTATTCAATTGGGACACCGTTAACATAAAAGTCTTCGCGAATTTCATCTTTTGACTTCTTACAGTACTTCCATTTCGATTGCTCCGTTCGATTGATTAATCCTTGGATTCTTTCCCTGTCTTCCTCGGTTTCCGCAGCATTATACATCGCCCGAAGATGCTCCATTTCTTCCTCGTATGACCGTGAACCGAACCCGAAATCTATACAGATTAGATCCCGGGTCGATTCATCTTTGTAAGCCTAAAGTCCGCCCCGTTCTACCATGTGGTAATAAAACAGGGATTTATTAAACATAGCATCTGTGTAGTCATACCGTTCGCGCACTCCAAGGTTGTAACCATACAATGCCCCAGCCTTGTAGTTTTTGATTTTTAATCCGTATTTTCCCAAATAGTCTCTCCCTCCAATTGTTTAAAGTTCGTTAAGAATCCTCTTCGCTTATAATCAGCTAAAACCCCACGAGTGATTGCCCGGATTAAAATCTGAGAATTTTCGCTCCAAGGATTCTCATATGCTTGTTTTGCATCGATGCGCGTTGTCATCTGATACATCTCCTTGTCTAATAAGTTGCCTTTAAGTTTATTGCACTTTTCATGGACATATCTGAGGTTGGAATTACTATTGCTTCCACCACGGGAGAGAGGTTTAATGTGGTCGAGCGTCTTTTCCCAATCACTCATCGGCTGTCCACAAATAGCGCAAACTTCGCCGGAAGCCTCGGATATTTCAGCTTTCCTCGCCGGAGATATTCTTACCCTTGGTTTTACGGCGACTTTTTCTACGCCAAGGGTTTTAAGCTGCTCATCAGTGAAGGCTTTAATTTCCGGCTTTTCAATAGTTTCAAATCTTTCGGCGATGATGACTGGGTTCGGAATTGACTTCATCACCGCAGGATGTTTCTTGATATAATTAGTTGCATCGGCAACTGACCTAAACCCCATTGCGAGTTTGTAATCGTTGGTCATTGGAGAGTTCTGCCCAACGAAACGAGTAGCGTTTGTTAATACGAAGCTTTTATTATGTGTGAACACATTCTGTAACCGCCAAGACTTCGCGCCCTTCATATGTTTGCTCAAATATGACTGCCCATCGTTATAATCAAAACGCTTTGCATTCTTGATAGAATCGACCTTCGATCCGTCCGGCCCTATAAACATACAACCATTCGCAATGTAGTATTTAGCCATATCACACCTCCGAGACAGAATCCATCATTACTTTAACGGCTTGTTTGTAAACTGAAAAAAGCAGTTCATCTTTACTTACGAAATACGATTTTGCGAAATTCGCATACCGTATAGCATGCGAGTTTTTGAGGATATATGCATCAATGTCCATACACGAAATCTCCTGCATTTTTTTCAGGATTTCCCGGAATGTGACTTTCGGTGATTTCGTTGGAGCTAAAGCTATGCAATCTCGCCGGATCTCATCTGGCATACACAAGACCTCATAACAGCCATCAAGTTTTCTATAGTTATTTCCTGGATATGTCATGTTGTTTATGATTCCTTCTAGCTTCTCAATAGTCCGAGACTGCGCCGTGAGAGTATCCTCAATTTTTTTAAGTGATTTGTTTTGGCTGTTAATCAACTCGGCCGAAGCTGCGCCTTGTTCTTTAGCTAAAGATGTTAAAAAATTATCAATCTTGCTTATAAACGAAGCCATTATCTGAGAATTTGCGCCATTTCCGCCAATGATTAACCCGGCGAGCTCTTCATTTGTAACAGGTTTATTGCCAACGTTTTCCATATTAATTGCCATAAATAATCTCCTCCATATTCGGATCAAAAATCTGTAAGTTTTTTCCTGTTCCTTGGTCGTCGAATATTTCAACGCTTTCCGAGTTTATGTATCTGTACATGTCTTCGCACCAAGTGGTAACCTTTGAAACAAGAGCTTTAAGGTTCTTCATATCTACATCGCCCGGGGAGAGGTTATCCAGAAGTTTGCTGAACCGAAGAGGGGAGAGGTCTTTATCCAGCATATCTTGGATTTTGTACATGAGCGTTGCGAGTTCACGGGAGTTACTGGTTATTGTCCCATAGTTACTAGGTGATTCGTACTGCGGAGCCTTCAGGGTTTCTATTTCCTGCATCATGTCGGAGATGCGAGATTTGAGATCATCGTTGTCACGGCGAGAATCTGATAACCGGGAAACAGCATCATCTCGGGCAGACTCTAAAGATTTAATCTTATCAATGTACGGTTGAATCTGAGATTTTGCGTATTTCTTTGTAGCATCAAGCTGCGAGATCAGCTCTTTCTGTTCTTCCGGCGTCATCGTCGCAATGCATTCTGCCGCAAGTGTCTTCCCGATCACTCCCGCATCCAGCAGCTCCTTCATGGATTCAGTGAGGTTACGTTCGATGGAGAGGGAACGCTTAAGGCTTTTCTCTGAGATGCCGAGTTCCTGGGCGATTTGGGAGAGTGTGAGCTTTTCTGCCAAAGGGTCACCGTGACCTTTTGGTGAATTGACCTTATCCAATCCGGCTTCACCATGTTTATATCCCCGCAGCCGGACGTATTCGGCGAGAGCTTTGCGGCGCTTGGCTTCGTTGTTTTTTGTGCGGCCAAAATTTCCAGCGATTAGCTGTTGGAGGATCTCTTCGTCGGTTTTTATGTCTTCGCGGATAATTACCGGAATGACCTGGAGGCCGAGTTCCTTTGCTGCCCGGAAACGCTGGTGGCCTGATATGATCGTCATGTCAGCGGCGGCTATGACCGGAGCCTGAATGCCTACGTCTGAGATCGAATCACGGAGGTGTTCATATTCTTCGCCGGAGAGATCATCGAAGAATTCCGAATTCCGAGGATGCGGTTTCAGATCATTTATTGAGATGTTAACTACACGTTGTTCTAAGTGACGTTGCTCCATTGCTACTCCTTTCTAAATGTCGTTACTAGTTAGTGTGATCATAGCATATAGGTTTTAAAAAGTCAACACTGAAATGTCGTTAAACGTTAGAAGATGTCAGACAGTATTACGGCGAGGAAGAGTGCATGAGAGTAGAAGAGTGGATCAGGATAGTTTGGACCGAAGTGCTTTTAAATAATTTAAGTATGTATAGCTTATTTTATATATCTTCACTATGTTCAGATATATAAAATACATAAGTATGTATAAATATCTATATTGAGTCCTTTATATCATGTACATAAAAATATAAGTACCAATATGTATTTAATGTATATAAAATATATAAAATATCTAAATATGTATACTATATAATATATTATAATATATATATATATATATATATATATAATTATATATAATACTATATACTGATATAACGTATAAAATAATTATTTAAAGTATAGACTAAGTTATAGTGTATTTAAATTATTTAAGTACATAAGACTATACTCACTACGTTCGTATAGTCTATACTATATATCTTCACTACGTTCAGATATATAGTATACATAGCGCAATCGCAGAGCATAGTCGACTTGAGTCGGTAGGTGATCACAGACACTACTAATGGACTAGTAACCAGTGAAAAGATGGATGATGTTGTTTTGTAATTTAAGCTGCTGGCTTGTTCGATACTTGATTAATTGCATTTCTGTTTGGATCTACACTTTTTGTCGAGTCATTTTATATAGCCGGACAATTAGCCCACCTATCCTGTCATATCTAAGTTGGGATCTGGTTGCCTAAGTTGGAATCTGGTTTCTTTTGTTCTTGTCTATCTATGTCATTTCTATCGAGGTTACTAATTTTTAATTTTTGTTTTCGGCGAAAAGGTCTCGGCTGAAAGTTATTTGAGTTTGAATTTTGAAGAAACTACCCCCCCTGGCAATAGATGCCTGTTTATGGGAGATGTTATCGCCAGGTTGTTATCGTTTTAATCCTGGAAAATACACATGAATATTAAGGTCGATTTTTTGGATTTTGCCTCAAATTTTGCTTCGGCGATTTGAGGCTTATTTTTATTTGGCGAGAAGGGGATGAATTTCGGCTCTTACCCCGAATTTTTGCCATTTTTACCGAAAACGATTTCGTTACGAAAACTAGCTGGATCCGATAAAATTTTCGATATGAGGTTCCTCGAGAAAATCCTGATTTTGAGTTGATGGGAATTGGGCGAAATGAGTATTAATCGGGATGCTTTTAAAAATGGTATGGGCATTTTTTTAGTGAGTGTAAAAGTTGACCCGCAACCCGGCTGCAGGGGGGGATTTCCTGGGTTTTTCGCAAAAAGTAGGGGGGATTTCAAATGCAAGAATTTAACTAAATATTTCCATGCAAGCGGATTTTGTGCTTTAATATAGTTACATTTCAGCAAGGCTTCATGCCTTGCCACATCTCCATATTGAGTTCGCACGAACGCACCTTGACAAGCACAGAAAGCAATACTTATTGATATCGAAACGGTTTCCGTTTCTGCGCTGGTTTCCAGCCGGTCAATATGTAAAGCAAGTACGTTATACACAGTCCGTCACAAAGTGACGTACATATCTTTCTTTCTTGCTTTGCGTATCCTGCGAAGCATCCCGAAAGACGATGCTTTGATTAAAAGCCGGTGACTCCATGAAGCGCCATAAAAATATCATGGGCACGCTTATAGACTGCCGAAAGCAGGAGTTTTTCCTGCTACCTATTCCGCCGGTGATGGAACCGGCTACACGGTTTAAATCAGAGTATATGCAGGACGGATGATTGAAGCATCCGAAAGAGGAAATACAAGCATGACACAAACCTTTATTTCCTCTTCCTGCCCCATTGGGGATTTTTCGCAGGGTATGCAATCGGGCATACCACTATTTTATAGCCGGTCATAACCGGCAGAAAGGGGCCTAAAATGGCAAGAAAAAATACTTTTACAATCTCCGTATCCGTACTTACTGAGAAGAGCGCAAAGCAGATTTTCACGGCACCGACGTTCTGCACAACACAGCAGGAAATCGCAGATTTCGCCGAAGCTGTGCAGACAGCGTACAATTACTTTCATTTCTATGATATGAAAGCAATTGTTAAAGATTGCGATAAACAGCTTGCCGGTCTGCTTGGCATTATTGACGATGATTATTCTTTCTCAGAGGATAACAAGAAATACACGGATGAAAAGATGAATACTCTTGCGCAGGGTAGTGAACCGCAGGTTAGACTTTACTATGCTATCAAGGCATGGAGAGCCGCAACCGCCGAGATGGAACGCTATGAAGCGTTCGCAGATATCAAGGTCAAGAAGCTGTGTGCCGGTTTCATAGTTGCGATGAAGCTCACGAAAACAGCGACCAACACACCGGCAGGAATTGAGACTGTTATCAATGCAGTTTCCGCTTGCGGAGACGCTCTCTGCGATGGTCTGACCATCAGCAAAGAGCAGGAGAAAACAGCCCGTGAAGCGCTAGCCGGTTTCTACAATGGTTTGATGAAAGAATACGAATTAAAGGGTATTCAGAAAATCAGCAATAAGTGGTTCATGGATGCATTAAACGTCTGCTATCCGCTTATCAAAGCGACCAAAAGCAAGTACACGGAGAAAACAGGCGATTATAGCATCGCCGGTTTCCGCAGACAGAGAAGCAGTAAATCGCAGATTTTCGTTGGTCTGGTTTCCGCTCTGTTTTTCCATTACGGAGTAGAAACATCCGGCAAGGCAGGAAAGAAAGTACTGGAAGTTTTCTAATTAATCACAGTTTCCTAAAAGGGGACCCCGCAGGGGGTCCTTTTTTAGTGCAATCAAAACGGGGGATTTTTCCATGAAAGAATTAATAGTAAGCAACGGCAAAGGCGAAAATCTTTTCGGTTTCGTTATTCCTGCCGGTGCCGTTTTCGGCGCTGTTAATGGCAGATATTATGTTTGTTATGACTTCACGGAACATCTGCAAGGTTCCTATAATTTTCTCGTGTATTCGCCTAAAAAGGCGAGATTTGAAATGAACCACTCCGGCAACAACCGCCGTATCCATGCGCTTATTGCGCAGTATTTACAACTGCACCCGAATAAAAAGGATACAGTATGCCCTAAGCCCGAACTCCGCACACGCACGAAAAATCGTGCGTTTCACGCACGTAAAAAAGCCGAAGCGGCAGAACGCCGTGAATGGGCTGATTTCATGCGTGAAAATGCTCCGCATGAGCGCAAGCCACAGAGCAACTTCACAGGTGCTTATAGCCAGTCCTGCATAGATGGCAAGGGCTATAACCTCGACTGGGAATACAACGTGCAGGAACTCCCGAACATCTTTGCAGGTGGTGACCCTGGAACCGTTGTGCAGTCTCCGCACCTTTTCCGTAAGCCGTTCGAGCATGGGCAGGAGACCGCAGGCAATAACGGCAGATATACCGTTTCGCCAGACGTTTACAGCCGGCGTGACGGTATGAAAACACGCTTCGACAAATACCGCCCCGAAAATAATCGCCCGAAATATACTCCGGGCGAAGAAGAACTTAATGCATGGTGGGAGTCCATGCGTAAGTGATCAATGATCAAAACTCCCGTCCCGAGCAAGACGTTAAACTGCTCTTTTTTTATGCCCATTTTTAATCGACCTGGGCAACTCTTGTTCCGGTGAAAAGCTTTCCCCTGGGCTTTCCGGGTTCAACTCCCGGCAAGGGTTTTGTAACTGTTAACCCCGGCAATCGCTTATGTAATGAGTGTTCCGAAGCGGTTTCCGGGAAGCATAAGGAGGAGGAAATACCACTCAGAGAGGAGGTGATGCCTATGCGCACGGCTTAAAAAAAAATATCCTGCCGAGCGCAGGAAGGAGGGATTACATGAGTAATCCTAAAAGCAGTAACCCGTCAACCCTGTATTTCGTCGAATTTCGTTATTGTGACGATGATTTTGTTTTCCATGACGAATACAAATACTTCGCCACAAAAGACGAGGGCAATGCTTGGTTCACAGCGTGGGCGAATGATGAATTGCCCGGCGTGACGCCGTTGAGATACGGCGAAGCTGTGAAGACTGAGGACGGTTATAAACGTCTTACGTCAAATAAGTTTGTTCCTCCGGCGGACGATGAAGACGAAGAGTAAAAGTCACCTGTACGATACACAGGAGTTGTCAACATACTAAATCGTTGAGCAGAGTTATCCCCACCTGTAAAGTACGTATACCGTACACGGGGTAGTGTTAGGCAAGCACTCATAAAATTTCCCGGCGTGACTAGCACCCACGCTGAAAAAACCGCTCACGGCAGACCGCTAATCTGCCGAATGTGGTTTGAACCGCTAGGACGGCTGACCACCGTTTCTATAAAAGCCTCGGGCTGGTCCCCCGGGGCAGAGGTTCCCCGTTGAAGAAAGAGCGGTTGCCGCCGATGGTTCGAGTATGTCGCAAGCATACTTTCCGGGTTCAATTCCCGGTGACGGCTTTCACTGTTAATCACAAATTTTCCCGGATGCTGACCGGGT
>Ga0326514_10000728_pt1 | contig 21850 bp, 16 predicted proteins | sample 3_2548_0518_D_FD_203653 | JGI IMG/M metagenome (GOLD analysis project Ga0326514, IMG submission 203653) | Bovine rumen microbial communities from UC Davis, California, United States - 3_2548_0518 | ecosystem: Host-associated > Mammals > Digestive system > Stomach > Rumen | place: USA... | reverse complement strand
ATGAAAGAGGCCACGATAAAGCTTCTGGGCACTACCATCAGCAATGGCATGAAAGAGTTGCTTATCCCCGATAAATACAAATATACCACTGTCGTTCGACAGCGGTATATCTATACTATCTGTGAATAATCTTACTTAACCAGGTTACCCAGGATGTCTCTTGTTAGTTCCTTGGTGATAGTGCGTGTTGCAGCACTCGTGGCATTCTTAACCACACGACCCGTGCTTGAAGTCCTCGACTTGGTCTTCTTGCCTGTAACCTTGTCACTAACATAGGTACCGAGGATTGTTGCCAACGTGGATGTGATAGCTGTAAGCACAGCCTTCCACACCTTACCCATCATACCTGACTTCTTCTTTTCTTCCTTTTCTGCTTTTGGCTGGGGAATCTCTATCTCTGCCTCCTGCTTTTCTTGTTCTGCCAGCTGTTTGTCAGCCTCTGCCATAAGCACCTCGAAAGCACTCTCGCGATCGATAGGAGTATCATACTTGCCAAAGATTCGGCTACCCTTGATGATGTCCAGTCGCTGACCTTCTGTCACAGCACCAATCTGCGATAGTGGGAAGAGTATCTTAGCACGTTCTACGATATCTGGAGCACCCTTCTCGTCAAGGAAACTAACGAGTGCCTCACCAGTCTCGAGATTCATGATAGCCTCGTCCGTCTTAAATGCGGGATTAGCACGGAAGGTCTCAGCGGCAGTCTTCACAGCCTTCTGATCCTTCGGGGTATATGCTCTCAAGGCATGTTGTACACGATTACCTAACTGTCCTAGGATGTTTTCCGGGATATCAGTAGGACTCTGAGTGATAAAGTAGATACCCACACCTTTGGAACGTATAAGACGAATCACCTGCTCAATCTTATCCAGCAGTGCCTTCGAAGTACCGTCGAAGAGCATATGCGCCTCGTCGAAGAAGAACACAAGTTTCGGAAGTGGCTGGTCACCAACCTCTGGAAGGGTAGAGTAGAGCTCACTCAGCAGCCATAGCAGGAATGTAGAATAGAGCTTTGGCTGCATCATCAGCTTGTCTGCTGCGAGCACATTCATCACTCCCTTGCCTCCCTCTGTCTGCATCAGGTCATTGATGTCGAAAGAAGGTTCTCCGAAGAACTTGTCGGCTCCCTGATTCTCCAACTGCAACAAAGCACGCTGAATGGCTCCGATGGTTGGAGTGGATATGTTTCCGTATTTTGTAGTGTATTCTTTCGAATGCTGAGATACCCAGTCAAGCATCGAACGCAGATCCTTGAGGTCGATGAGCAGCAGACCTCTCTCGTCAGCGATGCGGAACACGATGTTAAGCACTCCGTCCTGAGTCTCATTGAGCTGCATGAGGCGTGAGAGCAACTGTGGACCCATCTGGGAGATAGTAGCACGCATGGGATGACCCTGTTCTCCGAAGACATCGAAGAAACGTACAGGACAACTCTGGAACTCTGGGTTCTCGATACCGAACTCAGGCATTCTCTTCTCAATGAATCCACTCAGCTTTCCTACCTGTGAGATGCCACTCAGGTCGCCTTTCATGTCGGCCATGAAACAAGGTACTCCAGCCTGACAGAATGTCTCTGCCATCACCTGAAGGGTGACAGTCTTGCCAGTACCTGTGGCACCCGCAATGAGTCCATGACGGTTAGCCATCTTACCTGTGATACTCAGTGCTCCATTAGGGCAATGGGCAATATACAGCCCTCTCTCTTTATCAAACATTAATTCTATATTTTTTAATTATTCTCCTAAGACTTTTGCAATTGTCCTAAGGCATAGATCGCTACTGATAGGTTTTGAGAGAAACTCATCGCAACCTGCATCGAATGCCATCTGGCGGTCACTGTCAAAAGCATTTGCTGTCAGTGCAATGATGGGCAGTGAGGGATGAGTCTCCTTGATCTTCTTCGTGGCTTCCAGACCATCCATAACGGGCATCTTGATGTCCATCAGCACAAGGTCGTATTCCCCCTTATCCACCATGTCTACAGCTTCCTGTCCGTTCTTTGCACGCTCAAACTGATAGAACTTCTTCAGAATATACGTCATCAGGATAAAATTGCTGTCATTGTCTTCTGCTACTAAGATTTTCTTCATATCTTTTCCTTTAAATTAATCTAGATTGTAGTTCGTAATATTCTCAATGAACTCTTAATATTTCACAAAATTACATCTTTTATCTGAAAAAACAAGCAAATCATCGATTTTTTAACTAATTTTGCATCAACAAACTGGCGAAAGTAGTAACTTCTAAACTAAATAACGATGAAATTAAGATTTTTATCTTGTGCCTTTGCACTCGTTTCATGTCTCTCTCTGTCGGCTCAGAGCCACATGATGGAGGTAAACACAAAAAAACTCGGAGCACCAGTACAACCAACGATGTATGGTCTTTTCTTTGAGGACATCAATTATGCTGCAGATGGTGGTTTGTATGGTGAGTTAGTGAAGAACCGTTCCTTCGAGTTTCCCGATCATCTTATGGGATGGGAGGCTTTCGGAGATTTCGAGATTGAGGACGACGGACCATTCGAGCGTTGTCCCCATTATCTGAGATTGCGCTATCCCGGACATAATGAGCGTCGCTCGGGAATCTCTAATAACGGATTCTTCGGCATCGGACTCCATAAGGGTGAGGATTATCGCTTCTCCGTATGGGCGAGAGCTCCTAAGGGTGAGGCAAAGATTATCGTGCAGTTCATTGATCGTGCAACTATGGAAGAGAACCAGCAGTTCACTTCCGACACTATCACAATCGCATCTACTGAATGGAAACAGTATGAGCAGGTGATCAAGTCTCCTCGTACCATCGCAAAGGGTCAGCTACGTATCTTCCTCAGGGGCAAGAATGGTGTAGACCTCGAGCACATCAGTCTCTTCCCTGTTAACACCTTCAAAAATCGCAAGAACGGTATGCGTCGCGACCTTGCTCAGGCTCTTGCTGATGAGAATCCCGGACTGCTCAGATTCCCTGGAGGATGTATCGTTGAGGGTGTAGACCTTAAGACCCGTTATCAATGGAAGAATACCATCGGTCCTGTAGAGAACCGTCCTCTCAACGAGAATCGCTGGGAGTATACCTTCCCGTACCGTTTCTATCCTGACTATTTCCAGTCTTATGGTCTCGGATTCTTCGAGTTCTTCCAACTCTCAGAGGATATCGGTGCTGAGCCTCTGCCTGTGCTGAATGTAGGTATGGCTTGTCAGTTCCAGAACTGGAACGACGACTCTGCGCATGTTCCTTACGATCAGCTGCAGCCATATATCCAGGACTGTCTCGACCTTATTGAGTTCGCCAATGGTCCTGCAGACTCTCAGTGGGGTAAGATCCGTGCTGAGATGGGCCATCCCGAGCCTTTCAACATGAAGTTCATTGGTGTAGGTAATGAGCAGTGGGATGATCTCTACTTCAAGCGTCTGGAGCCGTTTGTGGCTGCCATCAAGGCTAAGTATCCCAACATCCAAATTGTAGGTACCAGCGGTCCTGACTCTGAGGGTAAGATGTTCGAGAAGGGCTGGGAAGCCATGAAGAAACTTAAGGCTGACCTTGTGGATGAGCATTTCTATCGTAACGAGGACTGGTTCTTGGGTAATGAGGCAGGAAAGGCGAGATATGGTGAGTTCTGTGGCGGACTGCGCTATGAACACTATGATCGTAAGGGTCCGAAGGTGTTTGCCGGCGAGTATGCATGTCACGGAAAGAACAAGCACAAGTGGAACCACTACGAGGCATCTATCCTCGAGGCAGCCTTCATGACTGATATGGAACGTAATGCCGATGTAGTGTATATGACAGCCTATGCTCCTCTCTTCGCTCACGTAGAGGGTTGGCAGTGGCGTCCAGACCTTATCTGGTACGACAACCTCCGTATGTTTAAGTCTTGCAGCTACTATGTTCAGCAGATGTATGCTGTCAACAAGGGCACCAACGTTCTCCGTATGACGATGAACAAACAGCCTATCGCAGGACAGCCGGGACAGGACGGACTCTTCGCTTCTTCTGTCTTCGACAAGAATACCGGTGAGGTGATCATCAAGATCATCAACACCTCTAGGCAGCCGCAGCCTGTTTCAGTGAAGCTTGTAGGCATGAAGGGCACTCGTACTGCCGAGACCATCACCCTATCTCATAATGGTATGGATGATGAGAATACCCTCGACAATCCCGAGAAGATCACTCCCAAGAATGGCACCATCTCTGTTGATGCTGGCAAGGATGCGACATTACTCACTGACGACATCCCTGCAATGACGTTCCGTTTATATAAGATTAAGAAATAAGATAATAAGAAATTGGCGCTCAACTCGGGCGCCAATTTTTATTTCTTTCGTAGTGTGATTTCCACTATCTCTCCGGTAGCTCCGAATCGGAAGGGGATAAGTCCTCCGATGCCTGCTGTCACTAAGAGCGACTGTTCTCCCTCATGGAACCATCCGTAAGCCTCTTTGTTGATTACCGATAGCGGACTCCAGTCAAAGAGTGCAAACTGCATCCTATGGGTATGTCCGCTGAGTGTGAGATGAGCCCTGCCGTCGGGCACTACTATACGTCGCCACGCAGAGGGGTCGTGTTCCAGCATCAGGATAAAGGCGTCTTTAGATGTCTTTATGCCGTTGAGGGCTTTCTTGATGTTTCCTTTCTTTGGAGATCGAGAGCCTGTGCCGTCGTTCTCCATTCCTGCGACAACGAGATATGATTTCCCTTTGGCACCATTACTGGCATTGCTGCGTTCTATAATGCGATGGGAGTTAAGTAGCACATTCCAGCCTGCCTGACGCTGAAGACTTACTGTCTCCCTCTCATTGGCCACCTTCTGGGCATCATTGACGTCAATATAGCATGCATAGTCGTGATTGCCGAGTACGGAATATACACCATCCTTCGCCTTCAGACTGGCAAGTATGTCAAGATGTTCGTATATCTCTTGAGGATGGGTGTTCTGCAGGTCACCGGTAAACACAATCATGTCAGGATGTAGGGCATTGATTCTGTCGATGGCTTGCTTTAAGATCTCCTGCCTGCTTCCGGTATACGACCCCACATGAGCATCCGAGAATTGCACTATCCTATATCCGTCGAAGGCTTGCGGCACTGCCTCAGAACTGTACGTCTGACGATTCACCTCCAGCTTTTTGAAGCCTATAAACGACCCATAGAAGAGTATATACCATATAAACAGCACACATACCCATCCCACCAGGTTGCCCCAGTTGCGTGATTTGTGCGATGACTTCTTCCTGTGAAAGAGTTTGCTGCATCCGAGTCCTATTATGGAACAGAGCATATACACCATCTTCGGAATGGTTATCAGTCCTAACAGGAAGAGATAAATATAAATAATGTATGGTGGCTCTGGGATGAAGTTTGACTCGTAGGTGAGATAGATGGTATATGCCACCATCAATATTGTGGGCAACCATCTCAACAGTCGCTTCTCAGTCTGATACTTATGCCTCCAGTAATGCAGGTCGAAATAGATATCAGGGATGATTATCAGCAGAAGAAACAGATATGGTGCTCTTGCAATCATACAAACGGAGAATTATTGGTCTGGGTTTTCCACCATTCCTTGGTACTTCTCATCGAGGCTCGACATCACTGAGTCGTATGCCTGACGGAGGGTGGCTTCTACATTCTCAGGTCCTTGACCTGTGGGGTATATCGGCTGATGGATGGTGAGTTTCATCGGATGCCAGTTGATGAAGTTAAAACCCTTCATGCGTGGCAGGATGTCGAAACTGCCGTTGATGGTGAGAGGCACCACAGGCAACTGCAACTCGTCGGCCAGAGCGAAGGCTCCTTTCTTGAAGTGTGCCATGTGGCCTGTAAAACTGCGGGCACCCTCGGGGAATACCGTCACAGAGTAGCCTTCCTTCAGAATCTCTCGCGCATCCTCGTAGGTCTTGCGTATCTTGCTTGGACCTCGCTTGTCGACCATTATCTGATGCGACTTCTCACAGGCATAACCCACAAACGGAATCTTCCTCAACTGATGTTTCATCATCCACTTGAAGTTGCGGTTCAGATGTCCGTAGATAATGAAGATGTCGAATGATCCCTGATGATTGGCCACGAAGACATAGCTCTGGTCTTTCTCCAGGTTCTCACGTCCCTCTACCTTCACTGGGATAAGAAACAGCTTAAGTATCAGCTTTCCCCACCAGTGTCCCGGGTAGTATCCCCAGAAGTGTCCATTACCTATCGTCGTTCCTATCCCCACCTCAAGTGCAGTAATAATAGTAAGGATCACCAGCAACGGCAATCCTATAAACAACTGATAAATCCTATATAACAGAGTAATCATAAAGTTCAAAGCTCAAAGTTCAAAGTTTCGGGTACTTCCTCGTCCAGCCGTCCCATCTGAGTCTCATCACTCCGAAGAACGCCTCGCCAAAGATTCCTCCCGACATCTTACTCGTTCCCTCCCTGCGGTTAACGAAGATCACACTCACCTCCTTGATCTTGAATCCTATCTTATAGGCGGTGTATTTCATCTCTATCTGGAATCCGTAGCCCTTGAAACGTATCTTGTCTAACTCGATGGTCTCGAGCACCCTGCGCTTATAGCATTTGAATCCGGCAGTGGTGTCGTGAACCTTGAATCCTGTCACTATCCTCACGTACTTCGATGCGAAATACGACATCAGCACACGTCCGATAGGCCAGTTTACTACATTCACTCCCGTCACATAACGGCTTCCGATAGCCAGGTCGTAACCCTCGTCATGACAGGCACTGTAGAGTCGTGGCAGGTCGTTGGGGTCATGACTGAAGTCGGCATCCATCTCGAAGATATAGTCGTATTTGTGCTCCAGCGCCCATTTGAATCCTGTGATATAGGCCGTTCCCAGTCCCAGCTTTCCACTGCGCTCAAGGATAAAGAGACGGTCGCCAAACTCGTCGGCCATGAGTTTCTTCACTATCGCTGCGGTGCCGTCGGGTGAACCGTCGTCAATCACGAGGATATGGAAACACTTCTGCAGTCCGAACACCGCCCGGATGATTTTTTCTATATTTTCTTTCTCGTTATAGGTCGGAATTATAACGATACTGTCGCTTTCGTGCATATACTTCTTATAATTTTGGCGCAAAGTTACTAATTATTTTTTTTATAAACAAAAAAATGTGTAATTTTGCAGCGATTTTAAGATGAATATACAGGAATTAGAGAATGTATATGCCAAGTTGCCGCAGGCTTCGGCATTGGCGAAAGCGATAGAGAAATCCTCGGCAAAGAAGATTTTTCTCGAGGGCTTGTTGGGTTCCAGTGCCCCGATGTTGTTCGGAAGCATTGCTTCCAAGTGTGCTCACCCCCTGATTTTCGTGCTTCAGGATGCTGAGGAGGCAGGCTATTTCTATCACGACCTCACACAGCTCCTCGGGGATAAAAACGTGCTGTTCTTCCCCTCCAGTTATCGTCGTGCCGTGAAATACGCCCAGCGCGATGCCGCCAGCGAGATCCTCCGCACCGAAGTCCTCGCCGCCATCTCATCTCTTGCAGGTAATCATAAAGTTCAAAGCTCAAAGTTCAAAGTTCAAAGTCCCTTCATCGTTTCCTACCCTGAGGCTCTTGCCGAGCTCGTCGTCTCAAAGAAAAACCTCGACGAGCGCACTCTCGTGCTTGAGAAAGACCAGAGGGTAGATATCTCTGATGTCACCAAGACCCTGAGGGAGTTCGGATTCCGTGAGGTCGACTATGTCTACGAACCCGGACAATTTGCCTTGCGTGGCTCTATCCTCGACGTATATTCATTCTCTTGCGAGTATCCCTATCGTGTAGACCTCTTCGGCGACGATATCGATTCCATACGCACCTTCGAGGTTGAAGACCAGCTCTCTAAGGAACAGAAGGATAGGGTAGAGATAGTGCCTGAGCTGACCTCGATAAGTGAGGATAAGGTGGCTTTCCTCTCGTTTGTGCCTGCAGATACTATCCTCGTGACGAAGGATTACCTCTATGTGCGCGATGCCATAGAAAGAACCTATCAGGAGGGATTCTCCGCTCAGGCTCGCATGGAACAGATGGAGAATGCCACAGAGATGGAACAGCGTGAGATAGAGCGCCAGCTGCGTCGTGAGTCTCAGCTCGTCACTGGTGCCCAGTGGGCTTCTGATGCCGAGAAGTTCCGTCGCATAGAGTTCGGCCATCGTCCTTCGTCGCAGCCTGATGCCACTCTGCAGTTCAATATCTCTCCGCAACCGCTCTTCCACAAGAATTTCGATCTTCTCAAACAGACCTTCGAGGACTATCTGCTCCGGGGATATGCCATCTACGTATGTGCCGACAGCCAGAAACAGAACGAACGACTGCAGGAGATTTTAACCTCTAAACTTTCCTTTGCTTCTGTAAACAAGACCCTCCACGACGGCTTCTCCGACGACGACCTCAAAGTCTGTATCTTCACCGACCACCAGATTTTCGACCGTTTCCACAAATACAACCTCAAGAGCGACAAGGCCCGCAGCGGAAAGATGGCCCTCACTCTCAAGGAAATCCAACAGTTTGAGATTGGCGATTTCGTGGTGCATGTCGATCATGGCGTAGGTAAGTTCGGCGGTCTTGTCCGCATGCCTGTCACCAACGCTGCAGGCCAGCAGACGCATCAGGAGATGATAAAGATCCTCTACCAGAAGGGCGACAGCATCTACGTCTCTATCCACGCTCTCTATAAGGTGTCGAAATACAAGTCGCAGGATAATGGCGAACCTCCCCGTCTCTCCACCCTCGGCACAGGCCAGTGGGAGAAACTCAAGGAGCGCACCAAGAAACATATCAAGGATATCGCCCGCGACCTCATCAAACTCTATGCCAAGCGTCGTCGTGAGAAGGGTTTTGCTTTCAGTCCCGACGGATATCTACAGAACGAGCTCGAGGCCAGCTTCCTCTATGAGGACACCCCCGATCAGCTCAAGGCCACTCAGGATGTGAAGGCTGATATGGAGATGGCAAAGCCTATGGACCGTCTGGTATGTGGCGATGTGGGCTTCGGAAAGACTGAGGTGGCTGTGCGTGCGGCTTTCAAGGCGGCCTGCGATGGCAAACAGGTGGCTGTGCTCGTGCCTACCACAGTGCTCGCCTATCAGCACTATCGCACTTTCTCCGGACGTCTGAAGGATATGCCTGTAAGGGTGGATTATCTCACTCGTGCCAAGTCTGCCAAACAGACCTCCGAGGTGCTCAAAGACCTCGCTGATGGAAAGATAGACATCGTCATCGGCACTCATAAGCTCATCGGCAAGAGCGTGAAGTTCAAGGATCTCGGACTGCTTATCATCGATGAGGAACAGAAGTTCGGTGTGTCAACGAAAGAGAAGCTTCGCCAGATGAAGTCTAATGTCGATACTCTCACCATGTCGGCCACTCCGATACCTCGTACGTTGCAGTTCTCGCTCGTGGGAGCCCGCGACCTGAGTGTCATCCAGACACCTCCGCCCAACCGCTATCCCATACAGACGGAGATACATACCTTCGGAGCGGAGATTATCACCGATGCCATCAACTTCGAGATGTCGCGCAACGGACAGGTGTATTTCGTCAACAACCGCATCAGCGACCTCACTCATATCGCTGAGATGATACATAAGTATATCCCTGATGCCCGTGTGGCCATAGGTCACGGACAGATGAAACCTGAGGAGCTCGAGAAGATTGTGCTCGATTTCTCCAACTATGACTACGATGTGCTGCTATCTACCACCATCGTAGAGAACGGTATCGACATCCCCAATGCCAACACCATCATCATCAACGGAGCCCATAACTTCGGACTCTCCGACCTCCATCAGATGCGTGGACGTGTGGGACGTGGCAACCGCAAGGCCTTCTGTTATCTCCTGGCTCCGCCTCTGGCAGCCCTCAATCCGGAGTCTCGCCGCCGTCTCGAAGCCCTCGAGAACTTCTCCGACCTCGGCTCCGGCATCAACATCGCCATGCAGGATCTCGACATCCGAGGTGCCGGCAATCTCCTCGGCTCTGAGCAGTCAGGCTTCATCTCCGACCTCGGCTATGAGACCTATCAGAAGATCCTTAATCAGGCAATGGCCGAATTGCGCAACGAAGAGCCTGAGTTCTCTGCGGCCGAATCAGCCGCAATAGCCAAAGATAGCTCTCCTAGGGATTCTAGGAATCCTAGGATGTTTAGCCCTTCTGGCAACATCGCCTTTGTCGACGACTGCGCCCTCGAATCCGACATCGAGATGTATTTCCCCGACCAATACGTTCCTAACGACTCCGAGCGCATGCTGCTATATCGCGAGCTCGACAGCCTTGCCGGCAGCAACAACCTTGACGCGGCCCTTGAGGCTTATCGCAGTCGTCTGCGCGACCGCTTCGGCGAGATTCCCGAGGTGGCAGAGGAACTTATCCGCGTGGTGCCTCTGCGCGTCTGTGGCAAACGTCTCGGGGCAGAGAAGATCATGCTCAAACAGGGAAAGATGTATCTCTATTTCGTGAGCAATGCCAACAGTCCTTACTATCAGAGCGATGTCTTCGGACGTGTCTTGGAGTATATGACAAAAAACGTTCGCCGCTGTAACCTCCGTGAGGCCAACGGCAAACGCTCAATGGTTGTCTCTGATATTCCTTCTCTCGAGGCGGCTCTCACTGTCTGTAAGGCTATTTGCTGAAGCAATTGGGGTCACCCTCAGGCTCGTCACCTCCCCACTTGAAGCCCTTCTCCTTGAACAGCTTCACTGCGAGGTCGTCGCTTGCGAGTGGCTTTCCGGCGTTTATCGTTACGCTAAGTCCCTGCCGCTCCAGTTCTGTGGCGCTCTCGGGATTGTTGATGTCAAAGAAGTATCCGTATGTGTAGTGCATACCTGTCAGATTCTCCTTGCATATATGCTCGGCAGTGGTGACATCCTTTATCTGGTAATTCGCATCATACAACTGTCGGAATATCCATGCAACGTCAGATGCGATACTCTTGTCGCATATCAGTCCGCAGATGGCGATGCTATTATAGCTGTGTGTCAGGCAGCGCACCATACGGAGGTTGTTGATGTCGATAGCTGGATTTACGTCGGGAGCTTGCGAGCTTGCCCAGAAAGCGGAGTTAAGCTCTGTCACCTGGAAGCAGTTGTCAAGACCATACTTGTCGATGGCTTCCTGATCGGTATCATTACCGATTCGCCAGTTAAACAGGTTGTCCATGTTCTGTTGCTTCCTTTCCTTCGCGTATTCCTCCGCAGCGTCATTGAGAGGCTTGAACAGTCCGTCTACTGTATCTTCTACAACTTTGTCACATGATGTGAACATTACTGTACCACTTGTAAAAGCGATGGCGATAATCGCCGATTTGATAATCTGTTTCATAATTCTATTTTTTTTTATTTCTTATTTCTTTATGTCTAAAAACAAGTTCTTTTGTCTTTTCGACACTGCAAAATTATGAACTATTTCTCCCGATTCAAAGTTTTTTCGTGATTTTCATCCCGACTTATAACGACAATTGGCAGATATGGCGACAACTAATCCTCACCCCCCTGAAAATTTGTCGCCTCGAGGATAAAATAAGAACTCTTCTTCCCTATTGCTTTTACTTTCAATGCCAAAATTCTATTCTTTTCTTTTCTTTAAATTTTTAATAGATCGTTTTTTTTATTAGTTGTTACTATTTTTTACCATCTCCGAATCAGACTCTGTTTTTGGCTTTCCCTATGAAACACTTATCCGCGCGCTTGATAATTTTTGTTCCCTAGTTAGGCCGCAAATTTCGCCTTTTTTCTTTGACAATGCAAAGGTACGAATATTTCATCGTCCTTGCAAATCAAATCGCCAAAATCGATATGTTTTGAACCTATTTTTCGTGTAGTTGCTTCATCGTATATTTCGAGACCCCCAAAACGTCCGATGTCCAATCGTCCGTTCGTCCGTTCTTACAACAAAAATCCCCGCCATCAGCGGGGATTCTAATTTATTAATCAAGTTCTGCGAGGTTCTTGGCAATCATCTCGTCGGTGACGGTGTAGTTCTGCAGGTCGCCGTTGATGTACGACTCGTAGCTTGGCATGTCGATGAGGCCGTGACCAGAGAGGTTGAAGAGGATGACCTTCTCCTCGCCAGACTCCTTGCACTTCTTAGCCTCGCGGATGGCGGCAGCGATGGCGTGGGTGCTCTCAGGAGCAGGGATGATACCCTCTGTGCGGGCGAAGAGCATACCGGCCTCGAAGGTCTCGAGCTGAGGAATGTCGACACCGTGCATCAGGTCGTCCTTGATCAACTGGGAGATAATCATGCCGGCACCATGATAGCGCAGACCGCCAGCGTGGATATTTGATGGCTTGAAGTTATGTCCCAGGGTGAACATCGGGAGCAGTGGGGTATAGCCTGCCTCGTCGCCGAAGTCGTAGCGGAACTGGCCGCGTGTGAGCTTAGGACAGCTGTCGGGCTCGGCAGCGATGAACTCCGTATGACGCTCTCCACTCAGGTTGTGACGCATGAAGGGGAAAGAGATACCTCCGAAGTTACTACCTCCACCGAAACAGCCGATCACGATGTCGGGATACTCGCCAGCCATCTGCATCTGTTTCTCTGCCTCGAGACCGATGATGGTCTGATGCAGACCTACGTGGTTGAGCACCGAGCCAAGAGTGTATTTACAGTTAGGAGTGGTGGTGGCCAGCTCGACAGCCTCAGAGATGGCAGTACCAAGAGAACCTGGATGCATAGGATCGCGGGTGATGATGTCCTTACCAGCGCGGGTAGACATTGAAGGAGAACCTGTGACAGCGGCACCGAAGGTACGCATGACGGTAGAACGATAGGGCTTCTGCTGCATGGTGATCTTCACCTGATAAACTGCTGCTTCGAGTCCGTAGAGCTTGGCAGCATAGCTGAGGGCCATACCCCACTGGCCGGCACCTGTCTCGGTGGTGACGTTAGTGGTGCCTTCCTGCTTGGCGTAGTAGCACTGGGGCAGGGCAGAGTTGATCTTGTGCGAACCTAAGGGGTTGGTACTCTCGTTCTTGAAATAGATATGGGCAGGGGTGCCGAGGGCCTCTTCGAGGGCATAGGCACGTACCAGCGGGGTAGAACGGTAGTATGAGTATTTCTCGAGCACATCCTCGGGGATATCAATCCATCGGTGCTCCGTGTCAAGCTCCTGCACACAGCACTCACGGGGGAAGATATGCGCGAGGTCGTCAACAGTCAGTGGCTCCTTGGTCTTTGGATTCAGAGGCGGCATGGGCTTGTTGGGCATGTCGGCCTGGATGTTGTACCACTGTTTGGGAATCTCACTCTCCTGAAGGATGAATTTCTTCTGTTTCATAACTCTTAATTTTTTTAGAAGTTCTTTATATTTTTATTTAAACGCATGCATTTATATTAAAAGAGGCCTGTCGCAAGAACGGCAGACCTCTTTGTGATTTTATGTTGTTACTCTACACGGGTTGCGCCTCACGACTGTTATTGTCTTGAGCACCACCACCAATATGCGAAGTTACAATTTGTCATCTTTTTAATGTTTACGGCTGCAAAATTAAAGGTTTTCCTTGAAACAACCAAATAAAATGAAAGAAAAATGCACTTTGGCGCCTATTTTTTTGTGTTTGGCGGTTGTAAGCCCTCGAGGAACTCCTTGGGCTGGATACCGAACTGCTTCTTGAAACAGGTGGAGAAATACTTCGGGTCCTGGAAGCCCACACGATAGGCGAGATCGCTGACACGGATGTTGGGATTGGCCTCTGCCAGACGTTTCGCCTCTTTCATGCGGGCATCACGGATAAAGGTGCTCACATTCATGCCGGTGATGGCACGGAGCTTGTTGTAGAGGCTTGAGGCGCTGGCTCCCATGTCGGCAGCAAAGGAGTCGCGGTCGTAGTCGGCATCGTCGAGATGTTCGCGCAGACAGTCGAGGGCTCTCTTCAGGAATTCCTGTTCTGGAGTAGGGGGGAGGTCGGCAATCGACTCTGTCATCTGACCTTGGGATTCCTGGAGGGCACGCTTGCGGTTGGCAATGATATTCTCGATGCGCAGCTTGAGGTCGCCAAGACGGAAGGGTTTGGTGAGATACTCGTCGGCACCGATACGGAGAGCCTCTTCACGGGATTCTTCCTGAGTGTTGGCGGTAATGAGGATGATGGGCAGGTGACTGTAGACGGGGTCGCTCTTTATTGTCTCTGTCAGCTGAAGTCCGTCCATATCTGCCATCATGATATCTGATACGATGAGGTGGATACGGGTCTTATGGATAATGTCGAGGGCCTGCTTACCGCTCTGGGCCACAAAAACGTGGTACTGGTTTTTCAGTGCCTGATACATTAGCATAAGGAGCTCGGGATTGTCCTCAGAGATAAGGATATTGCTTTTTTCGTCATCATCGGTGGCACTTACAAAAGTGCTCTTGTTGATGTCGGGAACCTCGGTCTTGATGTCGACAATGGCATTTTTTGCGATGTTGAGGTCGATCCTGTGCTCTTCGTCACGTTCCTTAGGACTGAAAGCCTCCTTGGTGATGGGGAGGATGACAGTGAATGTGGTACCTTTGTCTTTCTCACTCTTGAAAGATATATTGCCATGATGGAGTACCACCAGGTCGCGGGTGAGGGCAAGTCCCAGACCTGTGCCGATGTTATTATGGTGGCGGTATTCTCCGTCGTAGAAACGCTGGAAGAGATGTTTTTGTTTGTCTTGAGGGATGCCGCATCCGGTATCGCGTACATTAATAAATATAAAGTCGTAGTTACGGCTTGTCTGCACTTCGAGTGATATTTCGCCTTCGCTGGTGTATTTTGCTGCGTTGGAGATGAGATTGTAGATGATCTTGTCGAGTTTATCGGTGTCTATCCATCCCATCATGCTTTCTGGGGTACATTTGATGTTGAAGTCGATGCCTTTTTTTGTCATCAGTGGCTGTAGACAGAGGGCTGTGTCGTAGATGTATTTCATCACGTCGCCATAGGCCACCTGAAGCTTCAGTTCTCCAGCCTGCGACTTGCTGGTCTCGAGGATCTGTTGCAGAAGACGTACCATACGTTGGATGTTCATCTGCATCATGTCGTACTGATGATCATGTTCGGGGGATTCCTCACGCAGCTGGTCTACTGAGGCAGAGACAACTGTTAGTGGGGTAAGGAGCTCATGGGTGATATTCGTGAATACCTTTTCCATCTGAAGGCGCTGTCTTACCCTCACACTTTTCAGGTACAGCTCTCTTCCGATGAGAAAAAGTGCCGCCAGAATGATTAGAATCAATATGTTTAGAATGGCATAAACACCCATAGCGATTAATTTTCTTGGGGCAAAAATAAGAAAAAATATCGAAAAAGCGATAAAAATGTCGAAGAAAGTGATATTTTTGGTGCTATTTTAGTTAAAAATCCGTGATTTTGTGGTGAAAATGCGTGAAATAACGCATTTTAAACCTATTATAATGAAAACTCAACCCATGTTTTATTAATAACTACTATCTTTGCACCAGAAAAGATTTTTAATGGTTAAGGTTTATGGTTGATTAATTTTTTAAATTAGAAATTAACACACGAAAAAGGCCCGTTGTGAAACGAGCCTTTTTCTTGTTATATAGGGTAATGGTTTACCTGTTGAGGAGATATCTCTCTGCCTCGATGGCAGCCTGGCAACCAGAACCGGCTGCGGAGATAGCCTGACGGTAAACTGGGTCGGCACAATCGCCGGCAACGAAGATTCCAGGAATCTTTGTCTTTGGTGTACCATCAATCTTCTTAAGATATCCCACTTCGTCGGTATCGAGCCACTCCTTGAAGATATCAGTGTTGGGCTTGTGGCCTATGGCGAGGAAGAATCCGTCGATAGCGATGTCTACAAGCTCTTCGTCGGGCTCGCCCTTACGTTTTACCAAATGGGCTCCTTCAACACCGTTCTCGCCAAAAAGACCAAGGGTGTTGTGCTCAAAGAGTATCTCGATGTTCTCAGCCGACTTGACACGCTGCTGCATCACCTGAGAGGCACGGAGGAATGGTTTGCGGACGATGAGGTAAACTTTCTTTGCGAGGCCGGAGAGATAAAGGGCATCCTCGCAGGCGGTATCACCGCCTCCGACAACGGCTACAGTCTTCTTACGATAGAAGAATCCGTCGCAGGTGGCACAGGCTGATACTCCCTGACCATTGTATTTGCGCTCGTCGTCGAGACCCAGATACTTTGCTGACGCTCCTGTGGCGATGATAACGGTATCGGCCTCGATCTCTGTGCCATCATCGGCTGTACAGAGATATGGGGCCTTGGAGAAGTCTACCTTGACAATCTCTCCGTCGCGGATGTCTGTTCCGAAACGCTCTGCCTGTTCCCTGAGGTCCATCATCATCTGATTACCATCGACTCCCTGGGGATAGCCGGGGAAATTCTCCACCTCAGTGGTCTGGGTGAGTTGGCCGCCTGGCTGCATGCCGCAATACTCTATAGGACTGAGGTTTGCGCGACTAGAATAAATGGCAGCGGTATATCCTGCAGGACCGCTGCCTATAATCAAACATTTTGTATGCTCCATTACTTTAAAAGCTCTTCTATTTGCTTTTCGATGTTCTCAATCTTCTCGGTAGGCTCAAAACGAGCTACTACCTGACCCTTCTTGTTGATGAGGAATTTGGTGAAGTTCCACTTGATATCGGAATTATCCTTGTAGTTGGGGTCTGCCTTTGAGAGCATATCGTCGAGGATGTGTGCGATAGGATGTTCCATATCCCAGCCGGCAAAGCCTTTCTCTTCCTTAAGCATCTTGAAGAGGGGCTCGGCATCGTCGCCATTTACCTTTACCTTCTTGAAACGGGGGAACTCTGTACCGAAGTTGAGCTTACAGAACTCATGGATGCTCTCGTCTGTGCCAGGTGCCTGCTGTCCGAACTGGTTGCAGGGGAAGTCGAGTATCTCGAAACCCTGGGCGTGAAATTTCTCGTAGAGCTTCTCGAGTTCGTCGTACTGAGGGGTGAAACCACACTTTGTGGCGGTATTCACGATGAGCAACACTTCGTTGGCGTACTCCTTGAGGGATACGTCCTTGCCTTTTCTGTCCTTGACAGAGAATTCATAAATAGTCTTCATTATCTATATATTAAATATATGTGTAGATTCGTGGGTACAAATTTACAAAATAAATGATAAACGATAAATGATAAATGATAAATTTTTCCGGCTCTTGGTATTTTTTAACTATTTTACTCCCCAGGAGGTGATGATATTCTTCGGGTCGAGAGTCTCTACGTGCTCCTCTGTCTCGTCGTCGAGGTTACAGAAGAAGTCGATGCCTGTGAGGGTCTCCAGTTCACGGATATTCACTACGTAATTGCTGAGCTTGAGGTTCTCAATAGGAGTGTTTGTATGTACAAACCAGAAAGCGATGGCCTTATATCCAAGGCTATTTTTCAGTAAAGCAGCAGAGAAGAAATACTTGGGCACGATGAGCTGGTCCTTTATACGCATGAGAATATTGTCATTGTCGATAGTGCCGCCTCTGCACACGTAAAGTGTATCAGTAGTTCTCAACTTTCCTACAAGACCATGAATGAAGTTCTCCATCTGAAGCCACAGACTCTGGTTCTGTAAGCCATCTGCGCTACCGTTAAAGACACTATACTGAGGTTGCATATTGGTGAGATAGAACGTCTGATAGTTAGTCTGTTCTGAGAATCTGCGATCATTTGAAGGGCAGATATGTCCATGATCAAAGCCGGAGCCGTAGAAAAGGTCTGTGTCGAAATATGCACCTGAGGGCAGTTCCGGGTCGAAGGGATATTGAGGGTTGCCATAATAGCGGTTTGCATTCTGCTTGTTAGAGTTCTGGGTCATCTGGTAACAAGACCAGCGCTGGGATTTTTTTTCCTTATCCCACTCTACGCAGTAGTTTATTCCGTCAGGATCATATTTGTCGTTGGTCTTATGAACCAGCAGTATGCTCTGTCCTCCCTTCAGCTTGGGCATTTCCATACGTGAGGCCTCAGGATAAATACTAGTGGAGTTCTTATTATCGTTTTTCTTGATGCCTGACGGCTGTGAATCGCTCTCGTCTTTTCCACAGGAAACGATGAGAAGGAGCAATGTGATGGTGAATAAGGATTTTAGTAATTTCATATATATATTTAGTTTTTAATAAAAAAGGTGCGGCGATGGCATATGCAACTACCATTGACGCACCTTCTGAATCTTGCGGTTATAATCTTACTTCTTCGCAGCCTTACCGTAGCGGCTCATGAACTTATCAACACGTCCTGCTGTGTCAACGAGCTTGCTCTTACCTGTATAGAATGGGTGAGAGGTGCTAGAGATTTCGACTTTTACCACTGGGTAAGTTTCGCCTTCGAATTCTACTGTATCGTTTGTCTTTGCTGTAGACTTCGAGAGGAACATATCGCCGTTGGACATGTCCTTAAACACGACGGGGCGATAGTTTTCTGGATGAATACCTTTTTTCATTTTGAGTTTAAAATATTAATGTTTAAAAATAAATTTCACGCTTTTGGGCTGCAAAGGTACGAAGATTTTTCGAATCTCGCAAACTTTTCAGCATATTTTTTGTTTTTAGACGATTATTAGTTGCCTTTAAACTCAAAGTGCTGATAATCTTTCATCGTTTTCCAGGCTCCACCCCACGAAAAACCGTTTTCAATGAACAGGCGATAGCAGAGGTCCTGATTGTCGATCTTATATGGGAATTTGCCATTGCGATTGCAGTATTTTGCGGCATTGGAGGGCTGGATGAGCACTTTCGAGCCTCGTTTCTTATAATAGGGGTTATAGAGAGGATTGATGTCAACGGCAAGTCCAAGGGAGTGTTTGGAGAGTTTCGTGCTTCCTGCCATAGGACGGTAACAGAAACATGAGGTATTGTTGGCCCTCATCTGTTTCTCGTCGTCGGCATTGTACTCGTCTGGGAGCACCATCCGTTGTATAGGGTACTTGGCTTCGTAGAGCTTACGGAAGATGTTCACAAGCTTAGAGGCAATCTTCTTGTTGCATACCATCTCGCCCTGATGTGTCTTGCCGTCATAATCCCAGTGAAGGACTCGGAGATAACATAAGTCCTCACGTCCGATATGGGGATTGGGTTTATAGCTCTTTCCCTGCATATGCTGCCATACAGTATCGGGAACAGGCTCACTAATAAAACAAGAATCTTTCGGCAGTGACGACGCCTGGAGCGTCGCACTGCCGAAAAATATACTTATTGCCAGAATCCTTGCGGATCTTAGTTTCATGATGTTATTCTATACTAACGAAGTATGCATTTCCAACTTGCGCTGTACCTTTGTATTCTGCACGATTACCAATGATTGTAATCTTGGAGCCGTTCTTTATGCCCTTTGCAGTAACAAGATCCTGGAACTTCTTCTTTTCTCCTCCCTTTTCAGCAAGCAGGCCATATACGTATACTGAACCTGTAGAATCTTCAAGGTCAAAGTTGCCATATTGGTCGCCATCCTTAAGATTCTTTACTGTACCAGTAAGCTTGTACCATACATCGGTACTTGTTGCTGCTGCTAGGAAATCTGCTACGCTTACAACCTTCGATCCGTCGCCTGCAGAGTCACCACCACCAGCTTCGATGCTTACGAAGTAGGCATTTGCAGCTTGAATCTGGTCTTTGTATGAACTTCTGTTTGCGATGATGGTAATCTTAGAGCCATTTTTAATACCCTTTGCGGCAACCAGATCCTGGAATTTCTTTTTCTCGCCTCCCTTTTCAGAAAGCAGACCATATACATAAACAGAACCAGTTTCATCCTCAAGGTCAAAGTTACCATATTGGTCACCATCCTTAAGGTTCTTAACAGTGCCAGTAATCTGATACCAAACATCCTTGCTTTCAGCTGCTGCATTGAACTGCGCTACAGTTACCTTCTTGACATCTGTACTAGGTGTATCACCACCACCAGATCCCTTGGTATATTTTACGATATAGTTACCCTGAGCCATCTCTGGGGTCATGTTGCCATCCTTGACAAACTTCTGCAGTTTGCCTAATACGATAACCTCATCGCCTACGTTGATCTGTCCAGGACCAGTGAAATCGGTATTGTCGAGGTTCTTTCCACGGAACACCTCAATCTCACTTGTACCATCTGAAATCCAATAGTCGATGTTCTTGTACTGGGCAATTTTATCCTCTGCTGTTACAATCTTGGTAATCTTTCCCTTTACGTAGTAAGCATCATCGGTTGTCTTTCCATCCTCGAGTGCATTGATTACGGCAAGAGCCTCTGTACAAGTCTTGGGCTTGTCGATGCTGCCCACATCGGCTGTAGAACTACCACCTCCGCCACCAGGAGCGTCAGACTTGCCATTGAGAGAGTAAATATAGTTCTTGTTAGCAACTGTCTCAGGTGTATTACCCTTATAGTTAACCACCTTTCCACAGATAATAACATCGTCACCCTTCTTAGGCTTGGTCCATGAGTCGTCAGAATACTTCTGGTTACCCAGATAATAGGTGCGGAATACATAGAACTTATCGCCGTTGTCAGTACCATCGTCGGAGATGTAGAATGTGCAGTTGCCATAATTGGTATTGAACTGGTTCTTATCTTCGATATCGATAATCTTACCCTTGATGTAAATATCCTTATCGCTCTCTGTGTCAGCAGCAAGAGTGGCGATATATGCATTGGCTGCCGTTGCATTATAAGGATCAGCAAGAGTACCGCTGCCCTTAGGAGTTCCACCTTCAGATGGCTGGATATCAGAACCCTTGCCATTGATAGAAACAACGTATGCCTTGTTCTGAACGGTCTCAGGGGTACTGCCCTTGAAGTTAATTACCTTTCCGCAGATAATTACAACATCGTCTTCCTTGATGTTTGTGTCACTCTCGTTTGAGTATTTCTTGTTTCCCAAATATAATCCACGATAGAAAGTAAACTTGTTTGTACCCTCATCAGTATCGGAGATAACGAATGATGCATTTCCGTACTGTTTCGAGAAGGATTCTGTAACAGATGTTATCACACCTGTTACATAGATATCTTTATCAGACTCCACATCAGCTCCTAATGTGTTGATGTAAGCAAGAACTCCTGCTACGTTGTATGGATTCTCCTTTGTACCGTCGCCACTAGGATCGATAACAACTACATCTGGCTCTGGTGGGAGTTCCGGATTGTTGAATGGCATTGGAACATCCTCACACGAAGTAAAGAGTGATGAGGAAAGAGGAAACAGGAATGAGATTACTCCCAACCTTAAAGCCTTTTTCAGTCTTTTAGAAATATATGTATTCATAATTGTTATTTTTAATTCAACTGTTAATATAAAATTACTTCTTTACGATATCGCTTTCTTGGCGGATAAGTATCTGCCAGGTGTTGTTGTAACGTGTGAAGATTCCGGTGATGTCGACTTCTTCCTGTGGAAGAGGCTTTGCGGCAAAGTCTGCATAGGTGCTTGTACGGACTACCAGATAGTTGGATGAGATTCCCTGCAATGCACGATTAACGCAGTTTGCTGCATCTTTGTCACTTTCGGGCGCAAAAGCCCTCTTGCCATTGGCTCCTTGGAACTTAACACCCTTGATGGTCATCAGACGTCCGCAGTTTTCTGCGATATAATCGCTGTTGGTGACTTGTGTCTTATCGAACTCAATAGGACTTGTACTCTTGACGTCGAGCATCTTGAAATGCTGCTGCCATAGATATCTTGGCATACGGCTGACATAAGACTTGCCATTCCTGTTTGTATAAGGTGTACCGATCTGTGGCTGCTTTCCGTAAGAGCCGAAGTAGAGGTCTTTTAACTCTACGAGAATCTCACGGCCTACCTGAAGCTGTCCGTAAAGTCCTCCTTGGGCAATACAGATGATGACAGAACCTGTACCGTCCTCAATGCCTATCTGATTATAGATATTACCTTCGATATCATTACCTGTCACCACACCCTTTATTTGCATGG
>Ga0326514_10000727_pt1 | contig 21879 bp, 43 predicted proteins | sample 3_2548_0518_D_FD_203653 | JGI IMG/M metagenome (GOLD analysis project Ga0326514, IMG submission 203653) | Bovine rumen microbial communities from UC Davis, California, United States - 3_2548_0518 | ecosystem: Host-associated > Mammals > Digestive system > Stomach > Rumen | place: USA... | reverse complement strand
TTATTTATCATTTTTCTTTTCCTCCTCTAATGCTTGTTTAGCTTTTCTTAACCAATAATTATGGTTAATTTGTTTCACTTTTTCCTTATTCTTTTCTCGCCATTCTCTAGCCTTTTTATTTCTTAGCTCTTTAACTTTTTGTTCTAATTTTTCAAGTTCCTTATCTTTTTTCATTTTTTATCCTCCTAAAAATCTTTTAAAGCTTCTAAAACTTTAACAATATCGTTATCAATTCTGTCTGTATCGAATGCTCCGAGTGGAGCTTTTACAGTTGAATTATTATTCTTTGTTTCAAAAATGTACTTGCCATCAATACACTTTGCCAAAAGTACAGTAGTTAGTTTGCTTTCAACTACTATCTTGTCGAGCTTCCTTCCTGAGGTCTTTGCTCTCGTAAATTTCTCGCCTGTGTTTTCGTCACGTTCTGTCTGCGAGTGCATAACTAAAATAACAGTTAAATCCTTGCGAAGCACGTTACTCATATTGATAATTCCATAAATGCTGTATGCTAGTTCTTGCCATTTGTCATATCCTTTTTCACGCATTCTATTAAACTCATCATCAATCATTATTGCGTTCAAAGTATCAATAACAACAACCTTGATTTGTGGCTGTTCATTGCTAATCTTGCTTAAAAGTGTCATAATAGTTTGAACATCACTTGTTGCCATGTAGTTTTTATTCTGCTCGTTGTATTGCTCTTTCCAGCCTTTCCAGCTCAAACCCTTCTTGTCGCAATCGATATAAAATGTTTCTTGCGGATTTAAATTCCTCATGGAAGTAGTTTTTCCGCTTCCTGATTCTCCCATAATCAATATACTTTTACTCATCGTTAGCACCTTCTTTCGAATATAGACTCTTCTGAAGTTCGTATCTTTCTTTGTCAATCTTCTCAAGTAATTTACAAACAATCTTGTCTTCTAATTTCCATGAAACGATTTTTGGTTTCATATCATCAGTAAACTCGATTGAATTAAATAGGTGTTCTAGCAACATAAATACCTCTTTTTTCGTTTTTAAATCTTCCATCAATAAATTCCTCCTCTTATAACTGAAAATTGAAAATAAAGCTTTCTCGTTCGTCTAGCTCTTGCTCCTGTGTATGTGTAGGAGCTGTTAATTCAAGAGCTTTCTTCTCTAAATCTCTCGTACAATCGAGTGCTGTATCTTCTAATAATTCAGCAACATCATCAACTTTTTCTTTAAATTCTTCGTATTTTTCTTCTGAACCAAAATTAAAATTCTTATAAACATGATTTATATATTTTTCAAAGCTTTCTCTTATTTCTTCTAACAACCTCAAATCTTCTTTGCTCATAACCGCATCTCCTCATATTCAGCCATTCTTATAAAAAACCATGGTGGCAAATCTAGTATCTTTGTTATGTCTCTATGAAATTGAATCCCTTTAAATTTAAAAAGGTTTGCTTTTATAAAATAAAAAGCATAACGTGGAATGTTTAATCTTTTGCAGACTTCAACTTCAGTTAGCCCTTTAATTTCTAAAAGCTCATCAAAAACTTTTTCAAAAAACATTTGATTGCCCCTCTTTTAGTGTTATAATTTTTTCTGAAGTCATATTAATATTGCAAAAGCATTTGCTCCAATCGGACTCTGGAGCGAGTGCTTTTTTAAAATCTTTAGCCTTCCCTTTAAAAATAAAAATTACTCTCGCCATTGTCTTTCAACTCCTTTATCGTTTAGTTCTGTGTCAACTATAAGATGAACCGTTTCAATAAAATCAACAAAATCTTCTCTTGCAATCGTTTTTTCATTTTTCTTGAATTTCAAAAACATTCTTGCCATGTCATCTACTCTTTGGTTGATTCTGTCTGCTTTAACTAATAAAGCACCTCTTGCATTGATATTCATTTGTTGCCTCCTTTTTTGTCGATCAAAAAAATCAACACTAACGTTGCACAAATAATCGTTGTTATAATAATTGCTTCCATCGTCTTTGCCTCCTTTCTTTAGCCGATAGTATTAATTTGAATTGTTGCTATAATTAGCGAATAAATTAAAAATAGTACTGATAAATTTCTCATGATTTTTAAATAATTAATTCTAACTTTTTTCATTTGTACCCCTCCTTTTTTAAAGTCCAAGTTCTTCTTTTGTCTTTTTGTATCTCTTGCAAACTTTCTCAATTTGTTCCTTTTTCCAACCTGTTTTTCTATAAATTTTGGAATGAACCGAAATGTAAGAATGTAAGCCGAGGAAGTTCGCCAAATCTTGTTGCGTATCCCCTTTTTCACGCATCGCTTTAATAAGTTTATCGTTCATTTTCCCTCCTTTCTGCATAAAAAAAGAACAAACACTTACGTGTTTGTTCGCCTTTTTATTGGTTTACTATAAAAATATTACAGTTAACTTACATTTTGTGCAATATTTTTCAAGCAAATAATAAAAAAATGCGAACAAAAAATATTTAATTAACTTTTATATATAAAACTATATATAATTGTTTCCCCCTTGTCTACCTTTTCGCATAAAATTTAATATTACATTTTTGTTACATCCATTTTTCTCTTTTTTGTTTCTACTTTGATTTGGTTTCCAAGTTCGAGCCAATTACAGCTAACCATTATATAATCCAGTAAATATATATCTTTTTTTGTAAGTTTGTAACCTAATACGAAGCAGGTATTATTTAAATAATCGATTTTAATATAGCCGTAATTTATTAGAAAATTCTATTTTTTCAAAATTATCGTCTAGTTGAGTTTGCAACTTCATTCCACTATTTCGTTCAATTTGGTAGCACATAAATCGAATATTGACATGACAATACGAAGTCCTATTCAATTTTATCATACGCATCCCCCCTATTTCTGGAGAATGCGTACCTCGCCTTTCTTGATTATAACTTCTAAGTCATTTCCCTCTTTAAACCCGCATTTCTCCATTTCAACTTTTGGCAGAGCTACTTTGTAGCCTGCGATTAACTTCTCACCATTAGCTTTTGTAACCTTGATTGCGGTTAGTTTAGCCATATTTAACCCTCCTTTTTATATTAATGATAATAAATAATTATAAAGCTCTTTGTTTGTTTTGAACTCTTTTCTTTCTTCATTAACCAAAGCAGATTTATCAATGCTATCCCTACGAGCTAAAATAGTGATTTTGTAATCAGATACACTTGATATGTTTTTAGCTAATTCAAAAAGTCTTTTTAATGATACTCTTTTCATACCAACCACTCCTTTCTTAATCACATTATAGACTATATAGTTTATAAAGTCAACACTTTTTTTAAATCTTTTTTTGTTGTATAATAAAGGTAAGAGGAAGGTGATGCTTATGAAAAGATTTCAAAAGTGGTGTCATGATGCAGTACAAGGTTTAGGTATATTCTGCTTATGGATGGCTTGTGGTATGTTAAGTAATCATTTTGGTTTAGGATATCAACCAGGAATAATCATAGGGTTGTTCGCTATTGGTTGGGCTGTTTCCTATGAAGAAGGTGGTGATTAATATGAAAAAGTCATTTTATCAAGTTATATATGAAGCTGTATCAGGGATTGTTTACATGGCTGGTGTATTTTTCATTGGTTCAAGGTTAGGTGATTTTACCGAATCTTTAATAAAAGGATCATACCAATATGTATTTTTACTCGTTTTTGCAATCTCTTTTTGGGCATTATATGCTTATGATAAAGAGCTAAACAAAAAAGACTAGGAGTTTATCCTAGTCTTTCTACTTGCCATGCACACCACATTAGCCTTTCGCTACAATCAAACGTGTCGATTATCTCGCCATTCTTAATAGCGGTTATATGTCCTGGCATGGTTACTAAATATATACCTTCTGGGTTATAATATGCAAACTCGCCTACAGTCATGTTAGCTTCGCACACTCTCTCATAGTTATCGTCTAAGTATTGCTCTATACTTTCTACACTAGATAACATTAAGCCACGTTCTTTAAGTAAATTTCTAGCAAACATTTCAACGCCTTTTGTATCTCCTCTATCAGCCATGTCAACTAGATTTCCTAAAATAGGGTTGTTACCTATCATGTTTTTTACAATTCCTTTTGGTGTCATTCCCTTAGTCATAAAGCCTTTTATTATTTGCATTGGATTCATGCTTGCTCACCTACTTTTGCTGGTATCTGTTTCTTTAAATTTTCAATTTCTTTTTTTATATCCTCTAAGTCGTTTTCTGTAACATATTTAGTCTGTTTCTCTTGCTCTGCTGGTTTGTATATTACAATTCTGCTAGTACCATCTTGTTGAAGTTGTTTGCTTACTATCGCAGAGCCATCAGCTAGTGGATAATATCCTATAGTTCCATCTAAAAGCACATCTACAGCTTTTACAGCCTCTAAATTGTCGATTACTTTTCCTGACAAGCTTTGTATAGGTTGACTAGGTTGATAAGGCATTTGTGGTCTTGTATAGTATGGTGTATATCCTGGATATTGATTTGAATAATAGTTATACATACTTATCTCTCCCTTCAAAATAAAAAGAGATTAAAAGATTGTACTTCCTTGTGGAGTCCTTCCGCATACAATTTTCTACTTTTAATCTCCTTTCTGATTTGATTGTATAAGATAATACGCCATGCAAATACGCAAAAAATGCTCAAAAAAGGCACAAAAAAAGAGCTAGGTATAAGAACCTAGCTCGGTAGTAATTATATATAATTATTACAATAGTTTGTTGATTTTCTCACGAAGCAATTTTAAATCATGATTTATTTTTGTTGTGCCATAACCTGTGATGTCTGCGATATATCCGATATTTTTCTTTTGCAGATAGTGCATATCGAAAACTTGCTCTAAGTGCTCTGAAATATATATCTTGTCTTTAATCTCCTGTACTTCTTTACGAGTAGCAAGCCTAAAGAACTGATTTATTTTCTTTGTTAATTCACTCATCGTTTTTCCTCGTTAAATATTTTTTACCATAATGATATGATCCATCCTTGTTGTATATTCTATAACGGATATAATTTGCTTTTAACTTTGCTTTAGGATTGTTTGCTGTTGTAGTTATAATACCTTGTCTTGCCATAGGTTACACCACCTTATTTATTAATTACAATTCCGCTATTAATATCAGAGTAATCATTAGTGTCTTGATATATGGTTTCACTCTCAAATTCAAATTGGCTTAAGAAGTCTGCGTATTTTTGGTTTTGCCATGCAACAATTACTATTGCACCAATTGACACGATTAATAAGGCGGTCGCTAATACAATGTTCATGATGAATAGTCGCTTATTATGATGGTTGCTGTCTTGAATTGTATCCTTAAGAATAGGTACTATCAAGTTGGCTACTCCATCTTCTACTCCCTTTACTTTCTTTACTACTTCTTCTAAATCTTTCATTTCTCCCATAGCAATCGCCTCCTTTTATCTATTATAACACAGTTTAATCGTTAAGTGAAGAATTTTATTATGTAACCTATTATTCCCCCTACTATAGTCGTTATAATTACTGTTGTTACTTGATTGTATCTTTCAGCTGGTTTGCTCTTTATCGCTTGTATTTCTTTTGTTAAATCTGGAATGGTTGTATTAATTAGCTTATCTAATGTTTTCATTATTTGGTCATACTGAAAGTCTGTTTTGTCGTTTCTTTTTTCCAACTCAATAATTCTCGTGTCTTGTGTTTCGACTTGTGATTCTAGTTTTGATATTCTCTCTTTGCAACTTTGACATTCAAGTTTAAGTTGTATTATATCTTGTTCATTCATATCGCACCTCTTTTTAGATAAGTAGCGGTAAATTACCTTACCGCTACTTCCTGTTTTCTCTTATAACATCCATATACTGCTTGTACTCTTCACTCTCATAATCAAAAGAATGGACAAACGCATGGCAATCTAAACATAATAAACAACCGTTTTCATAACTATTGTCTATCTGTTCATGATTAGCTTTACATACTGATTTAGGTTTAATATGATGCCAATTTATATATTTGTACTCAACAATCTTTCCACACAGCATACACCGTAATCCGTTCCGCTCGATTAGTTCTTGTTTAGTTGGATGCATAAGAACTCTCCTTTCTCAAATTATTGAGATTGTATATATTAAAGCTAATTATTTCTTAATCAAGAGTTTTCTTTGATAATTCTTCAATTGCTTTATAATCTTCTACCATTTCCTCTTTGTTGTATTCGACATCTGATACATATAAAGGCTCTACATCGTAGATTGCTCCTCTTGCAATTCCGCATAGCATGTCATAACCAATATCAACTGGCTTCCCGTATTTAATTGCTAAATTATTAATAACATCAGCATATTTTTCTTTAAATTCTGCTCTCTTTTTTTCTAATTCTTCATGTACATTTAATTCTTTGTTTTCTTCCATTTTTCATTTCTCCTTTACTTTTAAAATTTATTTTAGGTGGTATATTACCCTACCACAAAAAATGCTCAAAAAATAAGGTATATAACTATATAGCTTCGCTAAAATAAATCGATTGTAGGACATTTTGGAGCCTCGTTTTTTCGCTAGTTTTAGCCATTTTTCGCCTTGTTGTATAATTTATCAATTAGAGCTGTATTGTAGCGATAAAATTGAAAAAATTGACAAGTGTTATCATCGAATCCATAATATTTTTTAATTACTTCGCATTTTTCTTGAATTGATAATTGTTTTTCTTCCATTGGTCCTTCCTCCTGTACTTTTTCCAAAAATTCTTGCCAAGCTTTTTCATCTCTTACATATGGCTCAGGACAGATTTTTCCTGTACAATCAAAGTGGCGTGCAACTCGCTGAATAGGTATTCCGATATTTTTTCATTAAGTATCGTGTTAGCTCGATAGTGTTTTGGATCGTGCGAGGCTCGAAGTACCATTCGCCAGTCGTGCCTTTTCTCTTACAGCACATTTCTATTCCTATTGAATTACTGTTTCGTGCCGAATTATAATACCTGCTTGCTCCGATGTGCCAAGCTTCGTTCATGTCGTCAACCACTTGCCATATTTCGTTTTCATCTACGAAATAGTTTGCTGAAGCTTTGCGATTAACTTTTTCAAAATATTGAGCATTGGCTCTAGCTGTTGAAACCGCCCCAACGTAGTGAATTATTATCCACATATTTCGCTTGCTTTCTAATTTTCTAAAATTAACCTTCGTCAGTTTCTTCTGAATGTTGAGCATTTAAACGCCTCGCTTCTTCAAGTTCGATTTTTTTCTTTTCCTCATAATTCATGTTAGAAATTTTTACAAGAGCACCTAAAAAAGTTTCAAGTGCAACTAACGTGCCAGTAATTTGTTCCGTATATGGTACATTCCAAATACCACATAAAGTACTTATAAAAGCAAAAAATGGAATTACTACCAAGCATAAATTTTTTAAAAAATCATAAGTTTTATTACTCATTTTTTCTCCTTTTTTTATAAATCTCTATAAACTGCTATCATATAACCTCTGTCGCCTGCTCCGTACTTTCCTTTTATCGTTATATTTTCAATCGAGTCAAACTGCACGTAATTGTCATGTTCGATTGTATGCAATGTGTACTGCGAGCCTACATTCGTGTAATAATAGTCATTTCCTTTTATGTAGAATTGCTTAGTGTTAAAATCAATTTCAATCTTGAAGCCCTCCGTATCTGGATGACTTGCTGTTGAACCTGTAGAACCAGCAATTCTAATTTCACTTCCGTTGTTATAATTTACGTATAATACAACTGCACCATTTGCAGGCAGTACTTCTCCGCTCGCCGTTGTTGAGAATCCTCTTAACCACCCATCAATATGCATTCGTCCAATATTGCTTCCAAATGTAATTATCGTGTCTGTTTGCACGCTGGTTTGGCTCGATGTATAAATTTTATTTTTTAATGTAATTAAAGAGTTTAAGGATTGCGGAGTAACATATTTGGTGTTATTAGTTCCAGCAATAACGTCATTCGTGGTTGCTTTATTGTTTGACAAAAGCCTTGAATTCAAGTCATTTTTTATACTATCAAACAAAGCTTTATTTAGCGGTGTGCCTTGCGTTGTTACTGGTGTAGCAAGAGTAATTTCGACCACTTCTGAAGTGCCGTTGGAATGTTTAACGTTATATTTAACCTTTCCACTTGTAGAAGCGGTGTTCAGTACTTCGTCAACGAAGTTAATCATTTTCTTTTCTCCTTTCTCCGAAGACAACTGCCTCGTAGTTTCTGTCGGCTTTTTCGTCCAACGTTAGAAGATTGTTTGAGATGATGTCTAAAGCTTTTGCAATGTTGTCATTGCTTCTCGACAAGCTCTCTAGCATTTTTGTATTGTCCTCAAGCAATTTATTATTTTTTGTCCTGTCTTGAAAAAATACCCATACAAAAAGCACAGCCATAATGACTGTGCCTCCATATTGAAATATTGATTGAATGAGTTCTTTTAATTCCATTTTAACCTCCTACTGCCGCCTCCTTTAATAAACTAAAAATGCTGGTCTGACACCATGATTTGCATTTGCAGCCGCTGTAGAAGTTTGACCGTTTGCTCCCATAATGCAAAAATCTGAAGCAGAGCATACATCTCGTAGCCAATAATTTTCCTTGGTTGTAGTTCCACTTGCAAATGAAACTTTTGTAGGCTTGTATAATCTGAATATAGCTAATTGAGAATTATCTTGAGTGTTGTTTGTTGGTGTATTTGTACCATTTTTTACATTATGAAAAATATTGCTTCCGTGCACCATGATTTCGTTCATCAAATCTATAGTAGTTGTTGTATATGCTGAATGAGACTCGTAGCCGTTGGTTACTGCATCAGCCAATAGACTGCTGTGTGATAAAATATGACTGCTTCCGAAGTCGTTCGTTATTATCGTTTTAAATGATGCAAGATTCGTTGTAAACATCGCACTTCCTACGTATGCTCCTGTGGTTGTCGCTGTTGTATTCATTTGGGCAGTACCTAGATTTTTCTCTGGCATCATTAATATATGAGGAGTGCTAGTTCCTGCGTTTAATTTATAGTTGATGTCAGCAACTAAATATTTTCTCCCTGATGTTTGTCCTATAATATAGTCGCCAATAAAGATATCATCAAACGTTTGGTTCGCTATCTGTCTTGATAAAGTTCCGCTGTAAAATAAATCTGTTATGTCTTTGCCTCTAAATATGCAATTATGGCTAATAGTTGGAAATATCAACCCCGCAGATGCTTTTTTGGTAGCTCCATCTTGTACGATTGGTATTATGTCTGTATTATTAACTGTACTTGCTTGTGGTAGTTCGCTGATTTTTACACTCATTTTAAATACGCCTCCAGTTCTTCTCCGTTTTCTGTGGTTATATTTTCTCCTGCTTCCGTTATTAGTGGCTCCAACTGTCCTATTCCAGAATAAAATTCGCGGAAGCGATGTTGCCATAAGCGAGGTTGTCCGCCGTTTGCTACTCCGCCATATACATACCAGTTCGCCATTCCGTGCATTAACATATATATTTCGTATAAGATTTTTTCCCAGTTATTTGCTTTTTGCCAATCCCAATTATTAACGTTGTTCGATATTTGCGTTATATAATGGAATCCGTCCATAATAGCCTTGATGTTGCTTCTGATTCTGTTCATGTTATACTGGTCTCGAAGATTATACTGTGTCCAGTTAGTTTTAGTTGTTATATTTATTGAATAACCTCTTGAAGTAAGTTCATCGGCTAAATATCTGCACCAGCTTTCGGCTCTGTTCAAGTCTTGAGCATTGTACTGACCTAATAAATTAGCCTTTGCAACATCACTCTTTGTTCTCCAATATATTAATTCTTCAGTTGGCTCACTCATAATAAGCCTCCAATTCTGCATTGCAATAAATGTTGCTCTGCTTTAAGTCGTATGTTAATCTCTTAATTCTTGCTGTGTGTCCGTCAATTGAAACAAGGTCTCCGACTTTTGAATTTTTCATCAGAAATCTTGCCTTGATTTTATATTCTATAAACGGCAAATAATTGATTAGTGCTTCATTGTCGCAATCAAGTGTTGTATCGAATGTCTGCACTTTTTGTATGTCAGTTGATACTACTACGTTGTTTTGTTTTGTGTATGTTTTAAAAGACGTTTTGTAGTTTTTTCCTGTCAAGCTAGTGTTATTACTATTCGCCGTTATAATTGCCCAATTGTCGCCGTATGAATCAATCGTTGCGTATTCTGCTGTCAATCCATACATCGGTTCATCGAATGTTATCATCTGCGTTCCACGTAGTGTGCCACTAAATAAATCTTCTGAAGTTGTCCATCTGCTTTGGTAATAGCTTTGAACATTCAACGTGTACTGTGTTGTGATATTTTCTTGAGTTGTCTCAATTGATATAATCTCTGATGGTTGAATTGTTCTCGACATCGTTGTCGGTAAGCTCTTAATTTCTATAACCTCGCTTCTTGAAGTATCAATCATTGCAAGACAAGCAAAAGCTACTTGAGCGAGTGCTTCTCTTTTAGTTGTAATAGGAAGATAACCGCTAATCGTTTTGTTGCCTAACGCTGTTTCAAGTCTATACGGAATGTCTCCCATTATATCAGCAACGAGTGACGAAACAGTAACACCGTTATAAATTCCGCCTAAATACGACTGGTTGTTTAACACGTTTATAAAATCGGCTGTGCTAACTTTATATTTTGTTTTGTTTGTGTTGCTGGTTGAAGTATAAATAAAGAAGTTGCCATATAAAACTTCATCTCGATATACCTTGAAAGGCAACGTCCTTTGAAAAAACACTCCAGCGGTTGTTCGTGGAATTAATGAAATGCTTGCTTCGTTGATTGCAATTTCTTCAGAATTAACATTTAAATCTTCTATAATCTCAACATTCTCTAGTTCTTCATTGTAGAATGTTCTAATCAGTCCATCGCTAATATTGAAGATTTTGAGAAACCTGTTTGCTCTTGTCATGTTCGAAATAGTTATAACAACCTTGTTATATGCTGTTGCAACTTGTTCAGCGAAATAGTCCGCACTATCAAGTGTAAAGTTTTTTTCGAAAACAACAGCATCATCTCTGTACCACTTTATATTCATCGTGCGAGGATAGTCGTTTGTATATGTATCAAATTGAAATTGTATTCCGTGGTGTTGAATATTTATTATCGTATGTTCGTGTTATAACAATGTTATTCGGAAAGTTGCCATTGCTGTCTGTCATTATCGTTGACAGATAACCCATGTTAGCTTGCGTAATCGTTCCTGAGCTGTTGCTTGCTGGATTGATAAACGTGCCATCTAATAAGTTACGTCCGAGGCTCTAGAGTTGCGTATTTAGGAACGTTCTGAATGTTTTTGAATTGATTGAAATTAACGAACGCCCACGGATATGTTGCAGTCGTTGTTGAACCTGCAAGCATTCCGTGGCGGTGTCGCATCATATTGAACTGAAACTTCTCTCATTCAATTAAGCCTCCTTCTGCGGTTCTAGTGCCTCGAATGTAACCTTCAAAGTTCCCCATTTTTTAAAAGTTGAAAAATTCTTGACGAGTGAATCACTTGCAACACTTATTCTCGCTTCAAAATTCAAAGTTGACTGTCCATAAGGCAATACAACTCTGTGGCTTTCAACTGGAGCGGTTAAAATTTCATATAATCTATCATATGCTGAAACGTTCATATGCTGTGTTGCTAGTTCCACTTCGTAATCGTAATAAGTTCCCTGAATATCATAGTGTTTCCTCAAATCAAGTGTAATGCCGATGTTTTCAATTTTCTGTGATGCTTTTCGAGTGATTTTTATAATTCCAACCGAATAATTAACTCCGTCAATCGTTATCATTATATCTTCACTCCTAACCTGTTATATTCGTTATTTAGCGGCTGAATTATAGTTCTAGCGAGCTTGGTTCCGTCAAGAACTAATTCAACGGTCTGTGGCTGTCTGACAGTCTCTATTGTGTTTGTGTAATTCCTTGTCACATAATTGTTTTCACTTACAATTTGGTTGCCTTGCACTTGAGGAATGTCGCCGAAGCTCAACGTGGTCTGAAAAGCATCAGTAACGCCATTTAGTTTTTCTTGCATTGCTGAAATAACAGAAGGCATTGTTTTCCCAAATCCAACTCCAATTCCTTCAGCCATGTAATTGCCGACTTCATTAGCCATTACTTTGGAAGGGCTTTCAATGCCAAAAAAGTTTTTAATTGCACTTAGCGAGTCGGCACAGAATTGTTTTATTTTATTAACTAACCAGTCTTTGGCGTTTTTGATACCATTCCATAACCCTTCAACTATATTTCTGCCAATTTCTAACATTCCTTTAAACTTTTCTGTTAATGTCTCTTTGATATATTCCCAAATACCAACAAGGGCATCCCATAAGCCACTTACTGCTTGCACTATTCCATTCGCAAACGTCTCAATTAATTTCCATGCAACTTCTAACAATTTAGGAAGTAATTCAATCAAGCCGTTAACAATTGCCATTATAATCTCAGGTAGACGTTCAATTATTTTTGGAATAGCTTGTACTAGTCCTTGTGCCAGTCCTATTATTAACTGAACTGCTCCGTTCTATTATTTTGTCAATATTGTCAATTAAAGCATCAGCAATAGCAATTACAATTTTTACGATTGCATCTGTAATTGTTGGCAAATTATCAAGTATTATATCGACTAAAGCTAGAATTGTATCTATAATTGCAGGCACTATTGTGTCAGCACTCTCGCCAATCGTATTTGCTATTGCTACAATAATAGTTCCTACCGCTTCAATAATTGTCGGCAAATTTTCTATAATCGCTGTTACTACTTTTTGAATTATCTCTGGAAGTTTGGCTAAAAGGTTTGGCAAAGCTCTTTCGAGTCCCTCAACAAGTCCAAGGAATAGTTGAAGCCCAGCATCTATTATCAAATCAATATTGTCAATTATTGCATTAACTGCTCCTAAAATACCGTCTATTATCGTTGGAATTAATGTCGGAAGCTGTTCTCCGATTGTTTGAATAAAAGAAGTTATTAATAAAACTGCTGTCTCAAGTAAAGACGGCAACACCTCATAAAATCCCGAAATCAAAGTTGTTATAACTTCTGCCCCTGCACTTCCTATTTCTGCTGCATTTTCTTTTATTGCTTCCACAAAAGTTAACAACATTTTTTTGCCAAGTTCAGCAAGTTTTGGCAATTGTTTTGCTACACTTGAAACAAGGTTGCCAATTTGTTTTGTCATTTCTTCAACCAATCCCGTAAGCCCGCCATTTTTAATGGCTGTTGTTATGCTTTTAATTACTTTTTCTACTTCTCCATTAAGAGATGTCATCGCAGGAGTTAGCTGACTTGCAATTTCGCTTCCAATAACTTGAAATGTCTGTCTTCCGTTTGCTTTTAGAATGTCAATCTGATCGTTGAATGCGTTCGCTCCATCAAGTGCTTCTTGCGATAGTATCAAGCCAAGGTCATTTGCTTGTTTTCCCATTTCTGCAAGAGTGTCTATTCCACCTTCAATTAATGGATTTAGTTCTGTTGCTGATTTCCCAAAAATCTGCATTGCCAAAGTATCACGTTCAGTTTCATTTGCAACCTTGCCTAAAGCACGAATCGTATCGTTAAACACATCGTTGTTGTTTCTCAAATTCCCTTGAGCGTCTGTTACGTTAACGCCTAATTTTTTAAATGCTTCAGCTGAAGCTCCTGTTCCACTTTTTGCTGTGTTCATCTGCATTGTTAACTTCTTAAGGCTTCCAGCCAACGTTTCAGTTGAAACGTCAATCAAATCACTTGCGTATGAAAATTCTTGAAGCTGTTTTGTCGACAATCCAGTTGTCGATGCTAATGTGTTAAGGTCATCAGCTAAAGCTCCAGCTTTAATAGCTAAATTTCCAATCGCTGTGACTGCTCCTACTGAAGCGGTCGCCATCGCTTTTATTCCTGAAATCGTCAAGTTTGCTAACTTCTGCGTAACATTTTCAGCAATCTCTCCAGCTTTTTTAAGTCCTTCTTGCAACTTAACCAGCTGTGGATTGCATTCTTTCGCTTCTTTTGTTAATTTATCAAGTGAGCCTTGAGTTGCGATTATTTCACGTTGTAGTTTTCTGTATTCCGCTTGATTTACTTCTCCACCTTTTTTCATTTCGTCATCAAGCTTAGCTTGAGCTTGCTTCAATACGTCAAGTTTTGTCTTAGTTTGTCCTATTTGGTCGCCTAATAATTGTTGTTTCTGACGTAATAGTTCAACGTTCTTTGGATCAAATTTCAAGGCTTTATTAACTTCGTTTAATTCTTTTTGTGTTGTTTTAATTTCTTTGTTTGTGTCTTTGAGTGCTTGTTCAAGAGGTGCGGTATTTCCACCGATTTCAATTGTCATTCCTTTAATTGTTCCCGCCATTTTATCCACCTCACTTAAAAAATCTATGTATCATTTCAGAATCCGCTTCAATCGGTTCTTCAGATTGTCTGCGTTCTCTGTTGTTTTCTTCTACTAAATCTAATAAAAAGCCTATCGTTAATTTATCAAAATCCGATAGACTTAAGCCCAATTGCAAACAACGAAGTATAACCGTGTTTGCGTTTACATCTATTTTTGAATTGCTTCTAGCTTTTTTTTTGAATTATTGAGCTGTTCCATATTGTCTGAAATCAAAGTCATAATTTCAGGAAGTGCGAGCATGATGTCAAACATTCCAAACTGGTCTAGCCACTTTTCAATTTCAGGAATTGAAGGGTCTGCTGATTTCGCCATGCACCATGCGATTTTTTCGAACACTTCCATATTTACATTTGAAATATCATTGTTTCCTTTTTCCAAATCCTTTTGCATTGAAATTAAATCTTTAAGGAAGTCTGATTTGAAATTAGTTCTATAAATCCAAATAAGACTTCCTGTAGACTTCATCTTCACTTCTTTGTCGCCAATTAAAATTGTTTTTTCCATTTCTTGCCTCCTATTAAATTATAAAAATTAGTTTCCTGCTGTTGGTTCATATACAGCTGTGTACCATGAATCTAACGTTGCTGATGGTGTTTCACTTGTTGTATAGTTCTTAACAAGTCCATCTGTTGCACGTGGTCTGATTGTTAAGTTCAATGTTTCAGTTTGAACTTCTTTATTTTCGCCTTTAGTTGTTGCACTTAAATCAGGTCTTGTTGCATAGCAATTATAAAATGCAAATTTTGTAGCTCCTTCATCGCCTGTAAATTCACAAAGCAATGCGAATGGCGAAGTTGCTCCAGTAGCTTTTTCGCTTACAACATTGTTTGTGTCTTTAGTGTATCCAAGGCAAGCAACAGCGAAATCTTCAGGTATTAAAGCAAGCTCTAAATCTCCCTCATATCCGTTGTTGTTTTCATCGCTCCAATATAAACTGTCATCTGCGTAGAACTCTGTGTTGTCTCCGCTTGCTGACAAGCTCATTGAAACAGCTCCTCTTAAAGCAACTGGTGTGTCATATGTAATAGCACCATTTGTTCCAACAGTTATAGGAGCGTAATAACAATTTTTGAATCCGAATTTAACTTTATTTGCCATTTTTATATCTCCCTTCTAAAAATCTTCTTCTGCTGAAATCGAATAAACTACTTCGTACATCTGCTCTGTGTCAATGTATGTTTCGCTTTCAACTTCATAGAAGATATTGTTTTCATAAAAAATGCTCTCGAGTTGTTCCTCAAGAGCTGGATTTTTAAATTCTGTATATAATTCAACATAGTAGTTGTTTATCTTTTTATAGACTTTATTATCTGCACCAAAGTTAGAAGTTGAATCTCGTCTATATACTACGAATGGCGGATTTGTTGCCGTGTTAAAATGATTGTAGGCAACTGGAATGCCCAGCTGTTCAAGTAGGTTTTTTAAATCTTGCATCGTTCTATTGCCTCCTTCATTTCACGTTCAAAATTATTTTTCACATATTCATCGCCGTACTTAACGTGTGGATATGCTTTAGTCCTGCCACCGTTTCGAGTAGCGTGTCCAAACTCTAGAAGATGTGTTAATCGATAATGTGGACTCTTAACATACCAAGTTCGTCTTCTGTTTCTTTCGTCATCAAAAGACTTATTAATTGCGAAGCTCTGCGAATATTTCTTGTCTTTCCAAGTAATATGATTTTTAACTTCGTCAAAACACTCTTCTGCAACCTTGTCGACAACTTCTTTTGCGACTTCAGTTACTTCTTCCGAATATTCAGTAAGCCATTTGACAACTTCATTTGCCATCTCGTTAATTTCAACTTTAGTTGCCATTATAACCAACTCTCTTTTCACATACTAAAGCGATATATTCATTATCAACTCTGTCAACTCTTATTATCGTGTATCGCTTGTTCATATAATATAATTCTTCTTCATCGTTATAATTCAAGTTGTTAATAACGACTCGAAGTGTTGGCTTCAAGCCTTGTTGCGATGCGTTGTAGAACTCCGACTGGTAGACATCTTGAATCTCTGTTATAGGAACTTCAACTAAGTTTTCTTGAAGCTTCTGATTTCCAATTTCGTCAATCACATATTGTTGTGTGATTAATTTAATCGTCCAATCCTGCACTATCAGTCGCCTCCTTGTATCCATCGCTTAGTGATAATTCAGCAAGGCAAAGCTGATATGATTTCAAAAACTTCTCCTTGTCAGTAGGATTTGAAACTCCAAAGTTTGCTTTAACATATGTTAGAATTGCTTTCTTAACTAGAGCTGAAGTGGTATCAACCAAAGCTCCAGCTCTTGCCATATCGTCAGCTCCTGCAGTTATAAGAAGTTCAAGCTCCTCATCTTTCGCAGTAGCTGTTTCAACAATCCCTAACGTTTGTTTAACAAGTCTTTTTATTTCGTCCATGTTTTCTATTGTCATATCAGTTTCAACCTCGCTTTATTTTTATAAATTAGACTAAACAGTTGGTGTAAATTGACCATAACCGAAAGCGTTAGCTTTTGGGGCACCATCAACTACTTGATAACCACCATATATAGCAGTTCTCTTTCTCATGTCGATATCTCTATCGATTCTGATGTCTTCTTGCTCATTCCATACATAGTTTTTCATATTACCAACAGCAATATCGTTGTTTAGTAAGAATGGATCTTCTTCAACTCCTGCTGGAAGTCCTACTAAGTAAGGATAGTTCCCTTCGCCATTTTTATAATATCTGATAGCATCAGCAACAGCACTTGAAATATAAACTCTAGCTCCTCTCTTAGCTTTGTCACTCATTCCAGCTTTTACGTTTGCAATAGTATCAATAGGAGTAGCTCCTGTTGTTACTGCTGTAACTCCGTTTGTTAAACCTTTTGGCTCATTGTTTGAAGGATTTCCATAAATAACAGCTGTGATTTTAGCTTTAAACATTTTGTCATATAGTTCATCAATGATATAGTTAACAAATCCGTCTACTGTCATTTGGTCGGCTTTCCAAGTAAGCTCAATATTTTTAGCAAGTTCTTTACCTGTTAAAACAAGAGCTTTGAACTCTTGTCCTTCATTAGCTGTTGGAGCAAGTTCAACATAGAATTTAGCATCGTCAGCATCATCTAAGTAAGGTACAGTTACGTTACCATTTACTTGATATTTTCTAATATCTCTCCAGATTGGAGATTCTTGCTCTGCTCTTTCATTAAGAGCTAGAATTATAGATGTAGGAATATATAAACCTACGTTGTTAATTCCTTGTGCGTTAGCTGTTGAAGCTACGAAAGTTGTAGCAGTTGTTCCAACAGCATCTCCAATAGCTCTCTTTTCTTCTTCGTTAAGTTCAACTCCCATAAGAGTTTTAGCCCAAGCGTTTCTATACTCTTCGCTTGCTCTTGTGTATTTCTTTTCCATTTTTCTTTCCTCCTTAAAATTACCAATCGGTGTTATTGTTTCAGAACCAACACGAATTAGTTCTCTTTCATCAACAACAACTGGCTCTTCAACTTTTTCTTCTTTAACTTCTTCTGCTTTTCCGTCAGGAACTTCAGAATTAACAGCTTCAACTTCAGTCTTTAACTCTTCAAGTTCTTCAGTTGTTTTTGCTTCGTCAATTCTTTTCTCAAGTTCCTTTTTTCTTGCTTCAATTTCTTCGATTGTCATTTTGTTTTCTCCTTTCTGACAATTTCTATAAGCTTTTACCAGCTTTTTTAAATTCTCTTTTTTGTTTTTACCAACAAAAAAAGAAGCAATCTCCATCGCTTCTCTATAAGAATTTTTAAACTCTTTATATTTTTAATTTTAATTTCATCTTTTCTTTTTCGAGTTTTAATTTATGGTATTCTTCTTGCTCTTTTTCGACAGTTTCCTTGCTTCTTGCATATACCTCGGTTTGGTCGTATGCTGGAACATCTACTACTGATACATCAAACAGCTTAGCAATTCCAGTTATATGTCTAACATCTGTGCCGTCTACTGTGTCCCAATTTGCGTCTGAAACAACAAAAGCAAAGCTCATCTTGTCAAGCAATCCTGCACGTATTGATTTATAAACATCTCTGTTAGATTGAGTGTCGATTAAATCTGCATATATCTTCAAGCCGCGGTCGTCAACTTCAAGCCTTAAACTTTTATTACGTGTTCTCGCCATAATCATATAAGTATCTTCATGGTTATATTTCAAGCACACATCGCTCATGTCGCAGTTGTCGAGTGCTCCTCTATCGATTATTTCGATATAACCTAGATTTGTTGGCTCATCAAAAACAATCGCATAACCTTCGATTGACATTTTCTCTTCTTCGTTTTCTACAGCCCTGACTTCTCTAAGTCTTACTTCTTTAGTTTTCTTTTCCATTATTTTCATCTCCTCCCTGATATGAGTTAGCAATGCTTGAATCGATATTGTTCAAGCTTTGAATAATTTTCTTTCCTTCGTCTCCGCCAATAGGTGGCAAGTCTAAAACTTCAAGTGCCATGTCTTTTGTTAGCAAGCCATATGGAAGTGCAATTTCAAGGATTTGCTTTTTCTTATCCAAACTCTGGTATTGAAGTCTGTTAGCTGTAAAGATAATCTTGTTGCCTTCTTCAATTGCTCTATTACTAAATATCTTGTTCGTAAACTCATATGATAATTGCATTGCTCTAGGTTCGATTACTCCCTCATAAAACGCATTCCACTCGTTGTCTGTAAAATCATTTCGAATAATTTTTTCTGAAATCCCAAAATAATCATAAACATTGTTGTTAACTTGCTCTAATTGAGCCTTGTCTAGTGTTATAGGCTTAATATTAACCTCTTGAAATTCTGCTTTTGCATCAAGTGAAGCAATTCCAGAAGTGTTCTCCATATTTAAATAGTCCTTAACAAACGCATCTTTTGAAGCTTTAATATCTTTCTCTTTTAGCATTGAATTTGTAAACTTCAAAATGCCTTTCAAGTTATTCGAAGTTCTAACTGCATTTGCGATTCCTTCTGAAGCAGTAACCGAAGTTTGTAAATCGGTTTTTAGCACTCCACTCTTTGTTCCAAACAAGTCATTTTGATTGTAGAACAGCCTTAAATGAATTAATTGTAAGTAAGGTATATAGTATGTCTGCCCATTTAAAAAAATGAATTGTAGGTAAATCTCGCCGTTCTCGTTTTGAAATAATTGATAACTTGTAGCCTCAACCGGATAGAATCCTGTAATATATCCTTTTGTATCTTTTTGAATATAAACAAAAGCATTCGAATCGGTATAAAGCATTGAGATAATTTTATAAATAAAGTCATACGTGCTCATGAACGGATTCGGTCTGTTCTGAAGTAATTGATTAATGCTCAAATTCACTTCGTTGTTAATCGAACCTTTTATATGTTTTGGAATTAGCTTTGCACAGCAAGTCGCAATCCTGTCAATGCATTGTCTTGCTACTTTGCTGTCGTAGATTTCGCCATCAAACGTTGTGAACGTTGGGTTGTAGCCATTCAGCATTTGAAGGTATGAAGCGGTTGCTGGAGCTTGTTTTTGCCTTCCAAAAATTAAATTAAATAAACTTCTCTTCTCTTTCATCTGTTCACTCTCCTTGAAGTGAAATGTAGTCATTCATTTTCTCAAATAAAACGCAGTATGCTATTATTAGACTGACTGCTCCGTCAATCCTAGCACGTTGCTTCTTGCCTTTAACTGGTCGAATGTTGTCGTTCTCATCTCGTTTAACTTCTGTATTTGTTAAACACCAACGAAGTACTGGATTGTTATTGTAATTAACTTTCTTGTCAAGTAAGTCCGCTTCAAGTTGCTTCATAGGATTGCTCATCGTCTTAGCTCCTTGCCTAACCTCTATCATTTCGAAACCAACAGCTTTCATTTCATCAATCCAATAGTTCGAGTTCCATGGATCGTATCCAATGAATGCTGTTGAGATTTCGTATTCGTTGTTTAATTTCAAAAACCATTCTGTTACATCTGAATAGTTAACCTTTGAGCCTTCGCATACTGTAACATATCCTTGTTGCTCCCATATATCATACGGAATTTTGTCGTCTTTTATCTTATGCTCTAAGTAAGCCGAAGGTATGAAATATTGTTGCAACACGAATTTTGTTCCGCCCTTAACAACTAAGCAAGTCGCACACGTCAAGTCCGTAGTGGAGCTTAAGTCCACGCCCCCAACTGCATAGCTATCGTAAACTTCTTCAGGCTCAAACGTTGCTTCGTTATTAGCAACTTCATAAGTAAGCCATCTCGAATTTTCTGTCATTCTGATATTGAAGTCTTTGCAAAGTAAATTACTAAGCTCAACAGGATTGTTTAACGCACGTTGCACTTTGTCTCTAATGTCTTTTATATTTTTTATCGTTCCAAGTCCGAGGATTTGCTTTATACCAGCTATCTTCATTCTGCCATTCGTCAACCGAATCAAGTTCGTAAATTACTGGAAGGATTGTTTCATCTTTAATCGTACCTTTCAAAATGTTCGAAGCGTATTCGTATTCGTTATCGAATACTGACTCTCGAATCGTTCCGCATTGTTGATGTTTCTAAAAGCATAGGTTGTTCTCTTGCACTCATTGAGTCATAAACAACGTCAAGCAAGTTTTTGTCTTTCCAAGCATGAACTTCATCGGCAACAACAAAGTGAGCGTTTAGTCCATCTAGTGAATTACTTTCTGAAGCTAAAGCTCTGTATGAGCTTTCTGTTGCATCATAATATATTCCGTTTATTAAACAACGCATTCTAGAATTTAAAGAAGGTGATTTTTTAATCATCTTCTTTGACTCTTCCCAAACGATTTTCGCTTGCTCTTTCATTGTTGCAACAGAATAAACTTCTGCACCACCTTCGCCGTCTTTTGACAACATATATAAAGCTAAGCCACTATCTAGAACCGACTTGCCGTTTTTTCTTCCAACAAACAGTAAACCTTTTTTATAACGTCTTAATTTTGTTTCGCTATCTACAAAACCAAACAAGGCTTCAATAAAAGCTTTTTGCCATAACTCTAAAGCAATCGGCTTTCCAGCCCACTTGCCTTTTGAGTGTCTACAGTATTTTTCAATGAAGTTAATCGGTCTGTCGCCTAACTCCTTGTCGAATATATAACAATGCGTTTCTTTTTCTTCTGTGAATCTATTAAAAAAAGCAACCTCTTGAGGTCGCTTGATGTCTTCAACTAATTTTTTATAAATCGTTTTAATTTTTTCATTAACCAATTTCGGATTTTTTAAAATCCAAGAATAATATTCCTCAATAAAACTAGAACTCATCGAAGCCATCGCCTTTCGCTTTGTCTTGCTTTGGCAACATCTCGTTGAGTTGCTTAACTACCGCTGTATAATTCTTGATTGTTACATTATATGCTTGCAACGCTGGATTTGCTCTCTCAATGTTATATGCACCTTGGCACATTTCTGTTATTACTCCGCCTTCATTTATCTTGTTTTGTAAATCGCTCAATGTTTTTTCCATAAATTCTGCTTTATCAATCAATGCTAACGCTAAAACATTGTTTCCTAATAAATCTTTAAGAACTGATAAATTTTGAATTTTATTTTTTGCCATTTCATCATCTCCATTAAAAAAGGGGTCTTTGAAAATTGGTATGCAATTTTCGAAGC
>Ga0326514_10000726_pt1 | contig 21896 bp, 20 predicted proteins | sample 3_2548_0518_D_FD_203653 | JGI IMG/M metagenome (GOLD analysis project Ga0326514, IMG submission 203653) | Bovine rumen microbial communities from UC Davis, California, United States - 3_2548_0518 | ecosystem: Host-associated > Mammals > Digestive system > Stomach > Rumen | place: USA... | reverse complement strand
CAGCCGCCGGAAGGTCTGCTGCCCTGCCTGAGACGTGAGCAAGGAGCGGCTGAACCTCACGCAGCCGCCGGAAGGTCTGCTGCCCTGCCTGAGACGTGAGCAAGGAGCGGCTGAACCTCACGCAGCCTTTTATTTTTTTTGCATGGATAATCAGATAATAAACCATAGAATAGCCCTAAAACGCCCGGAATTAGTTTGTATTCAATTTTTGCGGGCAATCAATATAAAATCATTAATAACCATAAAACGCGATATAAGCTAAAATAAACGATTTTAGAGGTGTAAAGTAATTTGCTTTACACTTTTTTGATATAACCATGCCGGAATAACTATGATTGAATTTGACTATTTTTGATTATTTGTGATTATTTGGTTAGTAATTGCTAACTTTATGGAATACTATGCAATTTGTGAGAATACAAGAGTATATGCGAGTATTTAAGAGTATTTAAGAGTATTTAAGAGAATACAAGAGTATTTGTAAATGGGAATTGAGTATTTAAGAGTATTTAAGAGTATTTAGGAGGAAATAAGAGGAAATAAGAGGAAAACAAGGTATAAGCGTGATTTCAAGTGATTTTACCGAAAATTTAATATTATACAATTTGTATAAAATTTCATTTACATTTTGTATAACATACCAACAATGACAAAATAGTGCAATAAAAACAAAATTTTATCATCAAAAATCAAGTCTGTAAAATGGACAAAAACAGACATTTCACTCAAAGGGGCGCGGTTTACATTGCCGACGGAGCTGGAAGCGACGACTCGGCAGTAATGTGTCCCACACCATTGTCACGCCAAAAAATTCCCGTTTTCTCAACATCAGAAAACCCTCAACTTTTCGCGGTTTGTCGAAACAAAAATTCAAGAATTGAAAACCCTCAAAGTTTCGGAATAACTTAAAATTACCGAATAAATAAAAAAATATCTGCAAACACTCAATGTTTCGCAGATTATTAACTGAAATTTCGGCAATCCGAAAAATGACTTAAAAAATGATATATTGCAACCACCAATGTTTCGAGGTTTGCATTTCAATCATCATTTCTATGCCGCAAAAATTAAAAATTTTGGATAGAATACTTTGAAAAATAGCTTTATTTTTTGCTCCGAAAATAAAGCGGTGAATAATATAATACTATACTTTTCTATACTATAATTTATTTATTTTATAACATTAAAGTATAGTATTATAGAAAATAAAAGTATTGCTATTCATTAATGAATAGTATAAAAGAATAGCTATACATTAATGAATAGTATATATTATATAATATATATACTATATAATGCAAAAAAAATTTTCAGTATTTATAAAAATTTTTATATTTACCTCTTGACAAACGGTTACAAAAGTGTTACAATTATATTGGGCGGACTTATAATCTATCCAGCCCAATATTTTCAAGAAAGGATATGGCTATAAATAAACATAAAAAAGTTAATTACAAAATTCTTACCAATAATCATATTAGTTGTTATTTGCATTGGCTTATTGATTTGTTTGTTAGCAAAGTGCGGGAACGATGCTCCTGCGGGTTCACTTCCGCCAGACGGTAATGCTGTTTCATGGCAAGGTGAACAATCTATTACCAAGCCAATGGTTAATAATAAACCAGCCATTGCTATTCCAGGGATAAAAGAAATTGTTTTTACTGCCGGAGATAGAAAACAAAAAGTCAATTTTTATAATCCAAAAGAAAATGACTGTTATTTTCAAATGAACTTGTATGCCGAGGACAAGCTTGTTTGGAAATCCGGAAATGTCAGTCCCTGCAATGGCTATTATGACATCGAGCTTAATAGGGTTTTTCAATCCGGAACGCTGCAAGGTTATCTTTTGATTAAATGTTACAAACAAGACGGTGCAGAATTAAATTCAGCAAAAGTAAAATTTAAGATTACGATTGTTTAATCAATGTTTGCTGTGCATTCCGCAAAAGTAAAATTTAAGATTGATGTTCTTTAACAAAAAAATAAAAGAGGTAGACAGAATGAAAAAGATTATTTCAATTATTATGGTTGTCGGCTTAATAGCAGCAATCGGTGTACCTGCCGTAAGTGCGGATTCATTCAATGGCGGTACTGCCACAATTACATACAAAGAACCAGACACATATTGTGTTCTAATTCCTGAAACCATTGATATGACATTTGACAATTATCATTTTCAGGCTTTGGATATGAACCTCGTGGAAGGTGACGAGGTATTTGTAACAATCGGCGGATTAATCGACGAGGGTTATTTCCCTCTTACACACGAAAATGGTGTTGATACTGCCAAAAAGAAAATATATTACGATTATAGTTCAGTTTCATCTGAGAAAAGAGAATTATTCCCGCCTTACTGCGTTGGTTATTTTACAGATGGCGATACGGTATCTAAGACAGGATTTATGATGATTAATGACAATGAATCTCATTTTAAGGCTGGTAATTATACCGGCACGGCAGAGTTCACGGTAGAACTCAGAGAAAAGGTTTAGCCTATATAGGAGGTATGTGAGTGGAGCAAAAAAGTCCACATAAGCTCATATACAAAATAGAGAGCAAAATGTTAAAGCGGAGTAAATGGAAATTGAACCTTCCGCTTAATATGGCTTGGAAGAACTGCCCAAGCGTTATTGTGGCTTTGAATGATAGTCAATGTTTAAGATTCATTGACGAAATAAATGGCGCAAAAAATGTGAACGAAGATATTTTTGAGTTACAAAAGAAAATTCGCGCCACAAAGAAAAAGCCAAAAAGCAAAGAGAACAAACAACTGATTGGCAATTATTATAATACCTTATACCACTTACAATTTCAAAAAGATTATGTTTGCGTGGTTATGAATAGCAAACAAGATTATGATAGAGCCAATCAGGGTTTCTCAATTACATATGAAGAAGGACTTATAATTAATTATCGTCGTTTGCTCGGCACAAACGGCGGAATAAAAAATTCAACCATTGTTTATGTAAATACACTTCTTTATGATGAAATAAAACACAAATTAGACAATGGAAGAAAATTGGATATGAAACTCGTTCCCGCAAAACTTGAAGCGTATCAAGCCCTTATCTGTTCTGGTTCTATTCCTTTGCCAATGCCAAAGGGTTTTATTGTAGTAAAAGATTGTATTACAAAATTTAAGGAAGATGTTTATGTAATTGATGATAACGACGTTGGAGAGCCAAAGTTATCATTTGAAAAAGATTATGAAATAGAGCACAACGGTTCTGATGGATTTGGATTGATGTCGCCCGAATATTCCCGTATAGCAAATGAGTATTTGACTGGTTGTAAAGATACTTTGTCTGGCATGACGGTTCGCTATGCTTGGACTAAGGGTATGCTTTACACAATGGATTTTATTGAATTTGCGGAAAATGTTGCCGGCTCATATGAGGTAATGGATGTTTGGGGACATAAGCGAGATGTGCGAGAAGCAGATGTTATACTAACGGAGTCTATGCTAAAATTGTGGGAGTCATATGATAGCTGGGAAGATTATTATGAGAACTGCCGCAAAAACAATTATGAGTTTTCAGTAACAAAAACAACTCCACAAGAACTTGAAAATGTAAGAGATACCAATTATCAATTTCTTCAATCTTATCAATTTACAGATGATGATATTAAAGAGTTATGTCAGCCAACTGTCGATGAAATTAAATCTGTTATAGGTTTGGATTATAGAAAAAGTTTAGCCTTTCTTGCTGGATTTAGTTTGAATGAAGATAACTGCTTTGGAGATAACATTGAAAACTATGTAAAAGCATTAATGATTGATAGTGATATGATAAATGACCCGTTTTTACGTCGTAAAATTTATAGCATGATTCGTAAACGTATAGAAATGGGAGAACGTGGAGCAATACGTATCAATGCTAACTTCGCTATGATTGGCGGCGACCCCTATGCCCTATTACAATCTATGTGGGAAATGAATGTTACTGGATTACTCAGCGCGGGCGAAGTGTATCACAAATATTGGATTGATAAAGGTGCGAATGAAATAGCTTGTTTCCGCGCACCAATGACTATATCTAATAACATAACTAAATTGAGATTAAACAAAAATGAAACGGTTTCACATTGGTTTAGATTTCTTAAAACAGTATGTATATTGAACGATTGGGATAGCACGGGCGAATCTGCTAACGGAGCAGATTTCGACGGTGATACATTTTTTTGTACTGATAATCCAGTTATCTTAAAGCGAACGGAAGATTTGCCGACGATTGTTTGTTTGCAAAAACGAGCAGAAAAAGCAATCCCCACGGAAGAAAATATTATTGAATCTAATAAGCTTGCATTCAGTGATGAAATAGGAGAAGTAACAAATCATGTTACTGCAATGATTGTTGTCAGAGATAGATTTCCTATTGATTCAATAGAGTACAAGACATTATCTTACAGAATCATGTGTGGGCAGCTTTACCAACAAAATACGATTGATAGAGCAAAAGGAATTATTGCGAAGTCAATGCCTGAGTATTGGTATTCATTGCGCGGCAATAAGGTGTCGGAAGATGATAGCGCAGAAGAAATAGCGAGAAAACAACTCAACGAGAAAATTGCAGCGACAAAGAAACCATATTTCATGTGCTATGTCTATCCACAACTAAAATCAGAAAATAATAAATACATAAAAAACAATAATAAGAGCGCAATCCGCAGATTTGGCAAGCTTGGAATATCATGTGTAGAAGATATTCGTACTTATCGGGATAAAACGCAGGAAATGATAGAGTTTTTAGATTATTATGATAGGCTTTCCCCTGTTGACTGTGGTTATTCAACTATAAACCGTATATGTTGGTTTTTTGAAGAAGCATTTAGAGAATGTTTATCAAAAATAAGTTTGTATATGGTTACTCTTACGCAGCAATCATTTGATTATAGAGTTTTGCAAAGTGATGTTGAGTATAGTCGGATTAGTTATGAAGCCATATTAGGTGTGTATCGTGATTACAAGAACAAAGTAGCGAAGCATGAGTGTGATTCCATTGTTCGTAAAGTATCATCGGAACAAGATTATGTTGAATATTCAATTTTGGTTAATTATTTTAGGTCGCGTTGTTTAGAGTTATGTTCAAATGAAGAAGAATTATGCAATATCGTTTTGGACTTGTGTTATCAGACCGAACATTCAAAACAATTTGCGTGGGATATTTGTGGAGATGTTATTATAAAGAATTTATTGAAGAAAAATGATAATATTATTTTCTTTCCGGAGGTTGTTTCTGGTAGTGGAGAATTTGAATATTGCGGACGACAATTTGAAATGAGAAAAAAGATATTGGGGGTGATTGATGATGAAATTAACACCAATGAAAGCCATTCGCTTAAAGTGTCTTGATTGCTGTTGTGGTAGTTTTACGGAAGTAAAACTTTGCAATATTAAGACTTGTCCTTTATATCCATATAAAAGTGGGCACAAACCAAAAAAAGATACTGAGGAATATAATTTCATTGCCGACAGTAGTTTCATTAAAAACTATGCCGCTACGCCCCTACTAAATGGAAAAGAAAGCTATTTACAAGGTGGTGAAGAATAATGATTGTATTAAACGAAAAGAAATATGCCATTGAATGTTTAGAAAATGGATTTGTTGGCAGAAAACCTTTTTTCACATTATCAATAATTGCTAAATACTACTACTATTGCTTAAATTACAAAAAAAGCAAAATTGAAATGCTCTTAAATGATTTTATGTTCAAGAATTATTCTATTGGTTATCAGTCCGATAGGTTGAGTTGGCAAGATACGATTGAAAAGATAGTTAAAAAGGTTAATAATTACACCTTATTAGAGTTAGACGGGGTAAAGATTACAAAGTCCGAGTTGAAAACTATTTCTGGTATTGGCAATCCAAATAAAGAGAGGGTTATGTTTACAATTCTCTGTCTGGCTAAGTTCGGAATCGCGCGGAATCCTCAGAGCAATGGTTGGGTAAACACGGATTCAAAAGAAATTTTCAAAATGGCGCGGGTTTCCTGCAAGGCGAAGGAGCGGGAATTATATATCGGTGATTTATGTGACAGAGGATTATTGGAACTACCAAAACGAAATGACAATGTAAGTTTAAGAGTTACGTTTATTGATGACGGAGATGAAGAACTATTTATTTCCGATTTCCGCGAACTTGGATATGAGTATTTGAAATATAAGGGCGAGAATTTTATAAGATGTGCTGAGTGCGGAATTTTGACGCGTGGGAATAAGAATAAGACTAAAAGATATTGTAAGGATTGTGCGGCTTATACTCCGCAAGAAACTAAGACGATTGTTTGTGTGGATTGTGGTAGACAATTCATTGTAAATTCACTAAATCGAAAGACTTGTAGGTGTAATGAATGTCAAATTATACACGAAAAGGAATTGAAATCTGAAAGAAATAAAAGATACTATAATAAATTAAGTCGTTAGCCATTTTATGATGAATTTTATTAGTTGTGCAAATTTCACAATCTTATTCCCCAATAATTGAGGGTTTTTAATGTACTTTTGTATATTTTGCACAAAACACCCCATTTTTCTATATGAATGGGAATTACCCATTTATACTCTCATTTCTTTATCTTTCTCTTTTCTTTAGCGTTGGCGCGGCAATAGTTGTGTCAACGCACCCTATTTGGGTAGGTATGCAAGTCAGGTTAAAGCAGACAGTCTGTAAAACTGTTCCGGCAACGGTTCGTTGGTTCAAATCCAACCCTTCCCACCATATGTTTGTGTAGCTTATGAGGTCTGAGCATCGGTCTGAAAAACCGAAGGATGGTGGCTCGATACCACCCGCAAGCACCAAATAAATGGCTCTGTAGTTTAACTGGATAAAATACCGCCCTGTCACGGCGGAGTTCGGGGTTCGATTCCCCACGGAGCCGCCAATAATAAATCCATTGTAATTCTTATGGTTAGTGTGGTGTAGTTAAAGTACCGTTCAATTCGGTTGTCAAACAATGGGAGTTAAGTTAAACTACATTAACGACTTAGCAAATATATTCTCGCGTAGCTCAGTTGGTAGAGTTCCTGACTGTTAATCAGATTGTCGCGCGTTCGAGCCGCGCCGCGAGAGCCAATTACTATACCCTTCGCGGGTCTTATAAAAAAGAATAGAGGGTATGCTTAACACAAATGAAGAATTTGTGGTTGTATAGAAGATGAAAACCCTTCCTGACGGTATGCGTACTAAAGGGGCTTCAATGCGGTAGGAGAATGACCGCTGTATATGCTGATGTAATTCAACTGGTAGAATGACCGATTTGTACTCGGTTCGTTACGGGTTCAAGTCCTGTCATCAGCTCCAAATATAGCAAAAGCTAAAATAATGTAAAGGTGGTTAAACCAAAATTGAAAGAAATAACGAAAAAAGAAATGGAAGCACTACTTGAAAATGGTGTAATCCGCAACAGTGACAGAGGATTTGTAAAAACAAACGGAGATGTTGTTGGTTTCTATCGCACGCGGCATAGAAGGTACTTAGAGGATAAATACGTAGATATTGCAAAGAAACTAACATAAGAGGCAAATATGGCTAAGAAAAAACTTAAATCAAATGGAATATTTTTTACAGGTAAAGCAGCCGAAGATGTAACAGGCTCACAATACCTTGTAAAATTCGGACATAGCCAATGTTTGCTTGAATGCGGTTTACATCAGTCAAACGATTATCTTGAAAGTTATAGGGCTAATTCTGCAAAATATCAATTTAAGCCGGCAGAAATAGATTATTTATTTCTAAATCATATCCATATTGACCATTCCGGAGGAATCGGAAGATTAGTTCATGAGGGATTTCGCGGGAAAATTATTACAACGAGCGAAACCGCACAATTACTGAAACCAATGCTGCTTAATTCTTGCGCAATATTGAAAGAAGAAGCAAGAATATTATCAAAGAAATATAAAAGAGATTATAAGCCGTTATACGACGAAGAAGATGTTTTTAAGGCTTTAACATTGGTTGAAACTTATGATGAATACGATACAATTTTTACATTAAATGACAATGTAAGTTTTCAGTGGTTTAGAAATTCACATTGTATTGGTGCAAGACAATTATTGTTAATTTTGCGTGATAATATAAAAACAAAGAAAGTTCTATATACTTCTGATTTGGGAGCATTGCACTCAAAAAATCATTATGTCATAGACACTGAAATCCCGAAACTAAGTGTTGACTGTGTAATCATGGAAAGCACTTATGGTGTTGAAAAAAGACAAACAAAAAAGAAACGTTCATATGATATAAAACTTCTTGAAACCGCGATAAATACTGTTTTGGATAGAAAAGGAACGGCAATTCTCCCCTGTTTTAGTTTTAGCCGTACCCAAGAATTATTAACAACACTATATGAAATTTATGGCGCACAGGATGACTTCTGTACGCCTATTTTTGTAGATTCAATGTTAAGTTGTGAAATTTCAAAAATGTATTCAAAACTTTTGAGTGGAGATAATTTACAGAAATGGCAGAAAATATTTAATTGGAGAAATGTTCATTTCATAGAAGAAAAAGATGAATCAAATAATGTGATTGCGAATAACAGTCCAAAGATTATTATTTCTTCTTCTGGTTTTTGCACGAATGGAAGAATAGTTCGTTATTTGCAAAAATATCTAAGAAACCAAAATTCAATGGTTATATTTTCTGGATATACAGGAGATAATCCGTCTTATTTATCATATCGAATTAAAAATTATAGGGATAACAAATTTATTAAAATAAATGGAGAACAAATTCCAAATAGAGCAGATTGCATTACACTTTCTACTTTTAGCAGTCATGCTGGGTTTAATGATTTAATAAAGTACGGAAGTTCATTGAAAACAAATAAATTAATTTTGGTGCATGGTTCGGCAGAAGCTAAAAAATGTTTGGCTGAAAAATTGGCAGATGAAATTTCTAAGAAAAATAATACTTACCGCGTTATCCAATCGTTCAAAGGAATGATGGTGCGGTTATAAGGAGAATAATATGGGCGAAAATAATGAAGTACAGGAATACGGTTATGCCGAATCATTTAATTACACTTATGCTGATAAATTTGCAATGGAAGATGAATATTCGCGGCATATTTATATAAACAATGATATTGATGAAAGCGTTGTAGAAAATGCTGTATATCATATTTTTAGATATAATGCGCTTGATAAAGATGTCCCAACGGAAAAACGTAAGCCAATTATCATTTACATTAATTCATTGGGCGGAGATATAATTGATGGATATAGCCTGATAGACGCTATTTGTGTTTCTAAAACACCGATTTATACGGTTAATATCGGTTGTTGTTTTTCGATGGCATTTTTGATTTATATTGCCGGACATAAAAGATATTCAATGGCTCATAGTGAATTTCTGTTACATGAAGGTTCAATCAGCATGGGAAATAGTATGGCAAAATTCAAAGACCATTTTGATTTTCATTATAATCAGGTTGAACAAGGCACAAAAGAATTTGTATTGGAACACAGCAAAATATCGGAAGAAGTTTTTGATAAGAACTCCCGCAGAGAATGGTTTTTCTTGCCAGAAGAAGGTAAAAATCTGGGGGTTGTCGATTATATAGTAGGCAAAGATTGTACATTATATGAAATTATTTAAGTCTTGCGGATTATTTTCCGCTGGATTCAGAAAGGTGGAAAATGATTGTTTAAGAGATTAGATGATGAAAACGAGAGGCAATTTTTGTGGCGGCTCGGACAAGCCAAAGATAACGGTTTAGTAGATTTTAGTTGGGAAGAAATTGCTGATATAATGAATAAAGAGTTCCGCGAGGACGTTTCTGAATATCGAAGCGAAGCTGCTTACAGAAAACCATATCAACAAGCTAAACAATTTTATGAAGCTGGTACGTTCAGTAAATTTTCAGAGGACACATATATTGCAGAATTAAGAGAAGCAAAGCATGAAGTACGCAAAGAAAAGCAAAAACTCTGGGATGAAAGGACGGCTCTCAATAAAGTTCTTCGTGAAGAAGGTCGCCGCGAGTCAATGTTTGATATTGTTAAATATGCTATTGAAAAATACCAGCCTATTAAATTCGATTATGAGCCACACACTGTTGATAGTAGCGATAATGATTTAATCATTCATCTGACAGATATTCATTGTGGCGTAAATATAGATTCTCCTTTTAACAAATTTAATACTAATATTTTGAAGGATAGATTGCAAAGGTTTCTTAATGAAATTTTAGATATACAGAGAATGTATCAATCAGAAAATGCTTATTTGATATTGGGCGGAGATAATATTTCTGGACTTATTCATCTTAATGCAAGAATTGAAGCTAAAGAAAATATTATTACGCAAATAATGACAGTGACAGATATGATTAGCAATTTTATCTATGAATTGAGTAAAGTTTTCAATAAAGTTGAAGTACATACTACTGCCGGAAATCATTCGCGTTCTGTAGCCAATAAACAAGAAACTCTAAAGGGCGAGAATTTTGATTTATTAGTTCCATATATTTGCAAAAAGGACTTAAAAAACATTGAAAATATTGAGTTTGCGGAAAATCATCTTGATTGCGATATTGCAACCTTTATGGTAAGAGGACATATGGTTTATGCGACTCATGGTGATAAAGATACAACAAAAAATGTAGTTTATCATATGACAAATTTCGCAAGAAAAGCAAAATTACCACTTCCAGATATGTGTTATTTGGGTCATAGGCACACAAACTCATTGGAAACAATAGATGATGTAAAAGTAATTCAAAGTGGTTGCGTTGATGGTATGGATAGTTACACGATAGACTCAAGGTTGGTCGGAACACCAGAGCAAACAGTTACAGTTGTGACTGAGAAACACAGAGTTAAAGCATTGTGTGATATTCCTCTTGATTAAAAAAACAAAATAGGAGATAAAGATAAAATGGGAAAAAATGAGATAGTTAAACAATTAGCAGAAAGAATATATGGCAATGTAAATGAAAAAAATATTAGAAAATGTACTGAGTTTTGCGATACATTGGTTGATATTTTTACCGACGCATTGCTTGATGATAAAAAAATAACATGGAAAGGATTTTTGAGTGTGAAAGTTATAGAACGCGCAGAAAGACAAGGTAGACATCCTCAAACAAATGAGGTAGTAATTTTCCCGCCCGTCAAGTCCATTAATTGTAGATTGAGCGAGTCTATTAAAGACGCTATCAATGGGAGATAAAAATGAAAGAATTACATTTTGAAGATTATGCGGATTTATATGATTATATGCACGAAATAGCTTCCGATGGAGAATCAATTACCATCATATCTTTTAATTATGATGTGGTTGATATTTTGCGGTGGTTTTTACAATATGAAGATGTTGATATTGGCAACGTTAAAATTGACGAAAATTATGATGACGAATATTATATTACATTAGATGAATTTTTGTTTTTGAACATTAAACCAGTTAAGGATGAAAATGGTAAAATAGTCATTGAAAATACAGATAAAATGTTGTTTGACGGCGACATTCCAAGTTCTATTGCATTACATAATACTAATTGTGAGCAATACGAAATTTGTTATCAAGAAAACGATGATATATGTGGCGAGTGTTGCGAAGATTGTACAAATTGTAACCACAAAGAAACCATTGAAGTTTTGAAAATGGCATTTGATTATCTTGAATATTTAATCAATCATGGCGAAGATTGATTATTTGGCTATCCTAACGGGTAGCCTTTTTTAGTTGATATTTCAAACATTAGTTGATATGAAGGAGGTGGCAGATATGCCAAAAAAAAGTGAAAAGCGTGTCTGCTGCACTTGTGGCGATTCGCTTATTGTTTCTAAATATTACAAATCAAATAGTGATTTTTACATAGATTCAATGTTGCCAATTTGCAAGGATTGTTTCTCGCATAAATTTGGGCAATATGCAAGGGTTTTTAAGAGTAATAAAATGGCTATGCAAAGAATGTGTATTGCTTTTGATATTTATTTTAATGAAGATTTATTTGATAAATGTGATACGAATGACGAAACAGTAATTGGGAACTATTTTAGACAGCTTAACATGGCACAGCACCACGGAAAGACATTCGATGATTCAATTAATGAAGGAGCTTTTAATTTATCCGGAGATAGAAAGAAAGTTAAAGGAAAACGTGTTGCTATTGTAGATGAATATGATAATGTTTATGAAGAAAGTGCCGATGAAAAAATAGACCCAAAGGATATTGAAAAATGGGGAGCTGGCTATGATTATTATGATTATCAAATCTTAAATACGCATTATAAATATCTAAAGAAATCCAATCCGAATTGCGACAGTAATCAGGAAATTTTTATTACTACATTGTGTGAAATTTATATGCAGCAAAAGAAAGCTATGCGTGAAAAAGACACAAAGGGTTATAAAGACCTTTCTGAATTATATATTAAGTATTTCAAAGAATCAGGGCTGAAAAGCGTTAAAGACACCAATGAAAGTAAAGATTTTATAACAGGTGTTACTATCTCTACAATAGAGAAATATACACCGTCGGAGTTTTACAAAAATAAACAATTATATAAAGATTATGATGGCATTGGCGGTATTATAAGCAGATTCTTTACCCGCCCATTAAAGAATTTGCAGTTTGGCACGAATGAACAAGACCCTGAATATTCAATTCAAGATGGTGATGAAGATGAATAGTAAAACACAAATTAAATCTACTCAATCTGTAGTCGTCTTAGACCCACGTGCCGTAAATGGGTTGTATAAGTATGCTGACGAAAAACAAAAGGCTTTACATCAGCAATTTTCTAATAACACTCTATTGGGCGACGCTAATTTTGTGGCACATTTTATATTATGGGTTACATTTTGGCGAAGAAATTTACATAGGTTTGCAACTGATTATTTAGGTTTATCATTAAAACTATATCAAACAATAATGCTTTATTTAATGGGCATAAATAATACTTTTGTTTGCATTGCAAGTCGTGCAAGTGCAAAATCTTTTGTTATTGCAATTTATGCGTGTTGTAAAGCGATTCTATACCCTCAATCATCTATCGTATTGTGTTCTGGTACTAAAAATCAAGCAAAATTGTTGGTTTCAGAAAAGATAGAAAAAGAATTGTGCTCTTGGTCGCCCGTGCTTAAAAAGGAGATAAAAAAGATAACAACTAACAGCAATGATGTTGAAGTTGCTTTTCACAACGGAAGCAAGATAATAGTTGTAGTTGCTTCTGATAATGCACGCGGATATAGAGCTACAGATATAGTTAGAGAGGAATGCCGTCAAATTCCAAAATGGATTGATGATAGTGTTCTTTCTCCTTTTAAATTTATTCGCCCAGCTCCTTATATGTCGCAAAAACCTTATGATAAAATAAAAGATTTGCAAGAAGATGCTACTGATATTTATATCAGTTCAAGTTATTTTGATAATGGTAGTGATGATACTTGGATGTGGGAAATAGTCGATTTGGCTTTCAAGGATATGCTAAACGATAAACCGTCTTGCCTATTGGCTTTTGATGAAACCGTTGCGTTATATTTCGGCATTAAAAAGCGTGAAGATTTATTAAAAGAAAAAGTAAAACAAGATAGATTAACTTGGTTATTGGAATTTAAGAATTGTAGATTAAAAGAAAATCAAGCAGCTTTCTTTACAAGAAAAATGTTTACACAAAATCAAGTCAATAGACAGGTATTTTACCCAAGAACATCGTTTGATTTTAGGGCAGGGAAAAGAAACCCATATATTATTCCAAAGCAAAAGGGCGAAATACGAATAGTAGCTTGTGATATGGCTTTTGTTACAAAAAAAGGTAATGATAACTCTGTATTTATTTGTATGAGATTATTGCCTGAAACGAAAAGATATGAACGAGTTGATATGGGGGATTTAGAAATTAGTAGTGGTTATCGAAGGATAGTGCCATATATAGAGTCAATACAAGGCGGAGATACAAATATGCAAGCGAGAAGGATAAGGCAACTATACGAAGATTTTTCAGGAGATTATATCTGCCTTGATACTCGAAATGCTGGAATTGCAGTTTATGATGCTCTTGCTCGTGTGATGTATGATGAAGAACGCAATGTTGAATATTCTCCATTATCTTGTATGAATGATGATGGTATAGCAAGTAGAATCAAATCAGAGGGAGCAATACCTTGTATATATGCTATAAATGCCGTTCAAAAATTAAATAGTGATATTGCTTTGGATTTTCGTAGAGTATTAGAACAGCATTTAATTGAATTTCTAATCCCTTATGATATAGCCAAAGAAGAAATATTACTACAAAATAAAGATTATCTTGCGGCACCAGATGGTGAAACACAGATATTTTTTGAAAGACCATTTTTGGAAACGCAAGTATTAATAAATGAATGTGTAGGATTAACTTACGAAAAGAAAGATACTGGCGTTATAGTTTTGCGTGAAAATTCAAATGCTCACAAAGACCATTATAGTGCTTGCTCTTATTCTTCGTGGCTTTCTACATTATTGGAAAAAGATTTATTTTCAGATTTACAAGAATATGAAGTGGGAGTGTTTGTAAATTGATTGATAGAAAATTATTTGATAATGAATATTCAACTCAATGGAGAGATGAAGTAGATTATCTTAAATCTGTCGGAATTAATTATACTTTTGTAAAAAAAGAACAAGGTATATCAAGATATAAATATAAGAAAAATGGTGAGTTGTTTAGACAACTTGCCATTTTTTATGATAATAGAGTGATTAATAGGAGTGATAAAAATGAAAAATGGAAGTCGTGTAAGAACGCATGAAGATTATTTGAATAAAATAAATGAATATCCATTACAGGTTTTACCAACAGAAAAGTATATAAAGACTGCTATGAGGATAATGCACAAATGTGTTAAGTGCGGAAATGAAATAATGATTTCTCCCAATAATGTTCTTTCAAAATTAAAACATAATTGGGTTATTTGTCAAAAATGTAGCGGGCGAGGTTTTTACCTTGGGAAAAATGATTTATGGACAACAAATCCAGATGTTGCTAAATATTTAGTCAATCCAAATATAGGTTATACAGTAACACGATGTTCCGACAAAAAGGCAGATTGGTATTGTCCAAATTGCGGAACAATCGTCAAACAAAAATCTATTAATAATGTTGTTAAAGTTGGATTAACTTGCCCGATTTGTTCAAAAGGGCGTTCTATGGGGCATAGAATTATAAATTCAATTTTGGAAATTTGTGATATTAATTACATAAATGAAATTGCGTTTGATTGGTCATGTAGAAGAAGATATGATGTTTATGCAAATGATAATTGTATCATTGAAATAAATGGCGAACAGCATTATAAAAACAGTTATCTTTTAAGACTTTCACACAAAACATTACAGGATGAACAGGATAATGACAAATTAAAGTATAATCTTGCTATTGATAATGGAATAAATAACTATATAGTTATTGATGCTATAAAATCTGATTATCAGTATATTGTTGGCAATATAAAAAAGAATGATGCGTTTATTAAATATATTAATTCTAATTCAAAAATAAAATTTGATGATATTCCGTGGGATGATGTTTATAAAAAATATAATGACCCTATTGCATGGAAAATTTTGAGAGATTATCAAAATGGCAAAATGATAAAAGATATTGCTAAAAACAATAATATTGAAGTTAATTCTGTTAGCTCTTATTTGAAATTATTGTCTAAATATGGTTATTGCAATTATAATCCGTCAGACCAAATAAAACAAAAAGTTCGTTGTATTACAACTGGTGAGGAATTTAATTCTATGCAAGAAGCGGGAGAAAAATATGGAATACAACCGCTTGGAATATATAGAGTATGTAAAGGAATTTATAATCGTGTTACCGCCGGAAAATTACCAGACGGCACACGTTTGAAGTGGGAATATATAGATAGGTGATAATATATTTAACAGAAAGGAGGTAGAAAATGTCAAATAAAAGAAAAAATTATTATAAGAATAATAAACCGCAATATAAACCAAAAGCAGTTGAAACTAATAGTGCAGAGGCATCTTCTACTGCTCCTGTTGCAGAATTTAATTCATACTCAACGAGTCAAACATTATCTTATTATTATTTTGGTTTAGATATATTGAAGTTATATGATACCGAACAACTTATGGCAATGATTCGTGACCCAATGGGGCATAATCAAGAATTACGTGAGATTTCACGTATGCTATATAATACTAACGGTACTTATACTCATACTGTAGATTACCTTACCGCAATGTTGACATTAGACAAGGTTATTGTTACAAACGGTAAAAGCAAAACAAAAAAAAAGAAAAATCAAGAAGCAATGAATCTAACTCTTAAAATGATTAAAGATAGGGAATTTATAAGAGATGCCTTATGGAGAGGAATGGTGGACGGCATTGCTTTTTATTATTTTGAAACGGCGCAAAGACCGATAAGTAACCAAAAATACTATAATGATTTTGATATTTCTTCAATCGTTGAAATTAATGATGCAGAAGTTAAGGCTTCTATTATTTCTTTGCCCACTGATTATACTCGAATTATACATAGAAGAAACAACTATTACCAAATTGCCTTTAATTTGGATTACTTCTCACTTAATTCAAATGAGCCTGTTGATAGGAAATTAAGAAAGTTTCCTAAAGAAATTCGTGATGCTTATAACGAAAAAAAGAAACAAGGTTTTAAGGAAAATGGTAATTGGGTTGCATTAAATGTAAAAAATACGATAGTCCACAAGATTCGTAGTGAAATGAGCGAACCATATGGTAGACCTCTTGTTTTGGCGGCAATCAATGATATTTTGTATAATGATTATTTCATAGCTACAAAACGTGGAGTGCTTGATGAAATTAACAATAAAGTATTTTATCAAACATTTCCGGAGGGCAAGGAAAAAGGAACAAGTGCGTTGACAAAAACACAGCAAGAAAACCAACACAATACTGTAAAAAGTGCTATTTTGACAAAACAAAACAAAAGTGGTTCTACTGTTGTTTCTGTTGCTGCCGGCACAAAAATTAATATGCTTGATACGAACAACACAAATATTTTTGATAGTAAAAATGAAGAAAATTTGAACGACAGAATGGCTCTCGGACTTGGTATTGCGGGAGCTTTATTAAATGGTGTTGGTAGCGGTAGTTATGCCGCGCAGGAGCAGAATCTTGAATTAATTACAAGGCAAGTTTGCCAATGGGTTGAGCAAATTGCAAATGAGTTAAATAAATGTATTTCTGAAAATATTATTAAAGACAAAAACAATAAAGCCGAGGTAAATTATTTACCAATAACTTGTGTTAATCAGAAGTCAATGGTTAATAATTTTAAGGATTTATATTTACAAGGGTGTGGCACTTTGATTGCGTGGGCGGCAGCTTGCGGTCTGTCCGAGGAAGTATTTACTGCTTTATTAGACCACGAAAAGGAAGAAAATTTTAGCGAAAAATATCTTCCTCACCAAACAAGTTTCACGTTATCAAAAAATGATGATAATAAAGGTGGCAGACCTAAGACTGATGACCCAACTGAAAATACAATTAAATCTCAGGGTAATAACGGCAATGCTATGCCATCACCCTCAGATAATAAGTAATTATTTGCTCACCTAAACGGTGGGCTTTTTTGTTGATAAAAGGGTAGTTTCATTATCCTTTTTCATATACACAAATTCCAATGAAAGGCGGTGAAATGAATGAAAACTTTTGAGATTTTTAGCGAAACCAAAAAGAAAGGTCAAAATGGTCGGCGCAAATTTAAGCTCGTTTTATACAAGATACATCCAGATGATTGCATTGATTTACAGAATGAAGTAGGAACGCAGTATAACCTCAATGGTATTACTTGGATTAGAGAATATTGCGAAAGAAATTTAGATAGCATCAAGGGAATGTTTTTACGTTGTGAATTTTTAGATGATGAGCGAACCGAAATTTGCGGACACGGATTGACGGATATTGAAGATGGAGTACCTATTTTTGAAAACGCAACCACAATCGGAACATTTACAAATGGATATATTGACGAAATCGAAGATGAAAATGGTGATAAGATTACGGTTTGTATCGGCGAAGGAGAAATAGATAGCTCTTGTTACCATAATTTCTGTGAAAAACTCGATAATGAACTTGCACAAGGTTTTTATCCACAAGGCAGCGTGGAAATTATGAGAACCGAGGACGAGGATGGAATTATTTACAAGTATGGTTATAAAGACAAAGGCAGAATCCCAATGAAATTCATTCACAGCGGATTTTCTCTTATTGGGATTAAACCAAGCGATTCTAACGCAAAATTGTTGGAATTAAATTCAAATAATAAGGAGGAAACGACTATGACCGAAGCTGAGATTAAGGCACTCGTTGACCAGACCGTTTCTACATATACAAATGCAGAGGTTGAGATTAACCAATGCAAAGAAGATTGTGCGAAACAGATTGCTGAGATTAATGAGAAGATGGAAGCTGTTGTTTTAGAGAAAAATGAAGCCGTTGCTACTTCCGAAGCTATTCAGAAAGCTCTTGACGAATGCAAGGCTGAGTTTGCGGCTCTTGACGAAAAATACAGCACTCTTTGTGCCGAAGCTAATGCTCTCCGCGAGGAACTTGGCAAAGCGAAAGCAAGAGAGCGTATCGGCGAACTAAATTCTGCTATCGCTGGATTCTCTGATGTGGAGAAAGACTATGCAAAGGCAGAAATTGAAGCATTTAAGGCTGACCCTGTAAACGTTGAAATCAATTCAGTTGTCAACAAAATTTATGAGGGCATTGGCAAAACCGCGAAATCTGAAACTGAAAAGAAAATTGCAGAGCAAAACGCGGCTAAAACACAAATTGATGACATTTACGCAGCAGTAGAAGTTATCGTTCCTGCTGTTGAGGAAGATGTCGATATTTTTGCTTAATTTACAAATAGAAAGGAAGATGACAAATGATTAAATTTGGAACTATTGGTGCTGGGTTTGCTGCTAAGAACGACCCTACTATCATTTCTACAAATGCAGTTAAGAATTATGACTTTATCACTTATGAAGATACTTTATATCTTATTATGAACATCGTAAATGGTGACGATTCTTATAAAGATGACGTTACATTTGCGGCTGGTGAATGTCTAAGAGGCATTGATGTTAAGAGCATCGAGGGTCTGAAATTGATTGTTGACGGTAAACACATTACAGGCGGCGTAACTGGCAAAACAGTTGGTACTGTTCTTGTTGCACATACGGATGGCACACTAAAGACTGGTTCTGCCGAGGGCGTTTATTTTAAGGTCACTAAGACTGGCGTGAAACTAACCGAGGCTGCTGTTGAAGTTAAGGTTTGCGTTGCCGATGCTACTGAGTAATTGAAAATTTATAGAAAGGAAGATGTGACTTATGTTTAATACAATTATTGAACTTAATAATGTGCGCAAAGACGCTAATTATATTACAAATGCTGACGCGCAAAGACTTCATTCACATTCTGCTATCGTAGAGGTTTTCTCTGCTATGGCTAATGGTGAAGAAATTAGCAAGTTTGGTGTGGCTGCTGATAAGGCTGTTAAGCACATCAAGAGTCTTGGCGAGCGTGCCGAGTCCGGCGACACTTCTGCTATCGCAGAGTTGAACACAATTAGACGTTACGTTATTGAAGCTCCTGTTCTTCAGGAGATGAAGTTATTCAGCGTATTCGGTTCTTTTGAGCAAATTGGTTTTGACCAGTCTATCGAGCGCGAAGTATATAACTTTGTTGGTGATGGCGCACGTGTTCAGGCTAACAACGGTGACGTTCCGTTTATTGCGCCTGTAAAGACCAGATACCCTGTTGGTACAAAAACCGTTTCTGGCGGTTATCAGGTAGATTATCGTAGAGTTAAGCTTGGCGATATGAGCAAGGAAAATGAGGGCATGGCTATTGTTAGAACTATGATTTATAACAAGGCTATCAACTACATCCTTGTAACTGTTTATAATGCAATAAAGAATGCTACTGGTGTTAAGTACACACTTGAAGCTGGTGGTCTTACAAAGGCTGGCGCTGACGATGTAATCGCAAAGGTACGTCCTAACGGTAAACCAACCGTATTTGGTGCTTATGGTGTTGTTTCACAGTTTACTCCGTGGGCTGGTTATGTTGGTTCAATCAACACAAACACTATTCTTGGTATGTCACAGAAAGTTATGGATGAAATTGCGACTCGCGGTTTACTTGCTACATATAATGGCACAAACCTTGTTGAGATTCCAAACCCCTACAATGAGTATGAGTTGAATGCCGATGGTACAAACTTTGCAAAGTTAAATCCCGAAGGTTTGGCTATTGTTGTTCCTACTGGCGTTGAATCTCCTATTAAGACTTGGATTCGCGGTGGTTTGACCTCTATGACTGGTGAGGACGTTAAGACCGGTAAACTCATTAGCCGCTATGATTTGGAAATTGCTGTTGATGTAGCAAAGGGCAAAGAGCATAAGATTGGTACTATGCTTGATACTAATTTGAGCGTACTTTAATGCTTGAAATGTTTGTAAGATAATTACTTACCACATTTAATAATTTTTTGGCGGGTATTTCAAAATTGAAATACCCGCTTTTGTTAGGAGAAAAATCCAATGGAAAACAATGTTAATTTTTACTGCTACTCTCTTAAATTATTTCACTTTTTAAGTGCATTCGGTGAGAAATGCTATGTTTCAAAAATCAATTCCGTTAGTAATACAAGATATTGGATATTCAAAAAATCGGAAAGGGTTGACCGAATAATTACCCTCTACAATGAGGTTAAACATAAAATTTAGTTGAAATCATAAATACAATCAATCCGTATAGATTAGATTGAAATAATAATTGAAACGAGGTATTGAATATGGCAGAAACAAAAGCCAAGAAAACAACTACAAAGGTTAATAACAATGTAGACCCCACGAATTGGACTGATGAAGATTTAGAAAAGAATGTTTCGGTTCGTAATATTGCAGGTTGGAACGTCACTTTTGCTTTGAGAAATAAAATAGGTGATGTTCTTATGGCAAGAAACACTAAACATCGCTTATCGCGGAGTGAAATTCAATCACAAGTTTATAATGGCAATAAATTGTTCGCCGGCACAGATGGGCAAGGTAGTCATGCTACAATTTATATTGAGGATGAAGCTACTCGCCGTTGGCTTGGTTTTGAAACTGATGATAGAAAACAGATTGTCTTTACAGATGATATTGCAAAGAAACTATTTGATATGCCACAATCTCAGTTTGAAAAAGAATTGCCAAACTACATTGTAACACGAGCGGAGAAATATGCACTTAATGAAGCCATTGAAAGGCTTGGCTTTAATGACTTCCGCAAGATTATGTATATTTCTAAATATACAGAATATCCGCTCAATTAAAACTAAATAAAAGAAGGTGCTTATCGTGAATACTACAGCACAAGATGTCTTTGACAGTTTTGAATCCAGCTTTAAGGATAAGGTAGTTATTCCAGAAGCCCTCGAAATAGTATGGCTAAAGAAAGCTGTTGGTAGATACTCAATCGAGCTTTCTCCTATTAACTTTGATTCAGAATCAATGGAATTTGATACTACTCTCAATCAATATTCCATAGATACATTAGCTGCCTTTATGAAACAGAGCTATCAGGAGCGCGAGGTTTCGAGGATTAACAAGCAGGTTTCTATAACTGGTAAAGATTTAAGTATAACGGCAGGACAAGGCGGAAAAGCCGCTGCCAAAGAGGAATTGGATTATTGCGATTCTCAAAGTGAACAGATGATTGCTAACCAAAAGCCTACTGCTTACAATTAGGTGGTGGTTTAATGGCGCAAGAATGGTATTTAATGAACACTAATCACGATACAGTTAGTGGTTTTGAAACAGATGATTTTGAGAATTTTGCAAGAGATGGTTTTGAAGAATTATTGCAATCCGCAATGGCTTCAAGCGTGGAAATATGTAATTATG
>Ga0326514_10000724_pt1 | contig 21944 bp, 43 predicted proteins | sample 3_2548_0518_D_FD_203653 | JGI IMG/M metagenome (GOLD analysis project Ga0326514, IMG submission 203653) | Bovine rumen microbial communities from UC Davis, California, United States - 3_2548_0518 | ecosystem: Host-associated > Mammals > Digestive system > Stomach > Rumen | place: USA... | reverse complement strand
GCTAGTGGAGCATTATGGCGCGCTGGACATTATAAGCACAGAAGATGAGGAGCGTGAGGGGTGGGATTACATAGACATTGTATACGCCGGCACAGATTACGGCATACAATATTACCACACGCCACGCAAGGATTATCTTAAAGCACTAGAGGTGTGTGAGGCGTATTGCATGGGGTATAACCAAGCAATAGACGATAATAAGCAATAACAACTATTACAAGGAGACAATAAAATGCAAGAGAAAACTATAAGCATGACAACTATAACAGAGGGGTTCGAGCCACATACGACAACGGACGCACTCTATATTTACAAGTGGCTAGCTGAGACCATGATATACAAGCACATGGGCAGTAAAGACATCAGGCGTATTAAATATCATCAAAGATATGATGGGCATATTCACGCCACTTATTACATAAGCAACGGCACTAAAGTCGAGATAACTATACCAAGGAGCTAAACATGAGAATATACATAAATGGTATAGACTGTGGCGACGGTCGAGTAGATAAGCGAGAGACGGCGCTAGGCATGATAAAAGTAATGTATCATGAGGCAATGTTCCCGACATACTACCTCGCCGACAAGTGCATATTCACCACTAGATTTGGCAAGAAGTGCATGATATACGGTGGTGATTATAGCGAGCAAGACATCACAGACATAAATAAGCAATATATGAGGAGTAATAAAGATGGCACACGTAAAGATTAAAGGGGTGATATATTACAAGGTGAAGAAAAACCACCCCGACTTAAAATACATACCGGAAGATGAGAGAGGTAAGACACACGAGTTTTGCGACATATACAATATTGACACAGACTGTTTCTGGGGGCGCGACCATATAGAGAGCTATATTAAGCATGACTTGAAACTTGTAGCCGGTGGTGGCTATGACACAGACACTATAAAGAATACTAAAATTGTATTGACATGGGGGGTGGCGTAATGAGTGCAACTAGAGAAGATAAAGCCTATTATGAGGGGTGGCATGACGGCTATAAGCACGCAATAGACGACATAAGACAGGAGCTATTGACGCTTGAGGCGGACACAGAGACATATGTAAGCCTTGAGATATACGAGACATTAAACCATATGAAAACTAAACTAGAGGAGGCAAAATAATGACAAGCACACTAGAACTATACAAGAGAATAGGCAGGCGAGAAACGGCAAGTCAGAGGTGGAACGACTTAACGGACGAAGAGCGACAAGCCTATACAAAATTAGCACAAGGGTGCATGGCTTTGGTAAAGCTACACAATGTAGAAGAACGAGAGCTTGCAAAATACCTTATGCAATACACAACTATAAAGGAGACTAAATAATGGAAAACTGTATCTATAATAGCAACGACAATAGCACTATTGGCTACTACCAAGACTTGAAAGCCGGACTTAAAAAGATAATTGAAGACTATATTAAGGACGACAACTGGGAAGAAGCAAAAGACATGGCGGACTTATTGCTAGACTTGAACGCATGGGCAGACAATGGGAACTTGCTTGTGCTATCAGATAACAACGGCATGGGCTATACAATAAAAGAATATGAGAAAGGAGACTAACAAATGGCTAAATATAATCACAACGAGAGCTTGGGCAAAAATGCTATGCGTGGCGTAGACATAACCGAGCCTGAACTACCAACAGAAATTACGAGCAGTGCGGACAACTTCTCACTACCTGACGAGTTTTGGGACAGCATATACGAGTATTTACAAGACAAGTATGGACGAGACGCAGGGAAATACGCACAGAGTTATGGCGTTGAAGTTATTGTGTCCGACATTGAGTGGGAAGATATGCAGAAAGGAGACTAGATGACATATAACGAGTGGATTATGGAGAAGCGAGATATCGCACGCATAACAAAACTTAATAAACTTAACAACGCTAGCACATTTTGGAGTGATGTTAAAAAGCTAATGAAGAACACCACGAGCGACCACGCATTAAACAGGTGGCAGGTGCTAGCTGAAGCTAGATATGAGGAGATAACAAAATGAAATATTTTTCAGTAAATAAAGAAGAGTTAGTGGGCATGATGACGACAGGGGAGATATATTCTGATGGCGAGTATAAGAACTTGCCTGATGACGTTGAAGCACGCAACATAACAATGGGCTTTAGCGTTATGCAATACGGCGAAGACGGCATGATACAGAACGTGGAGTTTTACCCTGTCGCAACAGATATGGAAAGCTTTACGAATAATGAAGACGAGGTGTTAGAAAAAATTAAAGCAGACCACCCAGCAGGCGAGTGGCAAAACCATGAGTGGTAAAGGAGAGATTATGAACCCAAGAGACATCAAACGCAGAGCAAACGCGATAAGAAAAGCTATGACAGGCGAGCCACTATATGATAGAAAGTATAAAGACTTGCGAGTGGCGGATTTGCTTATCGTCCTAGAGGACGACAACTACCACGATGACGTGGCAACTATAATTAAACTAATAGACGGAGAAGAATTATGAAAACATTTTATGAAGCAATTTATGAGTGGGCAAAAGCGAGTGGTGTTGAAAGCGTAGGCATAGACTGGCTAAGCCTAGCCGACCACTTGAACAACACAGATATTAAGCCAGACGAGCTGAACGCATACACTAAGAGTAATGTGTATAGTAAAGTAGAGCAGAGCTATCTTGAAGAAGATGTGGAAAATTATGCAAGAGACCACGACTACAAATTGACCGACCAACAAATTGGAGCAGTCGCAGATAAGATTAGGTTTTCAGAGTGGTATTGCAGTATCAACCCTGAAGACATGGACTATTATATTAAACGAGAATTAGAGATAGCTAAAGAGAAAGGAGAATAAAATGCAGGGAGAAACAGGAGTATTTTTGAGTGGCTATGACAATGTGTATAACGATAGCCCATACGACCAAGGCTACCTTGACGCATTGTGTATGCTAGACCAGTTTAATGTATGGAACGAACAGGAAAGCAAGGCACTTAAAGAAGCTAAACAACTACTAATTAAAAGACTAGGAGAATAATATGTTAATCATAACCAAAGACACCGAGAAGCTTATCACCATTGTAGAGGGAACAGGTGATAACTTAACAGACGAGGACATTGAGGACGGCTACATCGACTATGTGATGACAAGCGTATATCGTGTAGAGGGGGAAGATATTGTCCTTGAAGACGCAGGACAAATGTTAAGTCAGACACCTATCGAAGACCTAGAAGAGGATGAGCTAGTGAGGCGAGTGCTTGACTACTGGGGCTTAGGCGAAGAAGACTGGCTGAAAGGAGTAATGTAATGAGAGTATATGAAGCAACAGTAATAGACAAGTGTGCAGGGGCAGAGCCTATCAGTTATGAAAGCCATGTCGTAGTAGATGATGATAACGACGGCACAAAAGCAACGGACTGGGAACTATTTTATAAAGACTTAGAACGAGAAACAGGCTTTACTGATGAGGACATACACTACTACTTTACCGAGGACGAGTTTAAGCCTAAGGACGGTGAGATAGAGACAGAGGAGTTTAAGTATCTAATCGGAAAGAGGGTAGCATAAGTTATTGACAATATAATGTAATGTATGATACAATATAACTAAACAACTAAGAAAGGAGACAATCATAATGAGTAAAATGAGTATGATACACGCTGAGCTGATGGAGCAATGCGCTAGACTAGGCTTCCAAGACCTAGGTGAAGCAGAGCAAGCTGGCTATGGCGTGGATTGGCAGAACGCTAAACTAATCAAGGTGGAAGACGAACAAGACAAAGCACACGAGGCGTGGCTAAAAGAACGAGACGAAGTGCTAGAAGGACTAAATGAAATGTGTGCAGGAGCTGTGCAAGGTGGATATGAGCAGAAGATATTAGGGAGGGCGATAGAGTTTATCAAGAAAGGGGAAGTGTAATGAAACTGTATATGGTAGAAGATGTGGATAATCCTAACGCTGTGTTCTTCTACTGGGCAGAGAACGAGGGCGAAGCTTTAGATGAACACGAGGCACAGGTAAACCAACCCGACATAGACTGGGCGGCTAGTCCTGTATGGGCTAACAATGGGGACGCTAGGTATAGAGGGTTTGTAATACAAGGAGAAGAGCAATGAAAGTTATGATAGACACCGAGAGCTTGTGGGGTATGGTGAGAATGCTGAATGATAGGAGCAACCTATACTCTGATTTGGCTGATGAGCTATCAAGAGCAGTACAACAATTAGAAATGAAAAATAAGGAGGATAAAAATGAAGATTAAAGTTATTAAACATAGAGACTACGAAGAATTGCAACGCTTTGGCAATAAGTTCTTTACTAAGGAACAGCTAAAAGCTATAAGAGAGGAGAGCTAGACATGACTTGTGAGCATACTGACATTGAGTGGGGTGATGATGACGAGCGTGGTGTATGCCGAGAGTGCAAGGCAACCTGCGACTGGCACTGGGAGAACGACGTAGTGGATAACTACCCAGACTATATCAAGGAAGTTAAGGTGCGTGTACCTCACGAGTGGCATGAGGCTGTATAATGGCGCGGCTGTTTGATTTCCAGTCTACCGCCGTGCGTGAGCTACTAACTGGCAAGCACTTTATAATTTCCGGAACTGGCTCGGGCAAGACCGCCATGGCTCTAGTCTGGGCAGAGCTTATGCAGAAACAAACTGGCAAAACAAAGTTGCTAGTTGTAACCACGGCAAGTAAAGCAAAGACAGGAGACTTTGAGGAGGAGGCTGGGGTGTGGGCTCCTTCTCTCTCTAAATCACTATCATCTTTTTCTGTCCTCTCCTGGCACAAGCTCCGCGCGTGGGTGGACGCAAATTTGAGCGAGCTTGGAGATTACATGGTTATTTTTGACGAATGTTTGCCAGCCGACACGTTGGTGCGGACAGATAAAGGGGAGAAAGAACTTGCTACTCTGTCTGTAGGAGACAAGGTTTTGTCCTACAATCATGAGAAGAATAGAACAGAGCTGAAGACAATAACTAGAACAATAAAGAAAAAAGCCCCGACGACAATGTATCGCTTGCTTTTGTCCAATGGAACTGTTATAATTTCAACGGGCAACCACCCACACTGGACACAAAACGGGTATGTGGAAGCCAAGGATATTAAGCAAGGAGACATATTATATGAAATGCGGAATATGTGGGAGAACAATAGACGAAACGACGTTAAAGAAATACCACAAGGACAGACTAAGAGCGGGGAAGAAAATATATTGTTCAAAAGAATGTGGGAAAAAGGCGATAAGCGAGAATGGGAAAAGGGTGATGGCGAACCCAGTCCTGAAAGAAAGATTGAGACAAAAAGCAGTCGAGCGAATGAAAACGAGCAACCCGTCGCAGAACAAAGAACTAATGGAGAAAGCATTACAGACGAAGAGAAAGAATGGCTGGCGTCCGATATGGGTATCAAACCCAAGCTTACGGGGTGGCAACGGAAGTTATTCCGAACCGCAAAAAATGCTATGGAAAAAGCTAAACGAGGTGAGCAGGGGGTGGGAGATGGAACAACCAGTGTCTCTAGGGGAATGGGAGCCTGGGTATCCCACGAATTACAAGTTAGACATAGGCAATTCTTACCACAAAATAGGAATAGAGTGCGATGGCAACAGCCACAATTCACCAAAGGTAAAGGCGAAAGACAAGAAGAAGGAGAAGAGATTAGAGGAGTTAGGGTGGAGAGTGTTGAGGTTCTCGAACTCGGAGATATTAAAAGACTCGGACTCTATCGTGACACAGATAATGTCTATTGTATCGACGTAGAAGACAACCATAATTTCTTTGCTAATGGAATACTCACGCATAATTGTCAAAAAGGCTCTGCCGGTGTAAGTTCTGGGATGGGCAAAGCATTTCTCAAGATAACAAAAAAGACCGATGATTGGGCAGCGTTTACGGCTACGCCTGGTGATACTTGGCTGAAATTCTACCCATACTTTGTAGCTTGTACTATGGTAAGGAATAAAACCAGCTTCTTGAATACCTATGCCAACGTCCAGACCTTTAAGGGCTACCCCGAGATTATTAGCTGGCGTATGGAAGACCAACTACAAGATATGTGGGCAAGGATTAGCTATGCTCCGGACACTAGCAAAGTGATGAACGAGTTACCTGAGCAGACGCATAAGGTGGTGAAGTTTAAGAAGCCGAGTGGTTATAATACCATACTGAAGACTAGAGTAGGGCAAGACGGAGAGTTTTTGGACACGGCAGGAGCATTGTGTGCAGAACTACGAAGAGTGTGCTTTACTAAAGACAAACGAGAGTGGGTTAAGGACTTTGTGGAAGGGCTGGAGAGTGGCTGTGTGTTCTTCTACAACTTTATAAAGACCGGGGATGAGCTGGAAACTATTATGCAAAAGGCACTCCCTAAAGGAGCTAAGGTCTGGAGAATAGATGGAAAACACCACGATATACCCACGGCCGAGACAATGGGCGAGCATGATATGGTGCTATGCCAATGGCAATCCGGTAGCGAAGCACTTAACCTGCAATTCCTACATTATTGGGTGAGTGTTGAGGCGTGCTACTCATACTCTACTAGCATACAGGCACGAGGCAGGATACGAAGGATAGGGCAAAAAATGCCGCAGTTCTATTTCTACTTGAAGACAGAGGGAACGATAGAAGATGCAATTTATGAAGCATTACACACTAAATCGGATTTCTCTGAGGACGTGTGGTGCATTGGTAAAGGAATAAATTAGAAAGGAGAAAAATGAATTTTGAAAAACTTATAGAGGAGCAGAAGAAAACCCAAGAGCTTCTAAAACGGATAGACCAAACTAGGACGCTTTCTCAATACCTTGAGGAAGTGGAACCGGTCGCTTTGCCATTCGCAGAAGATATGCTAGGCATGGCCGACCCCTGGGATTATGACGCCCTGGCGTTGCAGCGAGGGTTGGTGATTGGAGAACTTGTCCGCAAATTACATGATGCCGCTGGCGCACTTAAATACTACTCTGATTATATTGAGCGGCTGTATGAAGCCCGAGTGTCAAAGCTGACTAGAGTAAAGGATTTCAATACGAAGGGTGCAGAAAACCGACACAAGATATACGACCAATACTACGCTAACCCTATTTGCATGAATTTTTTCGAGGCATACGAGGCAGATCATCCCGAAGTTACACCACTGAAAAGAATACTCAGGGTAGGAACTAAGGAGAGCAGTGTATGGGCGAGTCGAAAAGAGTATCAGCACGATTACTACTTAAAAGTAACTAAGCAAAAAAGAGCCGAAAGGAGAAAAAAATGATAGTTAGTGGGATAGAAATAGATAACAGGGTATGGGGGATGATGGTGGCGAAGTTTTCATGGGAGCCGTTCCTCAGTGGTGTTGAGTACACCGACGAGGAAAGTGGTGAGAAGAAACGTATGACAGCCGAAGAGAGATATGAAACCCTAATCTCGTTACTAGAGAAAGAGGCTCTTTGCATTTGCGCACTGCCCGACGGGCAAGCAACCATAATACCACGCTTAGGTGACGAAGCAGTAGAAGGCGATATAACCAGTAAGATAGATTTAGAAGCTCTCAAGGGTAGATATGAAGAAATGGCAAGGTACCAGAGGGATATGGAAAGTAAGGGGAAAAGATGAGTGAACTAAAATTAGCAGGACCAGGAGAGATTTATGTATGTGGTGCCTGTGGGAAAACATTTATTAACCCATATAAGGTGGACGTATCTTGCATGCTCAACAGAGTATTATGTAAAGAAGATAGTCTAGAATATGGTAAAAATGGAAGGGTCATTAAAGCAACCCCAGTAGAGGAAGAAGATGGAAATACAGATTAACGCTTGGTCTAAACGCAAAGGACACCAGAGGTTGCATAAGACTTGGCATATTGCTCTATCATTTCTGCTAGGGGTGGCGATCACTACGGTGGTGCACGTGATACTGTCTAATCAGAGGGTCAGAACCACAGCCGAAGCGGTGTGCACAGTATTTGGCAGAGACAAGCAAGAGTGCAAGGATGGTATAGATGATGTACTAGATATGGCTGACCAGAATACCGGTAACTATCTTTCAAATGGGGAATAATATCATGGTAGACAAAAAATGCTGTAGGGTTTGTAAAAAAGAAAAAGAAAAGGCTATGTTTAGTAAAAACAAAAAATCTAAAGATGGTTACGATTACATCTGTAAAGAGTGTGCCTCAGCTTATCAGAAAGAGTATAGACAAAAAAATAGAAAAAAGCTATTATCTTATGGCGAGAAATATAGGTGTGAAAATAGAGAAAAGCTAAGAGAATCTTACAAAAAGCATTATTATCAAAATCGGGAAAAAAGATTAGAAGACCACAAAAAATACTATCTTAAAAATAGAGAAGCCATACAATTGCAGCATCGACAATATTTTGAAGAACACGAAGAACATCTCGTGGAATGCAGAAAGAAATGGTATCTAGAAAATAAGGAGAAAGTGGGGGCATATAAAAGAAATTGGAATAGGGGGAAAATGGCAAATGATCCTGTTTATAAATTCAAGAGGCAAATGAGAACTTTATTGTATGAGGTGTTCCACGACAAAGTAAAAGAGTCTAAATATGCTGAAGGAATATTAGGCACTTCTATTGATGGATTCAAAGAACACCTTAAGAAAAGCTGGGAGCAATACTATGGTTATAAATATAATGATGAACCGTGCGATATTGACCACATAGTTCCCCTATGTCGGGCAAATACGATAGAAGAAGCGATAAAATTGTGCCATTATACAAATTTACGATTGCTCACACCGGAGGATAATGACGCAAAGGGGGCGAAGGATAATGTAACACAAAATAATACTAATGTAAAAGGAGGTGAAGAATGAAAAAGTTAAAGAAGATTGAGCCATTTTTCTGGATATTCCTGATAACGGTAGCAATAATAACAGTGATAGCAGTCAAGATGACTTACGGGATATAGGGAGGAAGCATGGGGAATAATAAAGACTATAACGCAAAGTATTACCAAGAGCACAGGCGGCAGATCGTAGAGAGAAAGAAGAAACATTACGAGGCACACAAGGAAGAGATTTTAGCACGCAATAAGCGGTGGGTGGAGAACAACAGAGAGCGCTGGAACGAGTATATGCGAGAACGAAGGAAAAAGCTCAAGGCTATTGACGAAATGAACAAAGCTTGATATAATAAAGACGAGGCAATTTGCCCACCCAGTTGCCTCAATCATAACTTAATAAACAATTAGAAAGGAGACGAGATGAAGATTATCTCGGGTATTACGCCAACAGCGCCCAAGCTGATTATTCATGGGTTGCCTGGCGCTGGTAAGTCCACCTTAGCTTCGAAGCTAAAGAATCCTATTTTCCTAGACTTCGAAGGTGGTCTTAACTATATTGGGTGCGATAGAACGCCTCAGATTCTAGAGGACGAAACATTCGCAACCTATATTGCCGAACTTATTAGCAAAGGGAAAGATAATAAAAGAGAATATGACACTGTGGTTATAGACAGTATTGACTGGGCTGTCCGCAAGTTTGAAGAAAAGGCGGCCGGCGTCTTAGATAAAAACGAGAAAGGAGAATGGAAAGTAGACTATAAGGCTACGCTCAATAAGGCCAATGGTGGTTATGGCGGTGGTGGGTTTTACCTTGAAACATTAGTTAAAACCTATTTGATCCCACGGTTGTCTAAGTTGACTAGCTATGGGTATGGAGTTTGTTTGATTGCTCACTCAGAACGCAAATCTTTGATGGACGCTGATGGTGTTGACACTGATAGGATTGCCCCAAAGATTCACAATAAGGTGGTTGACCCATTTGTTGAATGGGCAGATGATATTTTCTACCTCAAGAATGTAGGGGGAGAAAGATATCTTGTAGTAGAGGGCGACGACAATGTCCTAGCAAAGAACAGGCAGAACCTCACTGGCGAAGTGAAGTTGGCCGACATAGATATTAACGAACTATTAACTGTAAAGGAGAAATAAAATGACCGATTGGAAAGCATTAAAAGACGAAATGGGCGGCAACTTTAAGACTTACGCAGAGGATGGGGACTACAAAGTAAAGTGCGATAGCATTGAAATTAAAGAGGTAGGACAGAATGGTTCTATCATAATGAAGTTTGGCTTTGAGGCTACTGATGTGCAATTCCCTACCGCCGACCACTGGCTGACTTTTAAGGAAGGTAAGGACAACTGGCGTAAGTGGCACAACCGTTGCTTGATGATCGTACTCGGAGCCTCGGAGGAAGCCGCTGAGAAAGCTGTGGATGTGTGCGAGGGCAAGTCTGGTAAAGAAAACATTGTGAAGGCCTACGAACAGGCTTACAAGAAACTTGTGGCGAAGAAGCCTGAGGTGGATATTGAAGTCTATACCGAGAACGATTATGCTCGTGCTGAATTCAAAGATCGCAGTGTCAACATGAATAATAGCAACAAGAAAGAAAATAAAGAAAACAAAGGCGACGACGTGTTAGCAGAAGCAGAAGAAATCACTGACGATTCTGATCTTCCTTTTTAAGGGGCGTTTAGATGGCAGCGACTAAAAAGATACTGAGTCAGTACGATGTGAAGCTGGTGACGGAGTGGACGCCACCTGAGGACGATGACCTGCGTCCACTTATCGCTATGCCTAATATCCCAAAGCCGACTCACGGTCTGGCTCCACGCACACTGCTCGGAGCCACGACCTGGAACCGTATGCGTAAGCATGCCTATGCCCAGGCTGAGGATACCTGTGAGATATGCGGGGCAAAGCCAGAGAACCTACGGCACCGTCATGGCCACGAGGTGTATACAATAGATTACGAGAAAGGCACTGTCACTTTCCAGCGTGTGTTCTGTATCTGTGCGTTATGCCATCTCGGTTGCATCCATACTGGTAGAGCTATCACCCTATATAAGCAGGGCAACCCTCTTTACCCCAAAGAGTTTCTCTTAGAGGGGGCAGAACACTCTTTCAAAATCATAAATGAATACAACAAAGACCATCCTGGTGCAGACCTTAGGGCGTATAGTACCTTCCTTGACTATCTAAAAGTAGAGGAATTGCGTAGGCCAATGGAAGAACTAATCAAAAAATACAACATAAAGTTTTACATGGAAGACCCGGAAAAGACTGCCGATTGGAAGGACTGGAAACTTATCATCGGTTCAAAAGAATATCCCACTCCATACAATGATGAGAAGGCCTGGAAGGAGGCTATGGAGAAACAAGGAGAGAAAGATACAGCTCGTCTCTTACAGAAGAATATGGAAGAAAGATTCTCCGGTGGGGTATATGATGAGCTTAACGCTTTGCTAAAAGATGATGGAGAGAAGACCCTGGCTGACTTTGTGAAACCAAAGGTAGATGATGATACCGCCGAGATAGTTCGAGCCGCAATCAAGGCTTCAAAGAAAGACCAAGAAGACTTGTTGACACAAAGCACAAGCATATGCTAACATAAGTGTATATAAAACAACTAACGAAAGGAGGCAATTATAAACGAAGAGGCATGTTGTGTACGTTGGGTCCCTATGATAATATAAGAATATGGAACGTATCGTACAGGGGAAAATAGTATTGATTGACGACGAAGATGAAGACGTATTCAATCAATATAAGTGGCACATTAACGATAACGGCTATGCGGTTTGGAGAGGGGTTAAAGACGGGAGAAAGCAAACCATACGCTTGCATAGGCTTATAGCACAACCAGAAAAAGGGCTAGTGGTTGACCACATTAACAGGAACAAACTAGACAATCGTCGTTCCAATTTAAGGTGTGTGACTCAGGCCATAAACAGTCGAAATAGAGATGAAGTCGAGAACGCAAAAGGTTATTATCTATCGAAATCCAAGATAAGTAACATCGGGAAGTGGGTAGTAGACTTCAGGGGAGTATGCAATACATTTGAAACAGAAGAAGAAGCTAAAGAGGCGGTAAGACGTATAAAAGAAGGGCGGTTCGTAAAAAGGAAAGAGATAGTACACACTTACTGTCAGAAGTGTGGAGACAAAAAAGAGTACTATGGGAGTGTATGGGTGTGTCGTAGATGTGCGTTAAAACGGATGAAAGAATATTACCAAAGAAAAAGGAGGAAAAATGGCAAGACCTAAGGCTGGGACTAAAGAAGGAGATGCTGCTTCCGAAAGATGGAGGCAGACAATGATAAATAAATATGGGGTCGACGGAGCTCATAGAAAAATGCAAGAGATGGGGGCTAAAGGTGGTCGTAATGGAAAAGGTCCAGGATACAAAGGGGGCTTTGCATCTAATGAAGTAGGCGAAGACGGCCTTACTGGGAGAGAAAGAGCAAAGCTAGCCGGCGCTAAAGGCGGAGCGATTTCCAGAAGAGGTCCCGCTAAGGACGACATCGAAAAGGCCGAGGAGATACTTAAACAGGAGTCCGAGAAAGATGGAGGAAATTAAACAGCTTCACAGCCTAAACCTGGAGTGGGGTTGTATTACCAACTTGATGGACAAGATTAGCAACATCGAAGACAAGATAGATGGAGGATGGCCAGAGCTCATAGATATGGTAGCAGATGCAGTATCGGAGGAAGGAGAAGCCAAGCGTGACCCGGCTGCTCTATTCTTTGACCTGTACCAATTCTTATTCAGGCTCTATTACAGGTTGAAAGCCAACCCCAAGAAAAGGCCATTTAATATAGTGCAACGGAGTGGGACGGTGGGCACCGATGGGCATACCTACTATGACCCAGAGTTCTTCATCCGCAACTACGACTACACTACATTTAAGTGGCTAAAAGCAATCGGGTGCGGGGACAGGATTTCTAACGATTACGCCTGTGTCCCCGAGGACAAATTAACTGACAAACAGCGCCGGGCGTTTGAGCGCAAGGCCAAGTAAAGGAGACACCTATGATTACAAAGAAAGTTTTGTTAGCTCACATCTGTGACATATATACAGAGCTAGACGCTATTGAGGAAAAGCTAGCGAAGCTAACGGCAAAGCCTAAAGCAAAGCCAGCTACAGAGGGGGAGAAGAGAGGCCGCGGTCGACCAAAAGGTTCTAAGAACAAGGCCAAATAAGAGAATGCCCTTCGGGGCATTTTTTTGTTTTGCCTAGTATTCTAAGTATAATAGAATCATGATGAAAGATTGTAACCAATGCGGCAGGAGCTTTAAGCCTGTGAAACCAGGTTGTAACTTCTGCGATTCCTGCTTTGAGGAATATAAATATACTATGCCAGCTTGCATCCGGAACCAAGCTCCTGATTGCAAAGCAAAGGCTGTTATCCCTTCTATTACTGTACAGACAGTGGACGGCATAACTGATTTGGCAAACTGTTTCGTCCATGTGACGGACATCAACACTACATTCTATGTAGATGACAAACACCGAGTAATGATAATCTGGGCTGGCCCGGTAGAAATTGCGGCTTATGACATCGTAGCCAACACCTTAAATCTACGTTCTCAGACCTGCTATACTACGATTAACGGTACATATAGTGAAGTCTACTTTGACAAACAAGGCGAGGCCCACGTAATTGGACAGGAGGCTTAGTATGACTTGTACATCTTGCGGCGACAAACCTAAGGGTTCTTCTAAAGGATTCCCTAGGGCCGTGGTGGAGATCAACAATCCTGAGAGCTTAGTGCTCTTAAGGAAGGTTGTAATCCCTGTGAGCATGGGGACAGAAGAAGACGTGCCGCCGACAATCGGCAAATATTTCAATGTGATTCTTCAGTATGAATCTAATGGACACATCTATCTCTACTCTTCTGATGGCATTCCAACGGCTATTGAGGCGAATATTCCTCAGGAAGTTCTAGACAGAATTGGCCAATTAGAAATTGATGTGGACGTGCTTGAAACTGGGCTAGCTAATGAGGTGGAAGCGAGAGAAACTGCTGATACTGCTCTTGGGGGCAGAATTGATACGGTGGCGGATAATCTTGCGACTGAAACGGCGAACCGCATTAGCGCAGACGAAGATTTGCAAGCAGATATTGCCGCTGAAGCAACTGCCAGAGCGAATGCCGACACGGCGTTAAATACAGCAATTACTGCAGAAGCGACGGCACGGCAAACTGCTGATGCTGGTTTACAAAGCCAGATTGATGCTATCACTGCTAGTTCTGACGTAAAAGACATCGTAGGCACTAAAGCAGAGTTAAACAATTATGATACTTCTACGCTAGGTAATAACGATATCATCAAAGTGTTGCAGGACGAGAGTGAGAACAATGCAACTACCTACTACAGATGGAACGCTACAACCCAGCAATTCACTTTAATTGGCGAAGAAGGCCCTTATTATACTAAGAGCCAAGCTGACACACTCTTAAACGCCAAGCAAAATACTCTGACTGCAGGGTCTAATGTCCAAATTAACAACAACGTTATTTCTGCGACAGATACTACCTACTCAGATTTTACTGGTACTGATGGTTCGTCAGCAGGTGCGGCTGGTCTAGTCCCAGCTCCTGCTACGACTGATGCAGGTAAATTCTTAAAAGCTGACGGGACTTGGGACACAGCAGGGAGCGCAATCAATGTAGTGCAGGCAACGGGGACGAGTACGACAGATGTGATGAGCCAGAATGCTGTAACCAGCATGGTGTTCGCTGATCCATCCACAAAACAGAAAATTAAGATAGGCGATAACACCAGCGTTGTTGGCTCTTTCGGGGTCGGTATAGGCTATGGTGCAAATGCTGGATCTAGCGCTGGTGTCGCTGTAGGTTACAATGCCAAGGCTGACACCAACGGAGCAGTTGCTATAATTGGGCACGCTTCTGGTTCTAACAGTCTTGCATTTGGTTATAATGCAAAAGCATCTGGAACTGGCTCGATTGCTATTGGTTCTAATTCTAGTGCGTCTAGTCAAGGTGAGATAAATGTGGGCACTTCTAATACTGGACAAGGTTATAGCTCCTCCAACTACCGCCTTCTGACTGGCTTATATGACCCGCAATCCGACCACGATGCGGCTACTAAGGGTTATGTGGACACCGCAGTTGCAGGGGCTGGTGCAAGTGCATTTACAACTAACGAATGGAACGCTCTATGGGCGTAGAAAGGAAATAAAATATGCCAACATACGGTTTTAGCTTAAACGCAGAGGCAGCAACATATAATTCGCTAACTGTTTCTGTGACCACCGCCTCAACCGGCACTAGTGGAGAAACATTTACTGTAGCCGCTGAGGTGTCTGGGACGGTTATATCTAGCGCGACAGTGACCACTGGAGCTGAGGGGGAGTCTGTGAATGCTACAATAACGGGTCTGTCGCCGAGCACTACTTACACGATAACTGGTAAGATAAATGAGTCTCCAGCGGCGACTTCAATAACTGCATCAACCACAGCCCCGTCCTCAGACCCGAGAACAGCAACAGAAGCGCAATGGCAAGACTTAGCGAACAGAGTCAAGGCAAAATCAGATGTGCAAATCACAATGACCTCTACAGACCCAGGGGAAGGGGCAGTTTTAGCAGCAGATAATTATATCGCTGTATATGGTGGGGACCCAATTATCATGGATTACTCTACTTCCGAAATAAACACTGGAACTAAGTGGATTGATGGTTCAACTATCTACAAGAAAACAGTAAATTTTGGCTCGTTGCCTAATGCCACAACTAAAAGCGTAGCTCATAACATTTCTAATTTGTCAGAAGTAATAAAAATCGAGGGTGTATGTTCGGACGGTAATTCGTGGGCTACCGTACCACTAATGTTTAATAGCGCTAGTGCGACATTCAACACAGATTTTTATGTAGATGGAACTTATTTGAATGCGTCTTCTGGACAAAATGTTTCTAACAGAAATGCGTATATAACGCTTTATTATACTAAGAGCTCTTAAGGAGGTAGCAAATGGCAACTAGCGGTTCATGGAACATTGAATGGGCGTCAACTACATGGGGAGGCTATCCTAAGGGATATAGGTGGGCTGGTAACTGGAGCAAATCTGGGAATACTATAACCCTCTCCAACATGACTCTACAAATCTATATGATTTCTGGTTCTGGTTGGGGGACCGGTACTGACAGCGTTACGGTTACGGGAGGGGGCGCTCAAACGGTCTCCTGGAATATGTCAGGATCTGCCTCTAACGTAGCAAGCTTAGGAAACACGAGCTTCGGAGTGGGGGGCACAGACACTTCTGCGACAATCCAGTGCGTTATTGCTGCAGAGGTTACTGGATCAACAACTATTTACTTTGATGCCACAGTCACACCCCCTACAGGTTTAGGCGCTGACAATATAGTGCGAGGCATAGAAGAATTTACCGCTAATGTATATATCTCAGGGTGGGGGCAAGGTAGTGGCACAAGATACCGTGAATTACAGTGCTGGACGCTAGGCATGACTGAGCCAAGACGCTACCAGCCATCTTACGGCGATTCATTGTCTGGAAATATTACAGTAAGTAATAGCTCTAATGGAAGTCTCACTATCCGAGGCAATACCATGTATACACTAGGTGTATATGCCTCTAATGGACAAGCCAATACGGGGTCTATTAGCTTTGGCAATTATACAACTAGGGCTTATGCTCCTACTGTGTCAGTGGAACAACTCACAGACACTACCGCGGTGGCTAGCTATACCTTGCAATCAGATGGCGGACAATACGCTAAAAATATGCAATATAGCCTAGACGGTGGCACTACTTGGGTAACGGGTGCGACAGTTAATACGGGTTCAGCGACTACTGGTTCATTTACTATAACTGGTTTAACCCCCGACACTTCTTACACTATGAAGACGAGAGTTTCTACTAACGCTGGAGAAACTAATGGGGCAGATGTCACGTTTAGGACTTACCTACCTTACGAACCACACGGAGATTTTTATGGGTCTGTAAACGATGTATCTAGGCAAATAAATGGTTTTTATGGTTCTATTGAGAGACAGGGGACAAGAGTATCTAAGAATATAAATAAGCTCTATGGTCAGGTTGATGGCAAAGCTAAGCTTGTTCACCAAAGCTTCGGCCATCTAAACTATAACTAAATTTTTTAGAACGCACTTATTTTATGCTATAACAGAGGTAGAACCTTACCACCTCTTAGAGTTAGCCCAGCTAATCCCCGATGGTGTGATAACCATAGAGGCAAGTGGCAGAGCGACCCGATTAGGAATGGTAACTTTGGAAGTGACGGCCCAATCACCCGCCACGGAGATAGGAGGTTAAAGTCAAGTAAATTTAATCGAAAGGAACCATTAAATGGCAACAATCACAACCGGTTACACTCAAACAACTGTGACCGCGCCAACTGCTCCTTCTACGACTAGCGTATTCGACTACGATCTCAACTTCCCGTTGTATCGTGAAATCGTAAAGCGCGACCTAGTAGATGAGCCGACCTTGAACATGGAACTCAGTTCCGCTCGTTCTTTCTTCACAGGTCAATCCATGATTGATTCTTCTCTATTGCTCGGCAACCTCGAGTATGGTCAGGAATTGATTGTAAACATCCGCAAGGATCAGAACCCATTCTCACTCTTCCAAAAAGAAGAAATCCAGTATGCTGCAAACGAAGGTGACAGCTGCCACGACCACATCGTGCTTGACTGTACCGTTCCTTGCATCAACACCCTACCAACCTTTGACCAGCTACGCTTCCGCTTTGACTGCGAATATGCGTACGGCGTACGTATGTGCGACAAAAACAAAGCTTTCTGGACCACCGAGTTCTTCACTCGCCAATATGCTTTGTCTCGCCGTGCTTACGAGTTCGGTCGTGAAGTTGATTTGTGGAACAAGATTATCGACGGCTTAGTAGCTGCTCCTGCAACTACTGTAGACGCTGCTCTTGCTGCTACTCACCCAACCCACTACTGGGCAAACCAAGGTACTGTAACTGCGAACGCTCGCTGTGTCGTGCCTGAAGCTGTATGGTACTTGAAGCAAAGCTTCTCCAACATCAACCCAACCGTGTTCATCGCTTCTGAGTTCGCTACTGAACTTATCAAGAGCGTAGAGACTGTCTACAACTTGAACTTCAGCAACACTCGCGTAAACACCTTTGAACAGTGGCTATACCCAGGCTATCGCTTGGCTGACCGCGTGAAAGAAATCCTCGGCCTCGACGTGCCTGTAGTAGTGCTTGAGCGCTCTCCATGGATGACTGTTGGTGGTAATTCTATGACCACTCAGTATCCTCTATGGTCTGCTGATGGCGAGAAGCAATATGTTGCTATCCTCGACCCACGTGTTGGCTATAGCTTCGAGAAAGATGGCTATCACCTAAACATCAAGCCTTATGACTGTGACAAACTATATGCTGGTATGATTGATACCGTGTATGTAGGTTCAGGCATAACCTTCCCTCAAATGGCTGTTATCATAGAGTTCGATGGATTTTCATATTGTTAAACAATTTGACTAATCTGTCAAGTTAAAGAAACCCCCTAATCTAGGGGGATTTCTTTATTGACTCTCTAGCCACTCTAGCGCTTTATCGGTCCACTTGTATATAACCTTAACGCCTTCTTTTTCCTTTACCACCCATTTACCACTAGAACGAGATAAAGAGCTGTTCCACGCAGAATAGTTCCCTATGCTGTCAACGAATGCTCTATCGACATCTTCTCCATTACTCGCTAATAACACTTTTTGTATTGACATAGGCGGTGTTTCAATAGCTTTCTCTCCTCCCCTTTCGGCAAATATCTCTTTGTCCCATCGTTTGATTTTGGATGCCTTAGAGTTCTCATAAATAATCTTTTCCATATCTACGGTAGTCGGGACTAATTTTTTGATGACAGTCATACTCCCACCATCTGGGAACACCAACTCCTCAGATATAATCTCCAGATTAGCAGATTTCATGTTAGTATTGTCTTTCACTACGCACAGAAACCTCCTCTCGTGCATCTGGTCATTTATTACAATTTTACAGTGTCTTACCCCTGATACCAGTCTTTCGCTTCCAGATACAATATCTTGCAAAGAGTCCCCACCTCCCTTATTGGTATGATGGAGAAACACAATAGCCTTATCAGAATTTGCCACAGCCCTCACGAATGGCTCTAAGAATTCCTCAGCGGTGCCAGACTTATTGATGTCTTTACCTCCGTTAAAAGTGATTAGACTATCGACAAAAACTAAATCATAGTCCTCTAGCGCTTGGAGCAATTCATCACGAGTAATCTTCCTATTATCTGGTTGCTGGGTAAAGCTAGCGATGTCTACATCAGAGTATTTTCCTACTCGGCTAGCAATAATTCCGAACGGCTCTTCATTACTTACTATTAAAGTCTTAGCTACTCTTTCGAGCGTTGTTGCTAGATAACACATGAGTGTAGACTTCCCAGATGCCCCTTGTCCAGCAATGATTGTCACACACCCCTTAGGTATCATCCCATCATAATACCCATAGTTTTCATTCTTTCCTTCTTTTGATTTATTAGTAATCATTTTTACCTCCTTCGGTTGTTGGTTTTTAATCATAATATAACAAATATATGTAATATATTATATCCATATTATAACAACCAATTTGTGAAAAATATAAAAATTATTTTTTTGTGATATAATAAAATCAGACGGACAGATTCTCCTGAGCTGTCCAGTTGCACATCAAACATAAAAGGTTTTACGTCTAGCCTTTCCCTCTCAAACAAATGCATGTATGACCTGAAGAGGGACGCTTTAAGACTTACTTTTGCCCACGTTTTTTCGCCTTCCAAACAGAACAAACTTGGCAAAATCCTAAGGCTAGACAGATATGGCTATGTCTTCGCTGACATAGGTCATCCTTGAGCTTCTGATGCCGGGACGGTCTGAGGTTTTATAATATCAAAATCGTTATTTTTAAGCTTATACTCCTCAGTGGCGATAGAAGCCAAAAAACCACCTTCATTGGTGGTTTTTTGTCGGTATTGCTTACGCAAATACTCGAAAATCCAGGTAGATAGGCGAAATCAAGCTAAACCTATCTGCACTTATTCTACTATACCAGCATCATCTTTGCAAGCAACGCATGAAGACATATCTCTTTTGAAGGCTTTCCCTGTTATCTCGTCAATTAAGTCCTCCAGTTCTTTCAGTTCGTCTATGTCTCCCTCACAGACTTCATAGACCAACTGTCTGAGGGAAGCACAGACTTTTACCAAGCACCAGTCACTCTCTTCTAAGTCACTGAAGTGCTTCCGCATGTACTCTCTTCTAATCTCTTGGAATCTCTTAGCCCAGAGAAGGTACTGGATAGATTCACTATCATCTTCTTCTCTCCATACAGAGGCGGCGGACCGCACGCAATGTCGGCGGCCATGTTCAAGCTCCCCCACCAAAAGCAGCTTGTCGGCTATGCTTGCTTTGCCATGGTCAAAAGTTTTTTTAGTTTCGTCATCATTCATCATATAATTATTATAACAAATAAGGAGGATAGTATGGCAAGCATACAACCAGTTAAAACAACTATCTCTACGCAGAGGAAGTTGTCTTTGGCCGTAGGTATTTTATCTTTTGCGGCCTTTGTCATCGGTCAGCTCGGTGACGTTTGGGGGTTCGGGGGCGTGGCAAAACAATTAACAGACACAATCCTAATCTTTGTTGCCGGGATTAACATGTACTTCTTCGGTAGCACAGCACAGAAGATAAACGAGGATAACAAGAAATGAAAAAGCTGAGCAAGTTTATTAAGAAGAACCTGCATTGGTTTATCATAGGCGGTGTAACATTAGTCTGTATTGCACTTCTGATTGCCTGTCATCCATCTAAGAGTGGTGAGTACCTAACTTTAGACGGTAACGATGCCCAGATTTCTGAGGCAACAGAGGAGTTCATCGCTGAGGCCAAAGCTGCAACCATTGAGTACGCAAAAGAGGCTATCCCTGCCGTGATTATCAATGATGAAGGCGAGGAAGAGAAGATTGAAGTTCCCACTATCGAGTCTATTGACGGCGGTAAGATAGAGCATGACGATGAGTGCAACGAGGAAGAATGTGGGCTAGGGGCCTATATCTATGCTCCTACTGATACCTACCAACACTTTAAGGATTATACTTATGGTAAGTGCTGGAATATTGACTCTTACGCAGGGGCACAATGCTGGGATCTCTCATCATTACACGCTATGAACTACACTGCTAATAAGAGAGTATTCTCTACTTGTGGCACTGGAGCTGCTAAAGGGATGTGGAACTGTAAAGAGCAAAATGCTGGCAGTGAGTACGATTTAGTTTATAGTATCAATAATGTAAAAGTCGGTGACATTCTAGTGTTTGGTGGTGGAACTTATGGGCACACTGGTCTTGCCGCTGGTCCAGTCACTAACGGGTATATCGCTCTCCTAGGGCAAAACCAGGGTGGCTCGGCTTGTCCAGGTGGTGGTAGCTCAACCAACATTGTCAACATCTCAGTTAAAAACTTCCTAGGGGCTTTCCATCCTAAGACCTATGTTGACCCAACTCCTACTCCAGAACCAACACCTACCCCTACTCCTACACCAACACCAGCCCCAACAGCTGAAAGCTATACGGTAGTTAAGGGAGACACTCTTGGTGGTATAGCCCGTAAACTAGGCTGGTACACAGGCACTAAATTGTTCGGTGACGATGGCTATGCCCAGAAGTTAGCCACTTATAATGGCATCAAGAATAGAGGGCTAATCTTCCCCGGTCAAGTAATCAAGAGGGTTGGAGAATAGACCGATGATTGAGTGGACTGACCTTCCAAAACCCCTGAACGTTTTTACCAAGCGTAACGCCATTATGAGAGATTTAGCGAAGAACAAGACAGTGCAATATTATTCTGCTAATACGAAGATACGAGTGATACAGAAAGGGAATTTCGAGGGAAAGACTTATTACCGTACCCAATCTGCTAAAGACCATGGTCTCGACTGGGCGTTCGAGGCCGCCGCATTTGGATTGCCCAATGATGTTGCTCCGCCAGTACATATCCCTTCCTACTCCTTAAACTCGCACACTACTGAAAAACAAAAACCGGACGAGACACCAAAGCCCGAGCCTCCTAAAGGCGGAGAGGAGGCTAAGGCCAAGAAGAAACCAAGGTTCGGTTTGTTCGGTAAGCTTTTC
>Ga0326514_10000723_pt1 | contig 21954 bp, 16 predicted proteins | sample 3_2548_0518_D_FD_203653 | JGI IMG/M metagenome (GOLD analysis project Ga0326514, IMG submission 203653) | Bovine rumen microbial communities from UC Davis, California, United States - 3_2548_0518 | ecosystem: Host-associated > Mammals > Digestive system > Stomach > Rumen | place: USA... | reverse complement strand
CACCCACGGCGAGGTTCAGACCATCACCAACAGCCAAGGTCAGACCATCCGCACTGACATCACCATCACTGGCCAGTCCAAGTAAAGAAACACATCATTCCTAAAAAATCCCCCAAAGGTGCGCCGCAATGGCGCACCTTTGTTTTTGCAACCAACACAAAAATCTGGGCGGAATCGAGCAAAAAATCATCGATTCCGCCCAGTTTCTGTAAAAAAGTGGGCGGAATTGAAGAATATTTCATCAATTCCGCCCGAAATTTATTATTTTTGCGGCGAAATTGAATTGGTTATGGCTACTTTAATAGGAAGAGAAAAAGAAACTGCCCTGCTGCGGGAATACATCGGGTCAAACCACGCCGAATTCATCGGCCTCTACGGACGGAGGCGCGTCGGGAAAACCTTTCTCGTCAACCAAGTGCTGAAAGACGAACTGACGTTTTCCGTTTCGGGGCTGCTCTACGGGAAAAAGTCGGAACAAGTGTCGGCCTTCCAAATCGCGCTGCGCGAATATGGCTACGAGAAACCGCTGTCGTCCAATTGGTTGGAATTGTTCCACGCCTTGCAGGAACTGATGACACAAAAAGCAAAAAACGGCCAGCCTTGCGTCATTTTCATCGACGAACTTCCGTGTTTCGACAGGAAAGGCGGTGCTTTCGTGCGGGCTTTGGGGCAGTTTTGGAACACTTGGGCCTCGTTGCACGACAAGGTGAAACTCATCGTTTGCGGCAGCGCCACCTCGTGGATGGTGCGCAACATCATCAACAACCGTGGCGGGCTTCACAACCGCCTGACACACAGCATACATCTTGCGCCCTTCACCCTAAAAGAAACTGAAAACTACCTGAACGCCAACGGCTTCCACTGGACACGCCAGATGATAGCCCAAGCCTACATGATGCTCGGCGGCGTACCTTACTATCTGAGCCTTCTGAAAAACAACGAAAGCCTTGCCCAAAACATCGACAGGCTGTGTTTCAGCAAGGGCGGCGAACTGGCTTCTGAATACGAATCGCTGTATAAGTCGCTGTTTGACAACGAGAAACCTTATCTGAAAATCATCGCGCAATTGGCGGCCAACAAAAAAGGCCTCACCCGCGTGGAACTCACCAAGAAACTGAAAACCGCCGACAACGGGCATATCAGCAACCAATTGGAAGACCTCGAAAACTGCGACCTCATCCGCCGCTACCACACCCGCGAGAAGAAAATAAAGGCGACGGGCGGCATCTTCCAACTCACCGATTTCTTCACGCTGTTTCACCTCACTTTCGCCACCAAACAGTTTGAGGATGAGCAATATTGGCTTCATCACCTCGGCACCCCGACCGTCAACACATGGTACGGCCACGCCTTCGAGCGGCTTTGCATGGCACACATCCCGCAAATCAAGAAAGCCCTCCGAATCGACGGCATCGGAACGGAATACTACACTTGGCGCAGCAAGGCGAAGAACGACAAAACCCAAATCGACCTCATCATCGAGCGTGCCGACAAGATGATCAACCTCTGCGAAATCAAATACAGCGAAGGCGCATATCTGCTTGACAAAGAGGAAGCTGCGAAAATCAGGAACCGCCGTTCCGCTTTCGTCGAACAGACTGGCACACGCAGCGGCATCCTTCCCACCCTCATCACCGCTAACGGAGCCTCACAAAACAGTTATGTTTCGGAAATGGCCTTTCAACTCACTTTGGACGACTTGTTTGAAGACTAAAAAATCAGAATTTGGGCGGAATCGGGCAAAAAATCATCGATTCCGCCCAGATTTTATAAAAAAGTGGGCGGAATTGAAGAAAATTTCATCGATTCCGCCCGAAATTGGAATATTGGTTTGTAGGGAATCTTGTCATGGTAGCCGCAAAAATGTCCAGAAACGGCTGCCACAATGCGACAGCCCTACAAGATTACTCCGCCAAAGCATGGCTGATTTTCCGATTGATTTGCAAGAGCCGCTTTTCGTCCATTTTGACGAGCGCGCGGTCGTAAGTCATCAAGCCGTTGAGTTCGGTTTCGCAATCGGTGGTTTGCGTGTAAACCGCCGCCGAAAAACCTTGGAAAACCATCTTATACAGCATATTGGCGTATTCAATGTATGTGTCGGTCACCTTTTCTTCGGTGTCAAACTCAACATAGCCCCAGCCTTGGTCTTTCACCCAAGTGTGGCCATACACCTTGCGCCCTATACCGCCATATTCGCCCAAAACCGTGGCGCGAGTCGGGTCGTAAAGCACCATTTTCGGCTCGGGATAGTGGTGAAGGTCGAGAATGTCGCCGCAAGTGTAGAAATTTCCTCCTGAAGCGGGATTCACAAGGCGCGTCGGGTCGAGTTTCTTGGTCATTTCAACGATTTCAGGGGTCTTGAACTGCCCCCACGACTCGTTGAACGGCACCCAAACCCCAATGCACGGCACTGATTTCAATGTGTTTATGATTTCCGTCCACTCCTTTTTGTAACATTCCTCCGATTCGAGCGTGCGCAGGCTCTCAGGACCTTGATAATACTGCGTCGTTTGCCACTCAGGTCCGCGACCGCCGCTCGGCATGTCCTGCCAAACGATGAGGCCGATGCGGTCGCAATGGTAGTACCAACGCGCAGGCTCCACCTTCACATGCTTGCGAATCATGTTGAAGCCCAAGTCCTTGGTTTTCTGCACGTCGTAGGCCAAAGCCTCATCGGTGGGGGCGGTGTAAAGTCCATCGGGCCACCAGCCTTGGTCGAGCGGGCCGAAATGGAAAATCGGGAGGCCGTTCAAAGTGAGGCGCACTATGCCGCTTTCGTCGCGTTGCGTGCCAAAACTGCGCATGGCGAAATAACTGTCCACCTCGTCAATCACTTTTCCTTTTCGCAACACTTTGACTTTCATGTCATAAAGAAAGGGATGGTCGGGTGTCCAACGAAGAAACTCTTCCGGCATATTCACTTCTACAGGCTGCCTGTTGATGGACTTGCCCGTGGCAACAATTTCGCCCTCAAACGACACTTCCACTTGGTACAAATCGTCCTTGGTCGGATTAGAGAAATCCACATCCACGCTCACCGTTGCCTTGTCGAAATCGGGTGTGGTGACGAGATTTTGGATGTAATCTTCAGGCACATTTTCAAGCCAAACTGTCTGCCAAATGCCCGTCACGGAAGTGTAGAAAATTCCTCTTGGCTTTGTAACTTGCTTTCCATGAGGGATGTAACTGCTATTGGTCGGGTCCCAAACGCGGACAACGAGGTTGTTTTGTTTCCCTTGCAATGCCTGTGTGATGTCGAAAGTAAAAGGTGTGTAACCGCCTGTGTGTGAACCAACTTTGATGTCGTTCACCCAAACATCGGCCATCCAGTCGACGGCTCCGAAATGAAGCAGGATGCGACCATTTTTCCAATTAGCAGGAACGTCGAAAGTCTTCTGATACCAAAGCGCATTGTCAGGTCCGACCTCTTTTTGCACACCCGACAGCGACGACTCGATGCAAAACGGCACGAGGATGTCACCCTCATATTTTTGTGGTGCCTTCTCCCCTTTCGCAGTGATGGCGTATTGCCAAAGGCCATTGAGGTTTTTCCACACGGGACGCACCATCATCGGGCGTGGATATTCGGGCAAGGCGTTTTCGGGCGCGACTTGCTCCGCCCATCTCGTCTTGATTTTGTCGCCAGCGGGTGCGTATTGGGCGACAGCCATGTTTGCTAACAGCATTGAAATTAGTAAGAATTTGATTTTCATAGAATTAAATATTATTCTTCTGTCATTTCTTTGTTAAACGCATCGGCGGCGGAAATGAGGCTGTGGACAGCGCGTGGAATCAATTCCTCAAGTTGTGGCTCAGTATCAAGTTGCTGTTCGTAACAAATCCATACTGAAGCCCCCTTATCATGCTCATCCTCAAAGTCATAGAGCACCGCCTTAACCACCTTGAAGTCCCAATTGACCTTGTTGCAGGCCATGATTGCCTTCGCAAAATTGTCGTCCGTCACATCGAAAACGCCTGGCAGAATCAAGCGGAAAAAGAGCGGGTCGTCGGCATCGTTCCATAGGAGGAAATTCCAGCCGTCGTAGGTGAAATTCAGGCCTAAATCATTCTTTTTCGCAACCATTCCTTGCGACTTCAAATATTTGGAAACCAATTGTTTAACTTTCATTTTCAATTCTTGTTGAAACCGATGCGCGTCTTGGTGGAATAGGTCGGGTTCTTGTATTTCAGCACATCGACGAGGATTTTCTGCGAAATCGGCACATCGTTGTAGGCGGCAGTCATGGCGGCCTCATTGACGGCCTCCGTGATGTCGCCCGCGTTGAAATCGTCTGACATTTTGGCTAATTCATCAAAGTCCAATTCCTCGCAGGGACGCTCTTTCAGGTGGTCGATGAAAATGTCCTTACGCGCCTCAAAATCAGGTTGCGGCACGAAAAACACGCGGTCGAAACAGCCCACGCGCATAATGGCTTGGTCGATGAGGTCGGGGCGGTTGGTGGTAGCCACCACGAGGATACCTTTCTTGGAACAATTGTTCATCATGCCGAACAAGGCCGAAATTTGCTGCGTGATGTTGCTATCCTCGCCCTCGCCGTTGGGATTAGGAGCAATGAACTCAATTTCATCAAAGCAAAGCACAAACGGAGCCTTGATTTCGGCGGCATCGAACACCCGTTGCAGGTTGTCGAGCACGCCGTCCTGATAGATATGCCCCATTTCCACACCCTTGATGATGGAATAATTGAAGCCCAATTCTTCCGCAAAACTCTCAAGCACAAGGCTTTTGCCACATCCGGGAGGACCATAAAGCAGCACGCCGTTGATAGCCGGCAACTTGTACAACTTCGCCTTTTCGGGATTTTGAAGGGCGAAAAGCACCTCCTTGCGCAACTGTTCCTTCAGTTCGTCGCGACCCGTCACATTGTCGAAGCCGCTGCCTGAGCCTTTCTTGAAAGTGATGGTCGGGCCGCTGTTGTCATGGTCTGGTGTTTCAGCCTGCGGGTTGGGGTTCTCCTCCTCCATCTTTTTCGCCAATTCGGGCATTACCTGCTCCAACAAAGCCTGCGCAAAATCGGCAGCCGAAGCGAAACGATCGTCAGGCTTTTTGGCCAAGGCTTTCAACAAGATAGCCTTCATGTAATCAGGCAGTTGCACCTCCTCAGTTTCCAAAATTAGGTCTTGTTTCCGCGCCTTTTTCACGGCATCGGCCACCAACTTCTTGTCGCCATTGGCAGCCGCCAAATCCACTTCCCACGGCGACTTGCCGAAAATCAGGAAATAGAGCAGCGCACCCGTGGAGAAGATGTCGCTTTTCACCGTATACACCGCGCGGAAGGTCTCGGGAGCGCGGAAAAACGGCTTCAAGTCCTCAACGGAAAAAGTCGGGCGGCCTTTCACCATGTAAGAAATGTGCCCCAAGTCGATGATGGTGGGCATCAGCATACCGTCCTCAAGTTCTTGGAGCATGATGTTTGAAGGGCGTATATCATTGTGTATCAATGCACGGGAATGGATGAACGACAGGCCGCTTAGCACACACAAGGTAATCTGCACGGCATCCTCCAAGTCGAAGGGGCCTTCGGAAGCGACCGCCTCCGACAGCAGCACGCCGCGATAGAACTCCGTCACCAAATAATGGAAGGTTTGGTTGCCCTTGCGCACCTCGCCGTTGTCGACATAGCGGATGACGTTCTGGTTCTCGTCGGTGTTCAATTCCTTGCAGAGTTGGATTTCGTAGACCTCCTTGCCCTCAAACAGTTGCTCGCGAGGGATGCTTCTGAGGTCGAACACCTTCATAAAATACATCATGTCGTCAGGACCAAGCACCGTATATGACTCAGCCACAATGCCTTTCTTTATGAACGAGTTGATGACATATTTGCCAATCTTCTCACCTTTTTTGAATGTTTCCATACGTTTGAAATTTATTTGGCAAAGGTCACGATTTAATTTGAAACATACAAGCAGAGAGGATGAAAAAATTCTTGTGCTATTTTTTCCAAAGAAAACATCGGGTGGAAAAATGACAAAAACAGACTAAAAATCGGGTGGAAAAATGACAAAAATAGGATAAAAATCGGGTGGAAAAATGACAAAAATTTCACTATTTACTATTGTAATATCCAAAAAATGAGTATTTTTGCGTTCAAAAATCAAATACGAAAATGTTGAAGCGAAAAATAGAGGAAGAAATCACCCAATTCTTGTCTGCTCCATCGAACAAAATCCTACTGGTTGACGGAGCACGACAAATCGGCAAGACCTATATCATCCGACATGTGGGCAAGAAACTGTTCCCCAATTATGTGGAAATCAACCTACAAGCCGACAGTACAGGTAGCCGTTTGTTTGCCAATGTACGAAGCGTAATAGACTTTTACACCATGCTCGGCACCTTTGCTGGAAACAAACTGCGCAAAAAGGAAAACACACTTGTTTTTTTGGACGAAATCCAAACCTATCCCGTGTTCCTCACTTTGTTGAAGTTCCTGAAAGACGATGACAGATACACCTACATCTGTAGCGGTTCGCTGCTTGGCGTGACTTTGCTCCAAACGCCGAGCATTCCAATAGGAAGCATTGAAACCTTGCAGATGTATCCACTTGATTTCGAGGAGTTTCTTTGGGCAAATGGATTTAACGAGGAAACCATTTCGTTTGTGCGGGATAAATTTCTTGCGCAGCAAAGCCTTGACAACTCCCTTCACCAAAGGATGATGACACTTTTCCGTGAATATCTTCTGACCGGCGGCCTTCCTGATGCCATAAATTCCTATCTCTCAGAACGAAATATTATGAAACTGAGGCGCATACAAACCGAAATCCATCGTTATTATGGTGCAGATGCCTCGCGTTATGATGCCGAACACAAACTGAAAATCCAAAACGTGTTCCAAATGATTCCCTCGAACCTCGAAAACAAGAAAAAGCGTGTCGTAGTAAAGGATATAGAAAACAAGGCAGGGAAGCAATTCTCTGATTATCAAGACGAATTCGACTATCTGATTTCTTCTGGCATTGCGCTTGAAGTGAAGGCCATTTCCAATCCAAGATTCCCTTTGGTGGAATCGGTGCGGAAAAATTTGTTGAAACTCTATTTGAATGATGTCGGACTACTGACCAACATTTTGTACAAAACCAACATCCTGCCCATACTCGAAGATACGCCAAGCATCAATTTAGGCTCTGTTTACGAGTCGGTGGTTGCCCAGGAGCTGAAGGCACATGGCCACAATCTGTTTTATTACGACAACAAGCACCACGGCGAAGTGGATTTTCTCATCGACGACTACGACAATCTCTCAGTATTGCCTATCGAGGTGAAGTCTGGGAAAGACTATAAAATCCATGTCGCACTGACGCACTTCACCCAGACACCTGACTATCATATCAATAAGGGCATCGTTTTATCAAACGGCCAGAAATGGGAGACCAAGGGAACGATCATTTACATACCTGTCTATTTCGTGATGTTTTTGTGAGAGGAATAAAACTTGAAATGGACAAGAGAAATAAAATAATTATCTTTGCACTCTTGTTCAAAGTCTGATGAAAAGATACCTTATTATAATAATCATCCTACTGGCATCGGCATCCTTGCTTGCAATGCACTCGTCGGAGAGTGTAGGTCTGACTCCAAAAAAGTTGGAAACCGAGCAACTACCCGACCTCAATATCCCCCGTTACGGCCACTGCACCTTCATTGTCAATGGCGAACTGACTGTCATCGGGGGGCATACCACAGGGTTCGTTCCAACGGCCACGGCAGAGTATTTCAGCGGCGGCACTTGGCATACGGTGCAAATGGTCTATGCGCACGACTTCGGCATTGTCGTTCCTATGAAATCTGGCAAAGTGCTGGCCTGTGGCGGTGCCAATGAGCCGTTGGGCATCGGGCAAACTTTCACGGCTGAATGGTACGACCCGTCACCCATACCTGCGAGGGCTTCGGCTGCATGGACATGAAACGCAGCAACTTCTCCGCCACTGAAATCGACAGCGGTCGTGTAGTAATTTCAGGCAACTGGTATAGCAATGACGGCATGGAACTGTTTGATGGCCAAAAAACCTTCAGCCTCGTCAAGGAGGTTGCCGCAAAGCGTTCTTGTCCCTATATACTGCGTACGGATGTTGACAATGTAATGATATTCAGCAGTTTAGATACAAAGCATATCAGCGGTATTCGTCCTGACAGCATCATCGTTGACCAACTGCGGGGCGAGCCTTTCCATGCACCGTTGCTTGATGAATGGCGACCGTTGGCCTACGACATTCCCCTGATGAGCGAACTTTGTTTTATCGGCGACGAAGCTACGGGCGACTACGCCTACCTGCTGCCCGTGGAAAACGCCGAAGGTCAAATAGGTTTTGTCAAAACCCGAGGTACCGACTTCAGCCTGCTTTCAACCACTTGTGCGGCACCGAAGGTGTTCCAAGGCGACAGCATCCAGTATCATTTCCCCGTGGTGGACAGGCAGCGCGGACGGGGTTATTTGGTGGGCTTCTGCCCAAGCAAACGGGTTTATGTGCTGTGTGTGGATTATACGGCGCATCCGGCACCATTGACGCTCTATTATACCGACCCGGTGCTTGCCATAGGTCCCACTTGGCCCGTCCTTAATTCCGACGGCAATCTCATCCTTGCAGGTGGTCTCGGCACTTCCAACTACAAACCTTACAGCACTTCCAACTACAAACCCTACAATTCCGTGGTGGTGTTGCGCGTCCATCCTGATGCGCCGCTGCTGGCCGCCCGTGCTTCGTTTCCGTGGCTGTGGGTGGGGATAGGCTTGGTGCTTGTGGTTGCACTCATAGCGTACCTTATTATATATCGTGCGCGAAAAACAACACCTCGCGAGGATGACACGATGGACGAGCCTGACGAAGCCAATGAAGTGGACGAAACCAATGGAACGGTTGAAGCCAACGAAACAGATAAGGTGGCCGACCTCGCGACACCAACAACCAATGTGGCGGATGAAGAGCTGCTACAGTGTGTCTGCCAGTTGATGGAAGAGCAGCACCTTTATTTGAATAGCGGCTTGAAACTGTCCGATGTGGCGACGGCGGCAGGATGCAACCGCAATGCGTTGTCGGCCTGTATCAACAACCTACGCCATTGTTCATTCTCCCAGTTCATCAACACTTATCGCGTGGAGCACGCCAAGCAGCTGTTGTGCAGTAATCCCGATGTTCGCGCCTCGGAGGTGTGGATGGAGTCGGGGTTTGCGAACGAGACGACCTTCTTCCGCGCTTTCAAAGCCATCGTTGGCATGACGCCTTCCGAGTGGAAAAGCCAGAATTAGTGGAAATCTGCTTACAAAACATCATTTGTAAGTTGATTTTGACGATTTGTAAGTCCACAATCTTTCTTGAATGTCGAATTTTGCGACAATTTTGTAATCAACATTTCGTAATTAACATTTAATACCTTAAACAATGAAAAAATCATTCTTACTTATGGCGCTTTTATGCGCGACGATGCTGGTTTTTGCACAAAACAGCACACAAACCGCCCTGCTGCAGCATGGCGACGAAACGACCACTTTCTATGGTGCTGACGCTTTCATTAATGCTCTTGCCGCCGCCTCAACGGGTGACATCATCACCCTTTCGAGCGGCACCTTCAATGCGGGCGACCTTGGCAAAGCCATCACCCTGCGCGGTGTGGGCTGCGTTAGCGATGACGAACTAAACATGCTTCCCACCATTATCGCGGGTGATTTTCAGACTTGGAATTCTAATGCTCCCGCCGTCTTGACGGTTGAAGGTATCTTCTTCGATGGTGTAATCACAGTGAATGGGCAGCATGCCCCAGTCTTTATCAGATGTAATATCAATGAAATCAAATGGGGCTCCGAAGGATCGTCAGCTGGAATGAACGATGCCGAGTTTATCAATTGCAGGATTAGATGGTTCAGAGAAGATAATTTCCATAACACCACATTCCGCAACTGTGTGGTTTGGGATTGCCGCAGTGAAATAGCAAATCAACCCAACAACACCATCCAGATCTATAATTCCTACATCTGGTTAAATTCTGGACAATATAATTTGTCTGCATATAATAGTATCATTGGAGGAGGTGGTATGTATGGGAATAGCGTGGCTTATAATTGCATAAGCTGGGGTTCTATGTTTGATGGGTGTTCGCATCATAATTGTTGGGTTTTTGATCAGATGCTGGATGTTTTCGAGTTCTTTAATGGGAATTATAATGCTTTGGTATGGGAAACGGAGCCTCTTATCTTGAGAGGCGATGTCGCCGCCCAATACCATGGTCTGGATGGCACCGAGGTGGGCATCTACGGTGGCAACATGCCCTACAGCACACGTCCTACTTACATGACGACCTACCGCACCACGGTCGGCCAACATTCCACCCCCGACGGCAAGTTGAACATCCACATCGAGGTGATTGACGGCAACAAGTGAAACCCAAAACACTGAAGCCATGAAACAATATGTATTAACAATCTTCAGCTTGCTGCTGTGCCTTGGGCTGAGTGCCCAAACCACACGCACCTGCCGCTACTGGTTCGATGGGAACTTCGGGCAAAGCGCGACCAAGACTTTCAGCGGCGACACTTGGGATGGCGAAATCGATGTGAGCCAGCTCCCCGACGGCATCCATACCTTCCACTATTACCTGACCGACAGTACTTCAACGCCCGTGTACGGAACCCTTTTCCACAAAGTCTCGACCGTTGGAGCCTCCTCGTTAGAGTACCGTTATTGGTTCGACAACAATGACAACGAGATGCACCACGGCTCGGTGAGCAATGGCATTTTCCAAATTGATGTCAGCAGCCTCACCACGGGGATGCACACCATCCACCTGACGGTCAAGGACGAAAACTATAGTGCCACACGCGGCTATCTTTTCATCAAGACCGAGTCGTTAAGCGACCTCGCCTACCACTGCTGGTTCGACAATGATGAAAACACCGAGCAGACAGGTGCCGTGGGCAACGGCAACATTCTGCTTGACGTGACGAGTCTCGAAAACGGTGACCATACCGTGAGCATGTATCTCAAGGGCAGCACCATTTCGGCTCCACAGACTTACGTCTTTTTGAACAACCTCGCCGTTGACGAAAACGAGAGCGGCAGCCTTGTCGTCTATCCCAACCCAGCAAAAGACCGCTTGACGATTGAGAGCGAGGAGATCATCCGCCAATGCGAGATTTACGACCTTGCCGGGCAGCTTGTCAAAACCCTTGAGAATGATTCCGAAAGGATGGAAATCTCGATCGAGGCATTGCCCGCCGGGACTTATCTCGTCAAGTTAGTCACTGACAGTTTTGCGCAAACCCGCAGGTTGATCAAGAAATGAGAAAGAGAGCGACTAAAAAAGTCGCTCTCTTTTTTAAATATTCACTTGATTTTCAACAATCAAGCATCAATATTCGCGTATGTGGCGTTCTGTTCGATGAACTCGCGGCGCGGGGCCACTTCGTCGCCCATCAGCATGGAGAAGATGTGGTCGGCTTCCATCGCGTTCTCGATGGTCACTTGACGCAAAGTGCGGTGGGCCGGGTCCATAGTGGTTTCCCAAAGTTGCTCGGGGTTCATCTCACCAAGACCTTTGTAACGCTGCACGTCGTAGCCACCAACAGTGCCGTTCTTTGTCAGTTCGGCCATGGCAGCAAAACGTTCATCGTCGGTCCAGCAATAGCGGACGGGCTTGGTGCCGCGCTTGATAAGATACAAAGGCGGCGTGGCACAATACACATAGCCGTTCTCAATCAGTTCGCGCATGTAGCGGAAGAAGAAGGTCAAAATCAATGTGGTGATGTGGCTACCGTCCACATCGGCATCGGTCATAATGATGACTTTGTGGTAGCGCAACTTCTCCATATTCAGGGCTTTGCTGTCCTCCTCCGTGCCAATGGTCACACCAAGAGCGGTATAGATGTTCCTGATTTCCTCACTGTCGAACACGCGGTGTTCCATCGCCTTCTCGACGTTCAGAATCTTACCGCGCAAAGGCAGAATGGCTTGGAAATTACGGTCGCGACCTTGCTTGGCGGAACCGCCAGCGGAGTCACCCTCAACGAGATAAAGTTCCGTCTTGGCGGGGTCACGGTCGGAGCAGTCGGCCAACTTGCCCGGCAGACTGAATCCCGACAAGGCACCCTTGCGCTGCACTTTTTCGCGGGCGTTGCGGGCGGCTTGGCGAGCTTGGGCGGCCAAAGTCACCTTGTCAAAGATGGTCTTGGCCTCTTTGGGATGCTCCTCCAAATAGTCTGAAAGTTGCTGACCCACAATGGAATTGACGATACCCATCACCTCATCGTTGCCGAGTTTGGTCTTGGTCTGGCCCTCAAACTGCGGCTCTGGCACCTTCACCGAAATGACAGCCGTCAAACCTTCACGGAAATCGTCGGGCGAAATCTTCACCTTCAGTTTCTCCAATTTCTCAAGCAGACCACTCTTTTCGGCGTAGGCATTGAACGAGCGCGTCAAGCCTGAGCGGAAGCCTTGCAGATGTGTTCCGCCTTCTATTGTATTGATATTGTTGACATAAGAGTGCAAGTTTTCCTTGTACTCGTTGTTGTATTCCAATGCGATTTCAACAGGCACATTGTTCCTTTCGCCACTGATATAAATCGGTTCGGGAATGAGTTTCTCGCGGTTGGCGTCGAGGTAAGCGATGAAGTCAACGAGGCCGTTTTCAGAATAAAAGGTTTCGCTGCGATATTCGCCGTTTTCCATTTTCTCACGCTCATCGGTGAGTTGGATGGTGATGCCGTGGTTGAGGAACGCCAACTCGCGCATACGGTTGGCCAAAGTGCTGTAGTCGTATTCCGTGGTTTGGAAAATCGAGCCGTCGGGCTGGAAGGTGATACGGGTACCGTTCAGATTGGTCGTGCCCACCACTTTCACATCGTAGAGCGGCTTGCCGCATTCATATTCTTGCTTGAAAATCTGGCCTTCGCGATAGACCTCAGCGGTGAGGTGCGTCGAAAGGGCGTTCACGCAACTGACACCCACGCCATGCAGACCGCCAGACACCTTATAGGAACCTTTGTCGAACTTGCCGCCAGCGTGCAGCACGGTCAAGACCACTTCGAGGGCCGAGCGATGCTCCTTCGGGTGCATACCCGTCGGGATGCCACGACCATTGTCGAGGACGCTGATGGCGTTGCCGGGCAGGATGCGCACATCAATCTTGTCGCAATAGCCCGCCATAGCCTCATCGATGGAGTTGTCGACCACCTCATATACCAAATGATGCAAGCCACGGAAATGCACGTCGCCGATATACATTGCCGGACGCTTACGCACGGCCTCCAAGCCTTCAAGCACTTGGATTTTACTGGCACCGTATTCTTCGCTTGCCAATTCTCTTTTTTCTTCTTCAGTCATTTTCGGAAATTTTGCTGTTTTCAAATAAAGGTGCAAAGATACACAATTTTTCGGCACGATACCCAAAAAAGTTGAGAAATTTGTTTTTCGGCAAAAACGCCTCTACGGGGCTGAAAATGGGCAAATTTTGGAAACAACCGAAATCTCGCCCTCATCAACAACGAGGGACCCTCATTCAAAAAGAGGGACTTTTTGAGGATTTTAAGGCGTTTTGTTTTGCCCAAACGTTCCATCAATACGAGCGAGCAATTCATCCGCCCCAAGTTCCAACATCTGGGAAAAAGCGAACAGCTTGTTTCCTAAATCTTTGAGCGATGCCCCGATGTGATACAGGGTTTCGTCGATGATCAGAAAACGATCATGTGAATGGGTGTATTCATAATTGCAACACCACTTTCCGTAAAAGCGTATGGCATATATCTGACCCCTCCACGTTTGTTTGAGGTCGCAATTTGCGACCTCAAACTTCCAAATTCTTCAACGGTCAATTTAAACATAAAATCATCAGGGAATCTCGAAACATTTCGATTGACTTGCTCCTTAAGTCGCTTGGTCTCAACTCCATACAATATTGCCAAATCTGAATCAAGAATCACCTGCTGTCCGCGAACCAACCTGATTAGTGGTTCAATCGATACCTCATTGAGGTCGCGATTTGCGACCTCAAATGTCTGTTCAACTTTTACTATTTCTTCTTTCTTCGCCATAAGACAATACCTTGATAGATTTTCAGAATCTCAACTTCACGCCAGCGAAGAACTGTATGCCCGTCACGGGATAGTTATAATAGAGTTGGTATTTCTGGCAAGCCACATTGTCAATCAAGGCAAAAGCCGAGATTTGGTCGTTCACCTTGTAATCCGCGCCGAGGCTAAGGTCGACGACATCCTTTAGCTTTTCAGGCCCCCAACCCATCCAATTTGAGCCGGAATCGCCTTGCACCAAGGCATAGCGTCCGCCTTGATAGAGGAAACTCGTATTGAAAGACAGCTTGTCGTTGAAATCGTATGTCAGTTTCAGTTTGCCTTCCGTGGTGGGGCGATACCAAGCGTATTCCTCGGTTGTCGGTTTGCAGTTGTTGTAGACAAAGCCCAAATCGGCGGTGAGGCTGTTGCGCATCTTGACACGGACATCAGCCAAGACGGTTACGAGATGTGTTTCGTCGTAAATCAGATTGAATTTGTTGGCAATCACGGCATTATCGATAAAATCATACCTCAAAACATAGAATGGGTCATTCTCAGTATGGCGATAGCGCACGCCCAAATGCAAATCGACGATTTCGGCAATATTGGTGCGCACACCGCCCTCGAAGCAGAGTTTGACATTCTGCGTACACAACGAGGGGTTAATGTCAGGGGAAACAAAGGGGTTTTCGTTGACAATTTCACTGAAACGCAACATCTCACGACCGCCCTTCAATCCAGCATAGAACTCCAGTTTCTTGTCCAAAACGAACAGACTACCGCTCAAATCGGGGCGGACGGCCAAAAACTTGTCCTCATCCGTGTACTTGGTCGTACCATCCAAACGCACACCGAAATGAAGGCTATAAAATTCGTCGCTCATCTCGAAGAAAGGATTGACTTTGAACCAGATACGGTCGACGACGAAGAGGTTGTTGACTTGACCCATGCAATAGTCGTAATGGAAACCCAAATCAAGGCCCAACTTCTGCGGATGGGTCTTGTCGCCCCAGAAATTATCGGCATAGCCAAGGGTGTAACCTAAGTCGATATTATGCTCACGGTCAAAGAGATAGAAATAATCCAAATGGGCATTGTGACTCAGTTCGCCGATATTGGTCGTGGTGGAAGCCAAGCCAAGATGACCGCCAACGGTGTTGTAGGCCTGACGTGGACAATACTGCTCGATTTGAGCATCCGTCAAAGGCGTTTCAGGAAGATTAACGCCATAGTAGTGGTACATGTCATTCTTGTAATACACGCCGCCATCGATTTGAAAACCTTCGAACTTACTGGTTGACAGACTAATATCGAAAGCATTGTTCATATAACTCGACGGCGCATAATCCTTGATATTCAGCCACGAGGAGTTGTGCTTCACACCCACGCCGAGGCCTAAAGTCTTGGTCAACATGGAGTTGTGCTTGTAAAGGAAAATCGGCGAGAGGCGTGTGCCAAGGCCAGCCATGAGGAAGTTGTTGGTCGGGGTGACAAGCTGGTCTTTCTTTGCTGCAAAGCCTGTTGGGGCGATTTTCTCCAAATCCAAGGCGAATTTTTGCTTGGCCTCAATGGGGTTCACCTCGGAATTAGGATAGTTATACGAGGGTTGCGGAGTTTCAGGCTGCAACTGCAACTTGTTGACTTTGTTTACCTTGGGACGGTATTTGCCTTCCACGGTGACTTGTTCGTCGTGTTGGGCGAAGGCGGTCAGGCTCATTAGAGCGAGGGTCAGGATTGATATTATCTTCTTCATTGTCTTGGTGTTAGAGCAGGGACTTACGTCGCGTTCCCCCTTTCGGGTGACGCAGGGACTTACGTCGCCTGCTTATTGATATGTCGCCCCTATGGGGCTGGATTGTTGCTGTTTTATGGCGGGGACTCGCGTCGCCCGTTGTGTTCTGTTCGTCCCTTCGGGACTCATTCGGGTTCAATGGGTTCTATGCCGTTGCTGTTGCTCACTTTAGGTTCCTTACGCTCCACTTCGGCGAGTTTGGCTCGGGCTTCTTGTTTCAGGTCGTTGCCTTTATAGTTGTCGATGACACTGCGAAGGGTTTCCTTGGCTTGGAAATAGTTCTCCTTGGCCACATACACATCGGCGAGCGCGATGAACGACTTGGCGACCCAATAATCATATTTCGAGAAATTGTCGGCGATGTCAAAGACCTTGTTTTCGGCCTCGTCATATTTCTTCAACTTGAGGGAGGCCACGGCGGAATAATACGCGCTCTCGGCACCATACACCGACTTGTCGTTGCGGGCGCTCTTGTCGAGTCGCTCGATGGCAGCGGTATAATTGCCCTTCTCGAAATACGACTTGCCCATGATGTGGTTGATTTGGTTCACCTGCTCGTCGGTCAGGTCGCGGGAAACGCGCAGACTTTCGCCCATCTCAATAGCCTTGTCGTAATTGCCGAGGAAGAAGTTGCTCTTCATGCTGCCTTCAAGGGCTTCGAGGCGTTTCAGCGGCTCCTCGGTGATGCGCGACAGGCGTTCATAATACTCGCCGGCCTTTTGGTAATCGCCCTTTTCGTACTCGATGCGAGCCATTTTCAGCAGGGCGTTGTCGGTGTAGTCGTTATCAGGCTGCGACAATATATAATTAAGGTGTGTGACGACTTGGTCCTCCGTCCCGACCTTCTCGGCACATTCGAGGGCGTAATAATGCGCCTTCAGCGAATAGGCTCCGTTGCTGAAGTTGTCGAAATAATATTGCAGCGCGGTTTGGGCTTGCTGATAGCGACCATCGAGGTAGAAAATCTCCGCATTGGCGAAAGCTAAAGAATCCTGTTGTGTCACCTTCACCTGACCGCCGTTGGCATTGACATAGCCGAAATACTCGTCCAACTTGTTCTGTTCCATGAAGATACTGCGGATGATGCTCAAAGCCTCGCGCGATTCATCGGTATTGGGATAAGTGGCCACGAGGTTCTTCAAGTTGGTCAAGGCTTGGTCGTATTGGTTGTTGTTGTAATAAATCATGCCGACCTTCATCATGGCTTGGCGCGTGTAGGTGGAGCGCGGACGGTCTTTGATGAGGCGGTTGAAATTGGCGATGGCCGAGCGTTTGTCGCCGTGAACGAGATAAGTGTTGCCAATCTCGAATAAAGCCTGCTCATAATATGGCGTGCTTGGATAAGTCTGCACCAAGTCGTTGAGCATATTAATCTTCTGATTCACATCACCTTTCGCACCATAGCAAAGCCCTTGCTGGTAAAGCGCGTAATCGGCATTGCGCTTACCGATGCGGGTGGCAAGGTCGTAATAATTGATGGCGTTGGTGTAGTTACGCTCCATGTAGAAGCAATCGCCCAAACGGATGTAAGCATCTGATTTCAAATCCTTTTGCGTGTCGTTGGCGGATTGGATGAAGCGGCGGAAACAGGTTTCGGCGGCATCGTAGTCAGGCTTTTGGTAGTAAATGTAGCCCAAATCGTAGTCGGCGAGGGCATATTCGGGCAGACCCGTAGCGGCGTTCATGGCCTTGAACTGGGTCAGATACTTGCCTGCCGTGGCATGGTCGCCCATATGGTAGGCCGACTCGCCCATCCAAAAACAGGCCTGCGCCTTGTGGGTTGCGCTCTGGCGGCTGTTCAGGACTTTGGAGAAATACACTTGCGCCTTGTCGTAATAGCCCTTCTGGTAATTGTCGATGCCCGTGGCATACAACAGGTCGTTGTAAACGGTCTGCAACTCCGCGCTTTTCTTCTTCATGGCTTCGAGGCGGCTCAGGGCTTCTTCGTTTTCTTTCGCGTTGAGCAACAAATAGATGGCCATCTCCTCCACCTCTGCCTTGCGCTCCGAATCGGGATGCTCGGCGATGAAATTGTCCAACAGTCCGACGGCCTCGTTGAAGGGGTCGGCACCGGGAATGAGACTCAGACGAGCGTAATCGAACAGTGCCTCCTCGCTGAGTTCCTTGTCGAAACCGGCGGAATAAGCCGTGTGGAACGCGCTTCGGGCATACTTCGGCTCATCTGTCTTTGCATAGCACGAAGCCAAATAATACGAGGCATATTGCCCCAAGATGTCATTGCTGCCCGCAATTTTCTGCAAGTCGGCGATGGCACCCGTGTAGTTACCCTTCATCATCTTGCTCACGCCCATCTGGTAGTAGGCCTCGCGCGACACGCCTCGGCTCAGGTTTTTCTTGTAAATGTCATAATATTCAAGGGCTTTGTCATAGTTTTTCTGCTGGAAATAGGCATCGGCCACAATCTGCGCCATCTCGCTCTTGCGTTTCTTGTCGGCCTGCCGAATGTAGTCGGGACCGTCAGCAATCACCGACTCGTAATCGCCTTTGAGGTAGTCGATTTGCATGATGTAAGAAGGCACCACCTTGGCGAAATCCTTATGGGTGCGCAAGAGGCGGAAGTTGTCCAAAGCCTCATTATATCTTTGTTTAACATATTGGATATGAGCGTAATAATATCTCGCTTGGTCTTTATATTTGCCCTCGTTCATCATCAGGCCGTGGAAAAGCGGCATGGCTGTGTCGAGCTCGCCCGACTGGAAATAGGCATAACCCATGTTGAACTGCATCTGCTGCGCCTCGTCGTTGCTGAGGGAGGAAGCATCGGTCTTTTCATAAATGGCCAAAGCCTCCTTGTACTTCTTTTCTTGGAACAAATGGCTGGCATACAGAAAGTTGGCGTGTCTCGCCCAAGTGCTGCTCGGATTGTCGTTCACGAATTGTATCACCTTTGCGGGACCATCGGCATGGTCGAGATAGAGCGCACTGACCGCCTCGTAATACTGCGCATCCACGCAACGTTGCTTCTTGGGGTCGTTAGCCAAGGCCCGATATTGCGCAAACGTCGACAAAGCCGCGCCATATTCCTGATTCCTGAACAGCAAAACGCCTTCGTTGAAAAGGGCTTCTGGATTGTATTCTTCTATATGCTTTTGCGCTGAAACTGAAATGGTTAAAGCGAACATCATCACCATCATCAAGCCAAGTTTGAGTCGAGATTCCATAGGTTGAAATTTTTGACGAAAATACGGTTTTCTCACATTGGTTCGGCAAAAATGCTCAAAATTCGTGCCGAAAGCCTAATGAAAACGCCAACACGTGGGAAATATTGTCGACTGCACCCGCGACTTTCACTTTCCCTTCGGGCGAATAAAAGAAAAACCGTACCTTTGCCGCACAAATGCAATTGGATATTATGTTCCCCAGAATTGAGAGCATGTGTTAAGGTGAAAAAAGAGTGGTTTTGCAGGGGACAAAAACGTTAGGGAAATTGACAACAAAACGAAGGAAATTCACAAACAAATTCAAGGCCATGAATCCCATTGCCCTCCGATTACTCAACCAGCAACTCATTTGCCCGCAGTTTGACAAGCCCGAAGAGGTGGTCAAACAGATGGGTGCGATGCAGGCGCAGGAATACCGCATGATGCGCTGGGCGGTGGCGATGCGAACCAAGAAACCTTCGGCCAATGCCTTCAAGAAGGCTTTCGACAGTGGGCAAATCGTCCGTCTGCACCTGATGCGCGGCACTTGGCAACTCGTGTCAGCCGATGACTATTGGCCCTTGCTCGATCTTTGTGCGCCCAAGGCCTTGGCGGTCATCAAGGGATGGATGAGCAGCAACAAAATCAGCATCCCGGACGAGGAAGCGATGAGAATCCGCGAAATCCTTGCCCAGACCGCCGCCGACAAGAGAAGCGTGACCAAAGAGGATTTCGTGCAGGCTTTGGCTGAAAAAGGCATCAGCATGGACGAGCATCGGCTTTCGTACCACATCCGCTACGCCGAGCTGTCGGGAGCGCTTTGCAGCGGAGATTTGCTGCCGATGAAGGCAACCTACGCCCTCGCTGCCGACAAGGTAAAGAACCGTAACAAGATGCACCGCGACGAAGCATTGGCGATGCTCGTCCGGAAATATTTCCAAAGCCGCCAGCCAGCCACGTTGGAAGATTTCGTGTGGTGGTCGGGGATGAACATCAACGATTGCAGGCGGGGAATCGAAGTCTTGGGCGATTATCTCCATGTAGAAACATGGCGCGCCGCATCTCTGCCACGCAGGGAATTTTATTTTACGGATGATTGCCGCACCCGTGGTTTCCGCAAAGGCAAATACCTTTTGATTCCGCCTTACGACGAATACCTCATCGGCTACAAGAGCCGCGACATCGTCCTCTCGCCTGACTATAGCCACAAGGCGCACAACAACAGCGGCATTTTCCAGCCTATCATTGCCCATGACGGCGTGATTTGCGGCAACTGGACGCCATTCAAGGACGACCTGCAAGCAACGTTCTTCATGGGTGAGCACGAGACTGACCTCCAAGAGGAATGGAACCGATACAAGACATACCAACTAAAATGAAATGAACATGAAAGAAAAACCTTCGTCCGACACCAAACAGTTTCTGCTGACGCTTCTCGCGACAACCTTCTCCATCATACTCACCTTCGGCACTTCAGCCGTCATCGACAAACGCCACAAAGAGGCGGCCAAGAAGGAAATGGTCTTGATGATTCTCTATGACTTTGACAAGACCATCGATCAGGTGCAACATGCCGATTCGATATTTTGGCAAGCACTCAAAGCGCAGCATGATGCTATCCTTCATCCGGAGCATTTCTATAGCCACATTTCCACATTTAAGGCATCTGTTCAACTTGTCTATACAGAGTTTTCCGAAACAACCGAAAAGGTTTTCTCTTCCAATATCGAGACTTTCAACACCCTCGGCAATGTCAATTTCGTCCATGAGGTCTCAGCATTTTACAATACGCGCCGTTTCTACCAAGAAAACGTAATGGATGAATTCGAGAAGGAGATTTTTGGTTCGGGAATCGCACAGTCTATAGAGAACCTCGTAAAAGTTAGTTTTCCAGATCATTTTATCACTAGCAGGCACAGCCTGAATACTTTGCAAAAGATACGTAACCGTTGTATGCAAATGATGAAAGTCAGCGAAGAGGACCTAAAGGAATTCAGTCGTCTACGCTCTGTGGTAGAGGTGAATAACGAAGAAGACGACAAAGAGTATCAGGAGTTGGTTGATGAATATCTTGAGGCTGTAACATTTCTGAACCAGACCAGAGAGGAGCTTAAACAACACCAATAAACAATCAAATTAATGGAAATCTTAGGAAATTAAATACGAACATCATATTAGACTTCCTATGAACAAAGATGCCGATGTACAGATTACCGAACTCTTGCGCACGTCGCAGAGCTGGGATGGGGCCGAAATGCCCGACTACCCTATTGGGCGGCCCGAATTGGTGGCCATCCGTTACGAGTTCCCTCCCGGAAAGAAGTTGGGCTGGCACCACCACAACGTGATGAACTACGGCGTGGTGCAGCAAGGCGAGCTCACCATCATCACCCTCGACGGGAAAGAAAAGACCGTTCACGAAGGCGAGGCGGTCGTGGAGATGGTAGGCACCATCCATCACGGCGAGAACCGAGGCAACATCACCGTAGTTCTTGACATGTTCTACCTTTCCCAAAAAGGGCAACCCCTTTCCGTACCTCACCCTGAAATTCCAATGGAATAACAGATGAAAGTTTTTTTCTTTTGATGTCACCTTTTGCCATCCAGACTTGTTATATGGGCGAACTGGTTCAAGAAAACAGAAGTCTAACACTAAAAACAAAAGAAAATGGATAGCAATTTAATTTGGATGGATTTAATCGACATGCTTCCCGTCATTTTATGCGGATGCGTACTCCCCATTACCTTCATTTGGATGGAAACACGTCGTAAAATGAACGAGACCAATGCTCGCACGCAAATCGTCACGGCGGCCATCGAGAAGAATCCCGACATGGATGTCGAGGAACTGCTCAAAAAGATTTCGCCGAAGAAAAAGCTTTTGAAGGAGAAACTGCTTTCGAAACTGCTTTGGGGCTGCATCACCACCATATCGGGCATCGGCTTGATTGGATTTGGCATCTTCCTTATTAATACAATA
>Ga0326514_10000722_pt1 | contig 21977 bp, 17 predicted proteins | sample 3_2548_0518_D_FD_203653 | JGI IMG/M metagenome (GOLD analysis project Ga0326514, IMG submission 203653) | Bovine rumen microbial communities from UC Davis, California, United States - 3_2548_0518 | ecosystem: Host-associated > Mammals > Digestive system > Stomach > Rumen | place: USA... | reverse complement strand
GAAGCAAGATACCTTAGGCGCAAGGCTAAAAGGGAACTTGCAAAAGCAAAGAGGAATGAAGGGCACACCTTTGATGTTGTCACGGATCCTTCCTCTTTGAGAAAAGCATTCTACTCTGCACGCAAGGGCGTGAACTGGAAAGCCTCTGTGCAGAGGTATGGCGCGAATGTGATAAAGAATACATACGAGACCTCGTTAAAACTCAGAGCAGGCAAGAATATATCCAAAGGCTTTATAGAATTTGACCTGTGCGAGAGAGGAAAGAAGCGGCACATAACCTCAGTACATATATCTGAGAGGGTTGTGCAGAAAAGCGTATGTGACTATGGGATAGTACCTGTCATGGAAAAGAGCCTTATCTATGACAATGGAGCTTCACAGAAGGGCAAGGGTACAGACTTTGCAAGGGAAAGATTAAAGAAGCACCTTAGGCAGTACTACAGGAAGTACGGCAATGACGGCTACATTCTTCTTGGAGACTGTCATGATTTCTTTGGGAGTATAGACCACAGCATTGTTGAAAAGAACATGAGGGATATGCTGACAGATGGAAGGCTTGTAGACCTTGCAATGAGCTTTATCACTCCATTTGACAGAGGTTTAGGTCTTGGCTCGCAGGTATGCCAGATCAATGCGGTGACCTATCAAAACAGGATAGACCATAGTATAAAAGAAGTATGGAGAAAGAAATGGTATGCGCGTTACATGGATGATTTCTATGTAATATGCAGGGATAAGGCAGAAGCTAAGGAGCTTTTAAAATATTTCATAGGCGCATACAGGGAGTATGGCATAGAGCTTAATCTTAAGAAAACGCAGATAGTAAGGCTCTCGCATGGCTTTGTGTGGTTGCAGGATCGGATATACCTGCTGCCTACAGGAAAGATAATCGACAAGCCGGGTAGAAGTGCCATAGTCCGCAACAGGAGAAAGCTCAAGAAAATAGCGAAGAGGTTTGATAATGGAGAGATAACCTTTGCGCAGGTGCTTAACTTCTACAATTCCCATACAGGCTATCTTTCCCATAAGGATGCGTATTTCACCAAGAGGAACATGGATAAACTATTCAACGAACTATTTATAAGGAGGTTTGTGTATGAGCAAGATCGTTATGCTTAACAAGGACAGTGTTGTTATCGACATTGTAGATATGGTTAAGCCAGTAAAGAAGTCGCGCAGGGGCATTACAATCCTGTGTGCACCTGAGGAAGCAGAGGGGTATGTGGGCTCCGACAATAACACTGTGTATGCAAAGATGGGCGCACAGTTTCAGCCTACATACTATGACATAGCAAGTCTGTACACAGTAGAAGAGATCCCTGAGCAGATCACTCCACTGGCATATAAGTATAACCCTGAGGATGGGTTTGCGCTTAATGAGGATCCTTACCCGGAGACAAACTTACGACTCACTCAGCAGATAGCCGAAAAGGTGTCCGAAGAGTCTCTCGGAAACGTAGAAAAGATAGGCGCCGCTTCCTGTGGGCATTATGCGCAGGGCGATATCTTTGTAGCAGGAGGCTGCCCTTATGAGGCTCTTGTTGAGATCAATATAGGCAACACTCTTGTTGTAGATGGTAACTGTAAACAAACAAATATAAACGCAGTAATAAATAACCTAAAGGAGGAGTAAGAGTTATGTACGAAGGTAAGTATTATGTAGTTGAGATCACAAAGTATGCGGATGGCACAAAGGATGCATACGGAGTATATCCTCAGGAAACTCTGACAGATGCACTCAAGGTATTCCATCAGAAGCTTGCCGGAGCTATGGGCAATGAGAACTACGCTTTTGAGCTTGTTCATGTTATCAATGAACTTGGCGCAGTAGTAAAGTCCGAGAACTTCACAAGGGCATGAGTGGTGACAGATCACTCGCCAGTCTCCTGCTAAGACAGGAGCAGATCATTGAGGAGCTCACAGAACTAAATAAGGAGCTCACAGAAGTACTGGCACAGCACATTGAGGTTGAAGAGGAAGAGTCAAGGTAGGCTCTTCCTCTTTTTTAGGGTGTCCTATATTTTGAGAGGTTATTTAAGTACCATAAATATAGCGAAGGTCTTTGGAATTATGAAGGAGAAAAAGACAATGAAATTCTTATTTGATATTCAGCTATTTGCAAGCTCAAGCACAAAAGGTGGCTCTACGTCGCAGAGCCAGTCCAATACTACATCCTATTCAGAAGGCGGCTCATCCACAGAGGGCGGCTCACATTCTCACACTGAATCAGATACCCACACAGAAGGTGGCTCACATTCTGAGAGTTACGGCAAGTCGTGGTGGTCTGGGCAGGTAGAAGAGAATACCAGACAGCACAGGGATGCATACAACACAGACTATGAAGAGGGCGCAAAGGTCACGGATGCCTACGACAGATTGCAGGAGACTCTTGATAACAAGCCTACGTTTGAGTCCAAGTACGAAGATAAGCTCAACAGCTTGTATGAGTCCATCATGAACCGGGATAAATTCAGCTACGACTTCAATGCGGATCCTATGTACAAGTTGTACAAAGACCGCTACACGGCACAGGGCAAGCAGGCTATGGAAGATACCCTCGGAAAAGCTCAGGCTATGAACGGCGGCTATGGATCTTCTTATTCCCAGTCAGCAGGGCAGCAGACGTACCAGAACTACCTGCAGGCGCTCAACGACGAGATACCTACTCTCAGAGATCAGGCGTTTGAGCAGTACCAGTACGAAGGGCAGGAAATGCTTAACAAGTATGGCATTACTGCAGACGCATACGACAGAGAGTACGGACAGTACAGAGATGATGTTGCAGACTGGCAGAGTGACAGATCTTACTATGATGCAGCCTACAGGGATGAGCGTAACTTTGATTACGACCAGTTTGCTAATGAGCGTAATTACTGGAATAACGAGTACTGGACTGAGAAGCAGTCTGAGACTTCCAATTATCAGATCACAGATACAAATTACTGGGAGGACAGCCACACATCCTCAGATACAGATACATCCTACTGGGAGAATAGCTCCAACTGGAATAGATCTAATAGCCAGACAAACACTTCCGCGAACACAAGCTCTTGGAGCAATACCAACAGCGCAGGCAGTGGCGGAGGATCAAGTGCAAGGGCTAAGGCAGCAGGCAACACTGCAAACGGCGGCAATTCCGGGAATAATCTTAACCCTGCTCCATACAAAACCTCATCTGCTCTCACTGGTTCAAGTAATGAGGATATACAGGAGATGGTTAATACTTACAAGCAAATGTCTCAGACAGGCGCAGGCAAGAGAATGTTTGAGTACAACATGAAGCAGGCAGGGTACAATGACGCGGATCTTGAGGTAATACAGAAGGTTGCTGATGGCGAAAGATACTGGAATGGCAATCAGGCAAACATTTCGCAGGAAGATTTGGCAGACCTCATCAAACAGATTGAGGAAGAAGAAAAGAAAAAGGGCGTATTCAATACAGGCTTATGGAGGTAAGGTATGGCAAGAAGCGGCGCATGGGCGAGTGTAAAAAACGCATTAAGAACAGCAGGGGTAACAACTCCTGCTAGTTCTTTTGATGAGGAAGAGGAGAGAAGGCGCAGAGAAGCTCAGACACAGGAGCTTTATAACAGCTACGCCTCAGAAGTGAATAATGCAGAGGCTTTTGGGCAGGCTCAGAGTGGTGGTAATGCAGAGGCTTTTGGGCAGACTCAGGGTGCTAACAATGCATCATGGGGTGGATCTCAGAGCAATAATATGTCTCCGTGGCAGAGAGCTAAACAGAGCATGGCTGCAGGCAGATATAGCGACATAGAGGATCCTTTGGAAAACCTCAGAGAGTTTGCGAGCAGGAAGGCAGAGGCAGACAGGCAGGCTGCGGCAGAGGCGGAGAGACTCAACACGCTTCATGAAAAATATGATTCTCACAGTCAGGGCAGATATACTCCGGCAGAGGTTGCAAGCGGAAAGTCTGATATCAAAGCTCTTGGACTCACAAGGGATCAGGAAGATATGCTCCATGAGTATGTAAATGGATGGGGCTATGATGTTAATACAGGCGCTGCAGCTACAGAGTTCCTTAAAAAGAGCGGCATGGATTATGACACGTTTGTCAAAGCTATTGACGCATACAGAAGAGGCAATAATGCAAAGTTTGCTGAGAGCTCAGTGCTTACACCTTCTGAGACTGTAGAGTATTCACAGATGCAGATAAACAGCCTATCGAAAGAGGAGAGAGCTGCTCTTGATAAGGTTGCTGCAGGTAATGAGTATAAGCTCGGCAGGGATGATGCAGGAAAGAGCAGGGCACAGGTAGGCAAAGAGATGAATGCTGCCAATGCCCAGATCAAAGAAGGCAAGGAAGAGCTCAAGGCTCTTGGTTGGGATGATGATAAGATTTCAAAGTACATTGATTATGCGTCCTACATTTCCAATGCAAAGCTCACAGATGAGTACAACCAGAACTTTAACATAGATCCTAACGCAAGCACAGGAGAAAAGGTAAAGGGCAGTATTAGAAATACTGGCTACGATCTTTTAATGACTCCTATCAGAGGTTTTACTGCGCTTGCGGACAATGCAGTGGATCATCCCTCAGGACTTGGCAGGGATGTGAACGGCATGGGATCAAGAGCCCTTAACGCCTCCGAGTACGCCACAGGGCAGGTAGTAAACAATGCTATCACGGATGAGCACCCAATAGCGCAGGGCGCATATCAGATCGGCGTGTCAACAGCAGAAGCAGGAGAAATGGCTCTGATATCTTCTGCAATACCGGGAGGACAGGCAATTACTCTTGGGGCATATGGCACACAGGCTTATGCATCCGGCTACAAGGAAGCTAAGGAAAGAGGCGCTACTAACGAGCAGGCTAATATGTATGGTATCGCTGCAGGATCCGCAGAAGTACTTACTGAGAAATTATCTCTCGATCATCTGTGGGGCATGGCTAAAGGTACTAAGGTAGGCAAGAAGCTTATCGTGGACTGGCTTGCACAGGCAGGTATTGAAGGGTCTGAGGAGATGGCGTCAGATCTTCTTAATAGATACTCCGATTACCTCATACTTGGTAAGAATGGCAAGAACGCTCAGACTCAGGCTATTGAAGCTTACATGGAACAGGGGCTTTCAAAGGAAGAGGCTACTAAGCAGGCTGAGTTTGATTTCTGGAAGCAGGTTGGTTTTGACGGCTTGGCAGGTGCCGTATCTGGTGGCGTGCTTGGTGCAGGTGGAGCTATTGCAGGAAACATCAACGCCAATGCACAGCAGGGCGCTATCTCTGACTACTACAATTCAGTAGCAAGGGATGCGGCTACAGATACTCAGTATGACAGGGATATGAAGGCGCAGGCGGAGAAGTATGCCCAGAACCCTATCCGGCTTATGGCAGATACCATAGACGACTCTACAGAAGTGGGCAGGCAGCAGAAGGCAGAAGTGCTTGAGTATGCCAAGAAGTACGAGAGAGACGGCAAGCTCTCTGCTCAGGATAACTTTGCCCTCAACAGATCTATGGAGATTGCAGAAGAGGCACGCACTCCACAGGAGAAGTACGAACAGTACTTAAGAGAAGCTTCTCAGACTCCTTCTGAGTTCCGTACTGCGGCTACTGGTATCACTGTAGAAGAGGGCAGAGCTCAGATGCAGGATGCCATCAGAAATGGAGACGTGGCAGGGCTATCTGCGGCTTATAATGCAATGAAGAGTTCTACTTCATCCGAGGCAAGAAACAACGCAGATGAGGCTTTAAATGAGTTCTCGGCTATGGCTAGGGCAAACGGATTTACAGAGCAGGATCTTGAGGGTGTTAAGACTTCTGCTCAGGATGCATACACAAGAGCCTTAAGGGGAGAGTCAAGAGAAAGTCTTGGCTATCTTTCAGAGACTTCCGAGAGAGCATTCAAAGAAGGCGAAAGAAAGAGGATCGAGAATAACAACGCCGTATATCATACAGGCAATGAGGTAGCGGTTGACATAGTTAATAGGAGTGCTGCGGCACAGAAAACTGTAGCGGCACAGGAAGGTTATGCAGCCAATATCAAGGAAGGCATGAACCTTGAGCAGTACAACTATGCATTCAATAAGTACTACAATGCAGGCGCTACAGGCGTTAAGTATGAGAACGCTGCATCTAACGGCATGGGCGCTATAGTAGAGGCTGCGCTTGGAAAAGAGACCACGCAGGCTATTTACGATATCGGAAGATCTGACTATGAGGCAGAGGTAAAGAGCAAGGCTTCCTCAGGTCTTAGCAGTGCGCTCGGCGTAAAGAAAGGCGCAGGTACTTTCAGAGATTTAAGATCCGGGAACACAAACAACATAGACACAAACATTTTCGATCTGGTGGCTAAAGCAACAGGTCTTGATATCGTGCTCACAAATAAGGGCAAGAAGGGTGTAAACGGATCCTTTAATGTCGGCAAGTCTCTTATTACCATCTCAGAGGATCATGCGACAGCTCTTTACCATGAGCTTGCAGAGTTCGCAGAGGTATATGCCTCAGATGAGTACGACAAAGTACGTGACTCTGTAGTAGGGGCAACAAGTAGAGTCTTAGGATCTGACAGATACCAGTCTGCTATCAATGCATACCAGAAGGTATACGAGCAGATCGACGCAGATCAGACAGTGCTTGAGAGTTCTAAGGAGCTTACAAATGATATGCTTGTAGCCCTCATGAGCACAGAGAAAGGGCAGAAGGCTCTTGCAGACTACATGACAGAGAAGTACGGAGCTAAGGAAGCAAAGACTCTGGGCACAAAAATAAAGGACTTCTTTAAGAAGGCTATTAAGTCTATCAGAAGCCTTGTGGAAAACTCTGATATGAACAGCTACCAGAAGCAGCTTGCTGAGTCTAAGGTGGATGAGCAGGAGCAGATCCTTAAGCAGTTCTTTGAAACTCTGGATAAGGCTATTGAGAATTACCAGAATGCCGAGGGGCAGGAAGCTGACACTAATAGTAAAGAGAGATTTTCTATAGATATAAACTCTACAGAAGAGGAAAGATACAACGAGCTCAAAGACAGAGCTATTTCTATCCCTACTTATAGCAAGCCTAAGAGCGAGATAGACATTGATAGGCTAAAAAGCATGGAGCTTAAAGAAGCGGAAAAATCCATCAAAGCCCTTGCTAGAGAGTTGGGGATTCTCAAGGATGATTATACGAACAAAAACATTGAGGTGGAATTTGCGTTTTCAAGCAGTTCTTTAAATGAGAGTTGGAATAAGCAGGGTGGAGAAGTTACTCCGCAGAGATCCACTAAGTTTGCGGAAATGTTATCTTGCTTGCCTAGCGTTATTGAAAGCGCTGAGTTGATCGAGGTACACAACGATAGATATAAGGGGATGAAGCGTGAAGATCCCGACCTCAAGCAAGTTTTCGTCTTAGTGTCAGGCTTTAATGATGAGGTAGGATTTAACCCGGTGAAGCTTGAGATAAAAGACTTTGAAAAGAAAGTAGATAAGCTTCATGTATCTGTAGTACTTCCTACAATAGAAAAAGCTCAGATTGTCGAGATGGAGTCGGAGAAAAAATCTCTTGATCGCACCTCTAACCGAGCTTTATCTACTTACAAATTAGCAGATATTTTAAGCGAAGTCAAGAATAGTAAGCTTGATAACGGACTCAAACAGTACATTCCAAGCCAGTTTGAGGACAATTATAAAAATACTGTAAAGCATTCACTATCCGTAGATTCTGAGGGCAGAACTCTTACCAAAGAGCAGCAGGAATTTTTCAGAGACTCCAAAGTGGTTGATACAAACGGCGCCCTTAAGGTTATGCACCACGGCACCAACAGCTATGGCTTTGATGTATTCGACATTAAGAAAGCAAAGTACTCAGGACTCTATGGCAGAGGTTTCTACTTTGCAGATACTAAGGCACAGTCAAGCGTATACGGCAAGACCTATGACGTATATCTCAATCTCACCAACCCTCTGCAGACTGGCACTCACAATATCACTGAGGATCAGATGAGGGCATTCATAGAAGAGATTGCCAATGATGAGGACTACGGCATTGATAACTACGGCTATGACGCTACGCCAGAGACAGTGCTTGAGAGTCTTGAGGGCAAGGACGATTTTGCAGCCCTGCAGGATCTTAACGCTACCTGCGTGGGAGATTTCGTGGGAGCACTTAAGATCTTCAACAGAGTAAATGGTACAAGCTATGACGGCATTATAGCTGACTCTGAGACCATAGCTTTTTATCCTAACCAGATTAAGGCTATAGATAATGAAGCTCCTACCGACTCAGACAGTATCAGATTTTCTCTTGATGTAGACAACGACAGAGTATTCTATGTACGTAACACAGAGGTAGTGCAGAACCCTACAAGCAAAGAGTATGAGCAGATGCGAGAGGATATCTACAAGGATAAGCCGTGGCTCAGAGGCACAGGCGAAGCTATTCTCAGACATACTTATGACGAGCAGGGCAATGAGTACTACTGGGATGCAATGGGAGGAATGCACTCTCAGATCGAGCCTTACATCAATGAGAGATATCACACCAGAACCTCTCAGCAGTGGGAGTGGTGGAAGAGAGAGGATAAGGACGATTACCCGGTAGACTACAAGGCAAGGTATTCTCTTGGCATAGATGAAGATGGATTTAAGGCTATGGAGAAGGACTCAAAGAAAACTAACAATGTGGACTTTGAGAAAACACTTATAGCCGTACACAACATGAGCGCAGATCAGCTTCTTGCAGATATAGGGCTTAACGGCTTCCCTTCACCATCAATAGCCATTATTAAGGCAGGCATGGAGCACTCAAAGTATGGTGATGTATCTGTGCTCTTTAAGAGAGAGACCATAGATCCGCAGTTTATTAAAAAGAACAAGGTCTATGGCGGCGACGCATGGACTCCAACTTTCCCTACCATTGAGTACAAGATCAATGAGAAGGTGCTTAAGAAGGTAGCCGACATGGTAGACAGTCTCCCTCAGGAGCTCAGAGCTTTTGGCAATCCCGGACTTGATATGGATAATGCCACTGACAAGATCAATAGATCAAGGGGCAACGCTGCAGAGGCATACAGAGATAAGATGCAGCTCAAGTTTGCTTTCATTACTGCAAATGATGGGCTTGAGGAAAGAGTCTTAGAGTTCCCTATGGTACCCGGCGGCAACAAGGGCATAGATCCTAGTATTATCGAGGCAGTAGCAAACGTTATTCCTGATGATGCGCTCAAGGATGGATGGATGAATGTAGACCGCAAGTACATGGAGCCTGCAAAGAATGCAGCCAATGAAGCTAATTATAAGTACTGGCAGAAGAAGCTTGAGAACTCCACAGCTAAATTCAAGGACAAGATGCTTGAGAACAGCAAGACTCACTTTGAAATGTATCTCGGTGAGTTTGATATGTTCATGGAGATTGTGGATAAGTACAAGAAAAACGGCAATCAGCTTCCTAAGGTACTTGATGAAGCTACGCTCAGAGATTGGATCAATGAGAGAATAGACGCTCACGAGGCTGAGTATATCGACTGGCTCACAGATAAGTTTGACGGCATTATCGAAAAGACAGGCTTAAGAAATGAGAAAGAGCTCTTTACCAGATCTGGCAACAGAAGATCTTGGGAGGCACTGCATGATGAGGCTACCCTTGAGAATATTGTAAGGATCATGAACTCAGAGGATGCTAAGGGCGCAGATGGATTCTTTGCCCAGTCTGCTATACAGGCTATTGCAACAAAGGACTTCAAGAGCATAGAGGATATTCACGCCAGTGAAGGGCAGCTCCGCATGATATCTGAGGAGGAGCACGCTGCTCTTACAGACGACCACTCAAGGAGATTTAATGAGATCATTCATGAGATTGAGGACAAGAAAGAGAGCAACGGCTTTATTGCATACGACAGAGCAGCAGAAGCTATAGCAGATGCGGTAAGAACATCCAAGACTGTGCAGGGAATTGATAAGGTGCTCAGGGAATACAAGACACTTTCAATTCAGAAAGATACTGCTCAGAAGATCGTGGATCTTATGAATGACATAGCAGAGCTTCCTACCGGGTACTTTGAGGCTAAGCCGAGAAGAGCGGTATGGCTCAATGAGATTGCAAGCGTACTCCTTCCTAATAATGTATCTCAGAATGTAATCACTGCGCTTGAGGATAAAGGCATACGCTATAAACTCTATGAAGCAGGAAACGAGGATCAGAGAACAGAGCTCCTCAAGTCAGAGTCAGAAGATACAAACGTCAGATTCTCTATGGAGATCGACGATCTCTGGGAGGAAGTATTCAACGAACAGTACGGCGACACTGCATCTATTCTTGAGGAAGGCATGGAGGCTCTTAAGGGGCAGGAGGTAGACAGAAAGAAAGTAGACAAGATCGCCATTGCCCTTAAGAAGGAATACGGCTCAACCATAAATACCAAAATGTTTGCAGATATGATGGAGAAAGCATTTGCATATATGCAGACAGGTGAGCACGTAAACTATAACGATATGATGCGTGTCATGGATGAGATTGCACGCCCGGTTATCGAAGAGGCTACCACTGCAAAATCTGAGGACTATGATAAGTTTGTTGCTGCTCTTAAGGGCTACAAGATCAAGCTCAATGATAAGCAGATGGCAGAAGTAAGAAACGCCTACGATTCTTACGCAAGCTTCAAGAAGGCAGCAGCACCTATCAACTTCAATAAGAATGGCACATATCTGGATTCCCTCTGGGAGGAGATCGTAGCAAGTACAGACGGACTTCTCGACGGAGATATCGCAGATGCAAACGAACCTCTCGCACTTCTTGATGTGCTTGAGTCCTTAAGACCTTCTCCTGTAAATAACTTTGAGGGCAACGCAGAGGATGTGACAAGAGACCTTGCCTTGAGAATAGTGGAGGAGTACTTGGATGTGCAGGCGCAGGAAGAGGGCAACGCCAAGTATGATAAGCTCAAGGCTAAGCAGTCCGGCATGAGGCAGGAAACAAGGCAGAAGTACAACGACAAGCTCAGGAAGGCTAAGGCTGATATGAAGGCAAAGAGGCTTGATTATCAGAAGCAGGTAAGAGACCGCTACAACCAGAGGCTTGCAGATCAGAAGGCAAAGCTTAAAGAACAGCTTAAGCAGGGCAAGCTTGATGCAAGACTTTCAATTCTTACAGAGAGATACAAGAGCCTTGATAAGCTTGCAGAGATCAGGGCGAAGAACAGAGAAAGAGCTCAGAACGCTAGGGAAGTACGCAACCAGAGAGAGTTGAAAGAGAAGATATCCAACAGGGCAAGGAAACTTACTACATGGATCATGAGCCCTACTGAGCAGCACCATATCCCTACAGATATGATGGAGTCAGTTCTTGAGTTCCTTAACGCCCTTGATTTTGTAGAGCCTGAGGTTAAGGTGAACAAAAAGGGATTGTACTATGTGAGAGTATTCAATCACTCTGTTAGGGATGCAAGCGGCAAGAGACAGATGGTATTTGATACCATTGAGGGAGAGTCAAGGGATGATGTAATACGCAGGTACTACATGGCACTTGGCGCAGGTACAGGATCACAGGCTACGCGCTCATGGATAGACAGAATGAGTGAGCTGCAGGATGTTCTTTCAAGGGTACGTGATGGCTCAACCTTTGAGCACAGAGATATGGATGCTTTCATGCAGACAATAGATCCTACCCTTGCAGATGCACTTGGGGATGTTATCAAGCGCAACAGAGGACTCCTTACAGTGAACAACCTCAACTCCTCAGACCTTGCTACTATCAATAATGCCCTTAGGAATATCATGCACGCCATCTCTCAGGGCAATAAGGCATTCTCCATCAATGAGGAGATAGACAAGCTCGGTGATGATACCATAGGACTTGCTAAGGAGATCGGCAAGGATAAGGTACACGGATCATTCTATAATAAGGTTACTCAGACCTTAAGACTTGATATGGCTACGCCAGAGACTTACTTCTCACTTCTTGGAGAGGGCGGCAAGAAGATCTACAAGGCATTGAGGCAGGGCTTCAATACAAAAGTAAGAGATATAAGGAAGGCGCAGGGCTTCATGGAAGAGACCATGAAGGGCATTAAGAAAAAAGATCTCGATAAGTGGACTGGCAGGAAAGCAGACGTGCATACCTTCAATGTGACAGATGGGCAGATAAACCTTACCACTGCACAGATAATGTCACTGTATGAGCTCAACAAGAGGCAGCAGGCAACATTGCACTTTAAGGGCGGTATAGAGGCAGATATCATCAACAGGGCAAAGGGCGGAGTACTGAACCAAAACTCTGAGCCAGTGCATTTGTCCGACTCAGAGCTTGAGAATATCCTTAACACTCTGACAGATGAGCAGAAGGCAATAGCCGACAAGCTTCAACAGTACATGGCTCTTGAATGCTCAAAGGATGGTAACGAAGCGTCCATGACAATGTACGGCTTTGAGAAGTTTGTGGATGAGAATTACTTCCCTATCAGCACTGACAAGAGTTACATCACTGCAAACAATTCCAATACCTCAAGAGATTCTCTTAACGGCATTGAGAGATCCGGCTTTACTAAACAGCTTATACAGAATGCTTCCAACCCTATTATTATCAAGGATATCTTTGATGTGTTCACGGATCATGTGGCTGATATGGCAACCTATCACGGCTTTGCACCTGCAATGAAGGATGCAAACAGATGGTTTAACTACAAGACTGTAGATAAGGTGGATGAGAATATCGGCAGATGGGATTCGGTACAGAAGGCAATACAGAGGATAAGCGGCGAAGGCGGTTCACGCTACTATGTAAAGCTCATGCAGGATCTTAACGGATCTGAGAAGTCACAGTATATCGGCAACTTTACTGACTCTCTTATATCGAACTATAAGGCGGCAGCAGTCGGAGCCAATATCAGAGTTATCATTCAGCAGCCCACAGCTTACTTTAGGGCTATGAATGTGCTTTCTCCTAAGTACCTTATGAACGCTGTCTTATCACCAATACAGGCGCATAAGATCGGCAACCAGATGAGGGAAGAGTCAGAGATAGCATGGTGGAAGTCACAGGGCTACTTTGAGACTTCAATAGGCAAGTCCATGAAAGAGATCATCACAGGGCAGTCCTCCATCATGGAAGAGGCAAGAAATAAGTCTATGGCTCTTGCAGGATGGGCAGATGATGTTACATGGGGCACACTCTATACTGCAGTAACAAAAGAGCAGCAGGCTCTTGCAAAGAAAGAAGGCGGTGTATCTAAGGAAGAACTCACTCAGAGGATCAAAGACAGATTCGACGAGGTTGTAGATCAGACACAGGTAGTCGATTCTACACTCCACAGATCACAGTACATGAGGAGTAAGGACACCCTCAACAAGTTGCAGACAGCATTCATGGCTGAGCCTACGAAGTCCTACAATATGCTCATGAAGGCAATACTTGAGGATATGAGGGAAGGCAAGGGCTTTAAGAAGGCAGGCAAGGCGGCTATGGTATTTGCCATTACCAACATAATCACTTCCGCAGCTGCAGCAGTAATTGATGCATTCAGAAGAGATACAGACGACGAGGACTGGGGAGAAGTATATCTCAATGCCCTGAGGGATAATGTCATTGATAATGTCAACCCATTAAACCTCATCCCGGTACTTAAGGATGCGTCAAACACTCTCATCAATACCATTATGGGAGAGACAACTTTCAACACAACCTCTAACAGAATGGATATGGATGCGATCACAAGCCTTGTATCAAGTGCACAGGCTATCGTGAAATATGCAAGCGGAGACAGTAATAAGACTAAGTATGGTATGTACATGACTCTTGCAAGACCTATATCACAGATAACAGGTGTTCCGCTTTACAATCTTTCAAGAGACCTGAGCGCACTCTACAATGCATTCATGCCAGACCTGCAAAAGACGATCAGCTCCAACAAGTATACTTCCATATATGATGCGATCAAGCAGGACAAGAGCGTTGAGGATATCAGCGCATTAGTACAGGGAGTTCTTGAGAATGACGGCACTATCTACGATATCAAGAGCGGCATTACCTCAAGATACAAGTCCGATTACTACGACCTGTATGCGGCAGGAGAGGACGGAGACGAAGAGGCAGCGCAGAAAGCTCACGATCTGGCAGAGAAAGCAACCAAAGGGCTACTTGCAATCGGCATGACCGAGGAAGAGGCAGAGGACACAATCCTTGAGTGGCAGGATCCTACATATGGATATAGCGTGCTTGATAAGGCTATTGAGTCCGGCGAAGGAATAGAGGATGCAGTTAAGTTCCTGCAGGAAGCTAAGGACAATGACAAAATGATTAAGCACGTAGTAGACCACTACGGCTCAACCATCAGGTACAACAGGGATAACGAAATAGACAGCTCCATTGAGGATAATGTCAACAAGGCTCTTAATTCTATCGAGAAGGGAACCACCTACGACAAGGCGGCGAAAGCTCTGGCAGAGAAAGAGGCGGCTACTGCGGCAAAGACCAAGCTGCAGAAGGAAAAGGCAGCCCTTAGGGATGCAACCTACAAGATCCTTGAGACCGGGCAGGGCGACTACAAACAGGCAGTAAACAACTGGGCAAGCAAGCTCATGGAAGGTAAGAGCGGTGATGAGGCTATCAAAGATGCAGGTAGCACAATGAAGTCCTCGCTTACTACCGACTACACCAAGCCTTTAGTAAAAGCCTATAAGAATGGCGACAGCAGTGCACAGCAGAAGCTCACCAGAGTGGCAATGATAAAAGCCTACATTGATGAGCAGACAGGCACTTCAATAGCCAAGAAATACGGAGGCGACTACTATCAGTATGAACTGGATCAGATCATAGAACTCTTAAATAAGTATGATGTAGAGCCGTGGTAAACACAAAGAGGGTGACCTATAAAGGAAGCCCTCTTTTCTTTATGATTAAAACATGGAGGTAAAAAACTATGAAAGTGAGTTACGATCTCGTAGTAGACTTTGCCAGACCTTCAAAGTCGAACACGATAATTATTTCAGAAGGCGATACAAACAGCCGTGTATGCCATTTCGTACTCTTGGCAAACAAGGTGCCAATGGATATGAGCACAGTTACAGTAGCCACAGTAAGAGGCGTTAAAGGCGACGGCTCTGTTATATATGGCGACGCAACAATCCTTACGGATGATAATGACAACTTCATAAATGAGCTTGAGTACACTGTACCTGCGGCTATAACAGATGAGGCAGGAAATGTGACAATGACAATCACACTTCTTGGATCAGACAGCACCCAGATAACATCCTTTGAGTTCTACCTTAAGATCAGGAACGCCCTTTACAATGAGGACGATCTTGTATCTGAGTCGGATCTTAGCGGATTCAGAGACCTGCTTAACAGGGCACTCACTGCGGTACAAAAGATAGAAGTAATGACAGAGAGCGAGACACTGCCTAACCCTTATCCTCTTACCATCAATCTTGAGGGAGTGGAGAATGTTTATAGCGGAGCACAGGCGGTCACCCTCACTCTTGAGAAAATGGCATATATCGCAGATGCAGAAACAGAAGAGGCGCAGGAAGCAATAGACGAGAGCGCGGCAGGTGCGGCAGCAGCCTCAGCAAGAGCAGCGGCAGCCTCAGAATATAATGCAGGACTTTCTGAGACGGCGGCAGCAGGATCGGCAGAAGCTGCAGCAGGCAACGCACAGAGTGCTCTTGATGCAAAGACCGGGGCAGAGACAGCCAAAGGACAGGCAGAGGCTTATGCTACTCAGGCGCAACAGTTATTAAATAAGCTCTCCCTCCCAACAGTGGCAGGCACTTATAAGCTCAGGGTAACTGTCACAGATGGAGTCGTTACTTATTCATGGGAGGTAGCATAATGCCAGTAGAGATAACGATACTTATTTCCTGCGGCTCATTATTCCTTGCAGCTCTTGCATGGAGACGCAATGCAAAGAATGATGATAAAGCAGACCAGAATACGACTACCACTATGATAGTTAAGCTTGAAAACATAAACGATAACATAAGGGATCTGAAAAGTGATGTTAAGGACTTCAAGGAAGAGATCAGATCGGATGTAAAGGAAATCAAAAATGATATGTCCGGGCTAAAAGAGAGGATGGCTTTAGTAGAGTCGTCCACAAAGTCTGCACACCACAGGATTGATGAGATCACAGAGGCGAAAGATGAGCAGCATTAAAAAGAAATATGAGACTTTCCCCACATATACAAAGAAGGCAGTTAAGGCACTTCTGATAATAGGAGTTGTCAATGCAGAAGTACCTTATATCCTTGCGGCGTTTGGGAGAGATCCAGTAACGGAGCTTGGCATTGCATGGATCACTGAGATAGTCGCAGTGATACTTGGATATATGTGCAAGGCATACTTTGAAAAGAAGCAACAGAAAAAACAGAAGCTTGCAGATTATGAGGCAGGAATGCCGGAGGAGGATGCATGAACGAATTAACATTTAATATCTTAAAGATCGTGGTATCTGTAGCAGCCGCACTGGTGGCAACTTATCTTGTGCCATACATCAAAGAAAAGACGGCAGAGTCAAAGTACGACAGGCTACTCCATGTAGTAGCTACTGCAGTCAGGGCGGCAGAGCAGACCATCAAGGGAAGCGGCAAAGGCTCTTTAAAAAAAGAGGAAGTAATGGGCTTTGTAACTTCTTGGATGGCACAACATGGGATAGGTATTACTGAGGATCAGTTGGATCAATTAGTGGAGTCCGCAGTATATAGCATGAATAAAAACCCATATGATTAAAGGAGTGGATCATGGCAAGCGCAACGACAATAGCTACATTTATAGAGAGAATAGCTCCATGTGCACAGAATAGCTTTCAGAAGCTTGGCAAGGTAAAACCTTCCATCTGTATAGCTATGGCGTGTGTGGAGTCTGCATACGGAACCGCAGGAAGCTGCAAGCACAATTCTTTCTTAGGGCAGAAGGTAGGCACAGGAAAGACAGCTAAGAAGTTCTGGGATGGCACATTCTTTACTTCAAAGACAAAGGAAGAGTATACCATAGGAGTGCACACAACCATTGTGGATGCATTCAGATCCTACAGGGATATGCAGCAGTGCACGGATAATTACTATGAGCTTCTTAACACCGGGCTATATTCCAGAGTCAAGGCAGATGCAGACTACATAACACAAATGAAGCAGATAAAAGCCTGCGGATATATGACAAGCTCTACAGAGGTAAACTCTGTGCTCTCGATCATACAGAAGTACAACCTTACTAAGTACGACTTTAACAGTGGAGTTGTCACAGGAAATCCGTATAGACTCACTTCAACGCTTATGAAGGTGGGAAGCAAGGGAGAGTCTGTTAAGTGGCTGCAGTATGCTCTTAATGAAAAGGGCGCCTCGCTTGTTGTAGATGGTAAGTTCGGTGATGCAACAGAAAGAGCAGTGAGAACCTATCAGGATCTTAAGGGGCTCACAGTAGATGGCATTGCAGGAAAGAATACCATAGCAGCACTTAAGAAATAATTAATATAAAGAAGAGACAGGGAATGTTAGTTCCCACGAAAATACCCACGCCATAACAAAAATAGCGGAGAATAGCGGATTGCAACCCTTATAAAAGTTTGTTCAAATCCCGCTTTCTCCGTTATTTTTGAGAAGTCAGTAATGAAGCGAAAAGTAATGCAAATCCGCTTTGTTACTGGCTTTTCTTAGTTAAAATAATTTACCTGTGGTAAAGAAATTTTACCCACAAGTCAAGATATTTTACTCACGAGTGCACACGAAAATGCACATGAAAGATTAGAGGTTGATTGCATCATGGAATGTTTTTTCGATAAATTCATTCGTAAGGTGCACATATTTCTTTCTGGTGGAGCTAAGTGTATTGTCATAGATCGTGGTCATTATATGGCTGTCCTTTGCCCATCCGCCGACTTCCTCGATATATTTAGAGGGTATGTTTAAATCACTTCTAAATGAGGCTGCAAAGTGCCTTAAATCGTGTAGTCCTGCCTCGACTCCACAGCGCTTTCTGAGGCGGTCATATCTTTTCCAGAGGTTAGTAGGGGTCATTTTAAAAAGATACTCCTCAGGATCTTCTGATATGGGCAGCAGGTCAATTATCTTTTTGGGCAGGTACACAGTCCTTATTGAGTCGCTTGTCTTGGGAAGCTCCTTGTACTCATAGGATCCTGCAGGAGTAATTACCATATCTGCATGAACCGATATGCTGCATAGATCTCTTGAGATATCCTTCTGCCTGAGGGCGCAGATCTCTCCACGGCGCAGGGAGCCAAAAGCGGCAAGACAAATGATCGCCTTCTGTGTCTCATCTGCATTATCAAGCAGCATATATACCTCTGAGATATCGGGTGTCCGTAGCTGCCTCTTTACCCTCTGGGGGTATCGCAGCCTAAACTTTCTATCATTGCCTGCATAATCAAGGACTGAGAGCAGAAAACCTATTCTGTTCTTGATAGTCTTTTGTGATACTTCCACGCTCATATCATTGATGAGCCTTTGAAGATCCTGTGTGCCGATATCCACAGCCGGGATATTAAAGATCGGCTCAAAGTATTTTTTCATCTTCTGGTAGTTCACAATGGTGGAGGGGCTTAGGATCTTAGACCTGTCTGCTATGTAGTTATCCACAGCTTTCTCAACAGATTGTGGAGAATATATCTCCGTCTTTATATCTAGTACCCACTCTCTTGCACGTTGTTCTGAGAGAGTCTTTGCTTTCCTTGTGTCTCCCTGACATTCATCAGGGTGAACAGTGAAAGACTTTCTCACAAGCTTGTCTCCCACTTTCTTTGCCACTTGGGTGCGCCACGCACCGCTAGGCAACTTGCTTGCGTTTGCCATAGTCTACCTCCTTTCTACCACTGAGACTCAACGCCATTAAGGCAATCATTGTATCCCTCTTTGTAAGCAGCAGATATAATATCATTCATATATACGTCATAGTCTCCCGGGTTATCAAAAACATCTTTCCACCCATCCTCTAAGCCTGCCTCGTACCCTTCTTCGTACCCTTCATCATAGCCTTTATCATACGCCTCTTCCTTCTCCTCCTCGGAGTAGTCTCCATAACCTGCATTAACAACGGAGGGAGAAGTGGTCTTGCGCTCCTCCACAGGGGTATCAAATCTTGTGTAAATCCATGCTGCAATAGTCAGGATGCAAAACACCCCAATTACCGCAATAGTTATACGCTCTCTCATAGGCAATGCCTCCTTTCAAGTGATACACAGAGCACGCAGTACCATCTGTTTACCTATCTCATCTGCCTTGCGATAAGCCAAGATGATCTTGCGCTCCTCATCATTTAAGAAAAAGTCTATGTCTGGAATAACAGAAGTAGTGGCAGACACACCTGTTAAGTAGTTGAGATCCACGTTGAATATATCGCACATGGCTTCCAACACTTCCAGATCCGGCTCCCTGTTGCCATTCTCATACATGCTTATAGCACTCCTCGATATTCCGAGGCGCTTAGCGAGATCTGGCTGAGAATATCCGTAATTCTCCCTTAGTTTCTTAATATTGTTTGATAGCTGACTCATTGTAGTTTCCTCCAATAATATAATACACAATCCGTGTATAGAAGTAAATAAAAATCGTCACAAAATGTGTTGACAATAATTTTTAAATGGAATAATATAATTACATACACGAAATGTGTCGCACAGAAAGGAGGAAAAACTCATGGATAATATGGTCATAGCGGAGAGACTTAGATCATTACGCACAAAGATAAACAAGAGCCAAGCAGAAGTAGCGAAGGCTTGCGGGCTGACTGCATCAGCATATGCCAACTATGAGAATGGCATAAGAATACCTAAAGATATTCACAAGGCAGCACTGGCAAAGTACTTCAATACTACTGTGGACGCTCTTTTTTTTAGTCTTTAACGACACGATTAGTGTCGGCAAGGGCACATATTTATCCTAGATGGAAGGAGGTACGCATGACAGATGATGATTTAAGAGGGCTGATCAGTAAGTACATGGAGATACGCCACGTTAGATCACTTGAGGATCTGAGGGTGCGCTGCGTGACAGTAAGTAAACCTACTTTCCTCAAGAAATGGCACAACTTTAAGAGCTTCACCATTGAAGAGCTTCTCTCGATCTTTAACTACCTAAAGATCCCATACGAAGAGAGGCAGGACGTATTCAAAACTTTGAAAGGATAAGGGGAGGATGAGACGAAAGATACCAACGCTGATAATGGCGTGCATTGTTGGAGGGATATTTGGTATGTGCCACATGGAGTCAGCAAACAATGCTACTCCGTGGTATGAGCTCAACAAGCCTCAGCAGGTCACTTATGAGGTCAAGATCACACCCATTGAGGAGCCTGTGCCGGAGCCAGTAATAGAGGTTGAGGAAGGCTACATAGACAGCGACATACCAGTAGAAGTACAGGAAGCGGCTGAGAAGTGGGGAAAGATCTATAACATATGCCCGGAGTTCTTAATGGCTATGGCATTCAAGGAGTCAAGCTACATCCCTACAGTATCAAATGGGAACTGCCTCGGACTTATGCAGGTCAATCCTAGATGGCACGGAGAGAGGATAGAGAGACTCGGAGTAACAGATATCTACTCAGTAGATGGAAACATGGCAGTAGCCGCCGACTATCTGGCAGAACTCTTTAACAAGTATGAGGATCCTGCAGTAGTGCTCATGGTATACAACGGAGACTCAAGAGCGCAGGAGGAAGGGTACATAAGTGATTATGCAGAAAAGATACTTACTCTTTCAGCAGAGCTTGAAGAGAAGCACGGAAAGACCAGATACATAGCGAAAAGCCACTAAGTATGCGACTACCTAGCAGCTTTTCATCACCAGATTATTTATACACTCTGAGGCAATTATAGCACGGAAAACAGAAGGAGACAAAGATTATGAGTACACTTTATGAGTTACAGAACGAATTTTTAGAATTACTTTCTATGGCAGAGGATCCAGAGACAGATCCCCAAGCCTTCAAAGATACCCTCGAAGGTTTAGAGGGCGAGATCGAGTACAAAGCAGATGGATATGCAAAGGTCATAAGACAGCTTGAAGCTTCTACAGATGCAGTTGACAAGGAGATCAAGAGACTGCAGGGCATGAAAAAACTCTTTGAGAACAACGTCACATCCATGAAGGAATCCCTTAAGAACGCAATGGAAGTTACCGGGAAGAGAAAGTTTAAGACAGATCTTTTCTCTTTCAACATCAAAAAGAATCCTGCCTCAGTCGTTATCGACAATGAGGAGGCAGTACCGCCTGAGTATTTGAAGGTAAAGACAGAGGTAAACAAAACCGCTATCAAGGACGCAATCAAGAACGGAGAAGCAATAGAGTATGCACACCTTGAGCAGGGCGAGTCACTGGTTATCGGATAAGGAGGGCGCTATGGAAGGATTTAGAAAGCTCAGAGCAGATGAAATGGAGTGCAGAGTAGCCCAGACAACAAAGGACGGAAAGCTTTTGCTCCTGCTTTATAAAGACGCAAGAGTAGATCAGAAGCTACTTGATGAGAAATTCGGCATATTCGGATGGCAGAGGCACCACGAACTGATAGACGGCAATCTCTACTGCACAGTATCGGTAAAGAATCCTGAGACAGGAGAGTGGGTTTCAAAGCAGGATGTAGGAACCAAAAGCAAAACAGAGGAAGAGAAAGGGCAGGCATCCGACTCTTTCAAGAGAGCCTGCTTCAATCTGGGAATAGGAAGAGAGTTATACTCGGCGCCTAGTATATGGGTGGATAAAGGCAACTATAACGCCAATGACAAAGGATCCACATACGACAAGTTCACAGTAAAGAGTGTGTCGTATGACAGTGATGGAAACATAGATGGCTTAGAGGTTTACAACTCAAAGATGAAAAGAGTTGTATTCACCTACGGAAAGAAAGGAAGTAACGAAGTGAAACCGATACCTCAGATGCAGGAAGAGCCAAAGGCTCCTGAGCAGGAAATGACAGCAGAAAAAGCACAGGCGCAGGGTGCGTACCCTTCAAGAGAAGTAATGCTCGATTGTGCTAAAAAGCATTACCCTAACGGATCCAAGAGCCTTGAGGCACTGCTTAAGACTTTCAAGGTTGACGCTAT
>Ga0326514_10000721_pt1 | contig 22009 bp, 29 predicted proteins | sample 3_2548_0518_D_FD_203653 | JGI IMG/M metagenome (GOLD analysis project Ga0326514, IMG submission 203653) | Bovine rumen microbial communities from UC Davis, California, United States - 3_2548_0518 | ecosystem: Host-associated > Mammals > Digestive system > Stomach > Rumen | place: USA... | reverse complement strand
CCTGACGGATCAGTTGTATGGACTACCGCAAGTACAGCTAAAGGACTTGCAAAGCGTGGTCTGAAGAAGGTTGAATGTAAGCGCCCTGCTTGGTTCAAGTTTAGCTCACCCTACAGTGGTATGATGAGTGTATATAGCGGTGACTATGTGTTATTCCCATCTGCTTATAACTACGCAACGGGAGAACCTGCGGAAGCAGAGCCTATCGAAATCAGAGATGTAACCGAAGGAGAGTGACGAGATGTTCAAGGTCTATTGGGAGGGTGACTTTCAGGCTGAGTTCAAAACTCTGAAAGAAGCCCAAGAGTACGTCAAGAAAGACATCAAAGGCACAGCAGAAGCCTACGGTAAAACACAGAAGTGGGTAAAAGAACATTTCACATGGGAGATAGAAGAAGAATAAACATCAAACCGAGCGAAGCGGTTAATCTCCGCAGAGAGGAGTAATTATGAAATATCCAAAGGGAATTGCTAAGTATCGCATCGACGGTCAAGAAGTGCTTGCTCAGTATATGGGCAGACAGAGAGGCTTTGAGTGTAGTGTATGCGGCAAAGGCTGTAACGCATTCACATTCAATATATACCATAATGATGCAGACGGCTATGCCGATGATGTAAACAACATAAACCCTGATAACTATGAGACATGGGGATATGGTCCTAATCACATCGAGGATGCCGTAGAATTAATCGAAGAATATCACCTGATACATGATGGCGATGGTACGAAGTACCTGCCTAAAGTTAAAATAAACGTGTCTCAGGAGCAGATAGATGCCATCGGAAACGTCACAGCACCTACACGATACGAAGCCATGGAGCAGGTAGCTGCTATCCTCGGCAAGCCTACAGGACAGCGTGGTACATGGGCTTCAAGCCGTAAGACCATAATCATCGACGATGTGACCACGGCTGAGATAACTTTCAGCAAGGGTAAAGTTAAAAATTTGCAGTATTTTGACCATACAGACAACTATGTTATGTATAATACGCTTTACTTCTAAGGGGGTGACAACATGAAAACAAAAGCTGAGATCCGAGCATCAAACAAGTATAACAAGGAAAAGACCACATCGGTACAGCTCAGGCTTAACAAGGTTACTGATGCTGACATAATCGCTAAGTTAGCTACGGTACCGTCTAAGATGGGGTACATCAAAGAACTTATCCGAAAGGATATTCAACGTGCCAATGAATCTTAAATAGTCTTGGAGGTGAGAAAATGAAACGATTGATAGTTGGAGGTGTAAGGTCGAGTGATGGAGGGTTCGTGATGGACTATACCATAGATTTACCCTCAGATATAATCGATTTAGTATCCCCTGAATTATACAAAACATCATATAGAAACCATATATATTGGTTTGGATACAAGTTCAAGGACGAAGTATCTTCTAAGTTACGCACGGAGTTTATCCACTATATTAAGGGGTTAGGTGTAAACAAAATAGAAGATCATGAACTGACCCAATTTATTGAAAAGCCTTTAGGTGCGTTGGATAAACAATTCAATATATATAATATTGATTGTCTTGTGTATCCTATATCCAATAGAAGCAAGCTTGTCAATAAGATTGTGCAAGTGACCAGTAGCTATACCTCAAGGGATAAATCCGTAGCCAGTTATGAGTTGGTCAAACAAACACCTACAGAAATAGCGTTTGATTGGAATGCATTTGAAGCCGATAACGCATACGATTCCAATAAGTATAAACAAATGTGTGAGTATGTGAACACCCAATTGATCCCTAAAATCAAAGGGTTGGACTATTTTTCATTGGCAAATGCGGTGAAACCTAAATATAGGAAATATATAAAAGATTATTTGGGATTTGTGACTCAGGCTGATCTTGAGCGGTTCGCTAAAGTACAGGGAGATAATATATTGATAATTGATGATATAAATACTTCGGGAGCTACACTTGATGAGATATTGAACGTACTCAATAAAGTAAATCACAATAGCAATATATTTATATTCACATTACTTGGCAATTTTATGTGAGCGCACATTTTAACTGTGTAGGTGTATCAGAATATCTGTAAGTGCCTGAAGTATTAATTGAGGTGATGGGGTCCCTGATAAATCATAAATTCACAAAAGCTCTTACAGGTTATGTGAGGGCTTTTGTTAATATATAATTATTTTTCAAAACCCTTGACAATTTATGCATATCAGTGTATACTGATATTAGAGGATAAAACCTTTACTAATGTCGGGAGGGATCACTATGACAAGAACAGAGATTACACTTAACAGGTATCAGAAGGAGCTTGATAAGCTCAATGCACAGCTTGAAAGAGCGGAAGCTACCTATGACAAGAAGCTTGCAGTAGCACAGAAGTACGGTGTAGATACATGGGATAACGATACACACGCTAAGTGGCTTGAGACTGTAGACAGCAATAACGGTTGGATAGTCAACAAAGAAGATATTAAGATCAATACAGCATGGTTTGATTTAGGTAGTGCTGAGAATCGTATAGACGAGCTACACAGTGCTATCGAGAGGGCAATGAAGCGGCTCGATAAAGCTCAGAAAGAGTATGATGCTGAGTGTGGTAGACAAGTAGAAGCAGAGATGACTAACACAAGAGCTGAAATAGCAGATAACTACCTCACCATGAAGCTATCTCAGGAAGAAATCGAGGCTATGCAGGAACAGATGAGGGCTGAATGGCTCAAGGACGGCATCGTTATCACCGAGTTTCACAGCTCAGGCTTAGATGGAATAACCCCACAGGGTAAACACTTCTACTTCTACATCAATAACGGCATCACAGATAGAAGCTGGCACTGCTACACACTATGTATCGATGGTATGACATACTTCACAAGTGGTACGATACAGAGTTGTTATAGAACGATTAAGCATCATTGAGAATATAAAAACAAGCCGCAGTACATATGTTGTACTGCGGCATTTGTTTTAGAATAATCTCCTGCGTGGTTTAATTTCAGATGCAATTATATCGCTAACCAATTTGTCTACATCTGTGGTACTCATGCTCCCATTTATGTGTATAAGTTTACCTGTACATACAGGACAACTATAATACTCATGGAACCTGTTATCATAAACTATATGTGTACCTTTGCAACAATCTGTAGCTATTGTATTGTCCTTAGTGGGTGGAGTACATTCGGACAGTATGGGCTTCAATGTCTTATCTATCATGTAAGCATATCGGTGTTTACGGGGACGAGTAATCCATACTCCGTGACTATCTTTAGTTTCGCCTCGGGGGTTCTTTTTGCCATCTGCTCGATAAAAATCAGTTTTCTGATCCGATAGCCCATAATACTTAAAGTTACATACTTGATATATTGAGCCTATATGTCTATCGGCTGAGGCTAATGTTATAACCGCTCTTACTCCTTCAGTCCTAAGACGTTTCATCGAATTGCCTAATAGGTAAGATGTGGCATTGGTGCCATTAAGCTCAGGGAGCATACATAACCTACTTAGCTCTAATATATCTTTAACATCGTTTTTTAGACCAAACCACGATTGTAGTGCTACAGATCCTTGAGGTAAACTATATGTAGCTACACCCACAAGTTTATGTGTCTCACGTTCAATGAGACCGTATGCATACATACTGAAGAAATCGGTGTCACCCAAATAATGATATTTACTTACAAAGTTGTAGGCTTCCACTTTATCAATACTGTCTATACGAAATACAGCGTTAGCCTTGATTGATCGCTCCTTGAAGCGTTGTAAATTGAGTTTATTCATCACATCACCTTAGAATAATGATTTAGCTTTATATATGGTAGGTGCATTAGGGCTTATGCTATGTTGTTCCCCATCGGAATTTACTACAAGCTCTTGCATATATACACCTAACGTGTAGTCGGCGCTATTATCGCCTTTTGGGTATGGCATTATTGGGTACGACAAGCATGATAACCACCTCTTTTTGAGTTTCTTAGATGAAGTACAAAAATACACATATCTATGCTTTGCGCTTCGCACTTTTCTATAATCAGATATATTTTCATGATCATAATGCCTGCCATGCTTCTGCGTATTACTGCACAAATCGGTACGTTCTTTTGTCATACCTGTATACAGAAAATTACACGCTTGATATATGTAACCGTGATGATTCATAGCCGTATCTGAGTATGATACAATTATCCAATTCTTTGACTTCAATTGACGTAGACAGGTTGCTACAAAATGTGATAACGGAGCGGTCCAATCTTCTAATCGACATAAACGATTTAGTTCGTATACATTGGAAGCCCAAGCATCACCACATATACCTTTACATAGCCATGGAGTAGCTGGTTTGCCAAATGTACATACGGCTACTAATTTGCCACCATGGTACCAACCGAATGCGATTGATATGGATGGTACTCTACCTGCATAATGCCTCGGTAGTATAAACTCCGTAGCGGTTTTACTGTCAATTTGTGTGATATACCCATCCATATGTATTCTCCTCAGTACAACCCATCATCAAAGTTACCTAACCGATAATCCCTATCTGTATCAAGCATGAAGCAGAAGTCGTGAGTAGGCTTAATATCCTTACAAGCATCTACAACAGCTTTTTCGATACGTTGTGCAAGGTTTTCTGAAAAGTACTTGTCGGATGTATCTACTTTAGCTTCAAACTCTATAGCAATTTTAATCATCTGCTCCATGTGCTAAGTCAACCCCTATCACATATAAATCTTCTTTCTTAGGATACCTACCACAGCATTTCTCCTCGGGGCAGTATCTCAGTTCTACACACTTGGGATGGAATGTCAGATCGATCAGAGTTCTCCATTCATCACTGTATGAAGCCAATGCTTCTTTGACATCAAAAAACAGCTCACGGTATTCCCAATAGGCTCTTGAACACTCACGGTTACGGGACATATCGATAAGATTACGGGCGTTACGCTTATCTATCTCTACGGTTTCCATACAAAAGGGTAAAAGCATAGAAGCATCTTCCCTCGGAATGTGACATGACTTCTCAAGAAGTTTTACGCTGTCACGAATAGTATTGATTGTCTGCTTGAATACCTGTAGGGCTATAGGATCTTTCTCTACCGTGTGTGGAGTTATGTAATTGAAATCGTCATACTCGATGTATCGGGTAGAAGCCTGTAATCTTGTGGGAGACCCACCAACGTGTGTGTACCACTCTCTTATAACTTTTGCAGAGTATCTCATCAGACCCATATGTACATCAGGAAACTCCAGTGTTCTGCCATGCATACTCTTGATGCAGTTAATGCCTCTCTGATAATTGACCTCATCATTTGAGACATCTGCCCCATAGCAGAAGCCTGCTCTGTGTCCTATCAGCGTGATAGGCATCTTTGTTGTTTCGGGAAATATAATTACTTTACCCATTAGGGGTCATCCTCCTTATGATTTGATTGATTTCATCATATATAGATGAATACTTTCGATTGTCTGTGTGATCTATGAATATATTCTTGATGTTTGCTTCCATATCAAAGGTTATTGCTATCAGCGCAGAATACGTCATCTGAATGTAGTTATCAGAGAACGATAGTGTGATAGATGAAATATCCCCTCTGTGCGATGAAACTACACAGCCGTCGAGCAGACCTTTGGTATATATGCGTGTATCCGTATTTTCTATATCTTTGAGCTTCATTTTCAGCAGATAACCGTGTCTGCCAAGAATGGTTATGATGTCATGCTCAAGACTCTTGAATGACTTCCTCATGACTTCCCTCCGATGCGATATATTCTTTCATGTCTGAGTATAGAGCTTCTACTAACGCATTAATTAATTCGTCAGATATATTCATACATATCACCTCTATACATCTATAACGACTCAAAATGCCAGAAAATATTGAGATAAACATTTAACTTCTTTCAGCAAGAAGTCCCCCACCTCTTAGGTGTGGGATGAAATGTGTGTTAGCCTTAGATTGAACATCTGAGGCTTTTTTGTGCTTGAGGCTAAAACCTTAAATAATGTAAAGACTATGCAGAAAGTAGGTGTCCTTATGGAGCTTAACGTACCCGAGTTTGAGATCACATTAGAAGTCGGAGATTATGTCCGCTTGGGAAGATTTAATGCTGAAACGTGGTCAGTGCATTATGGTTGGTATGCTTGGGGAGGTAACAGACCTGTGTGCGGTTGGTATCTTACAAATATACTGACTCAGGCAGTCAAGCCTTTACAGTACACTGATCTTGAAGATATATACATTATAGAAAGTTGAGGTCGATATAAATGCTTACAATATTTAACACAAAGCATCTGTCATGGGTAGATGGTGGTGAGACATCATTGAATTACTATGAGATGTTTGCTGATACAACAACGGATATGCCGTCTGATGTGTATCATTTTAGCACAGTTACTGAAAAGTATAAAATATCTCAGGGTTCACTTGTGTATGTCATATCCACAGGAGATATGTATATGATGAACTCATCAGGTTCATGGATTAAACAGTAAGGTGGTGCAATCAATATGGAGACTAATTATTTATTTCCTATGCTTCTTGCCCGTGGTAAGGGTGGCGGCGGTATGCCATCTGATGTGAAATACGCCACTAATCTTAGTCTGACTATCGATAGTTCTACATTTGTTGTAACCGCACAGCTCTTGGATCAGAACGGTGATAACCTTGGTACAGCTCAAACTATCGATTTGCCTCTTGAGAGTGTGGTTGTAGGCGGTAGCTATAATGATCAGACCAAAAAGGTGGTACTTACCCTTCAGAATGGAAATACCGTAGAATTTTCCGTAGCTGACCTTGTTGCAGGGTTGCAGAGTGAACTTACCGCTACTAACAAGCTTAATCCTGCGTTTATTAACTATGACAGCACTCATGCAGCAGTTACAGAAGCACAGCGTACACAGATAGGTACTAACCAAGCCGCTATTGAGGGTCAGCAGAATACCACAGACCAAGGCGGTAATGGGTATGCAATCATCAACGGTGTACGACTCTATGTCTCCTCCACAGCCCCGACTGGCGATATTCCTGACGGAAGTGTCGGAGTAGGTTGGTAAGGCGGTGAATAAAACATGAATTTTAAACGATATGTAGAGGCTTCTGACACTTGGGTAGACAGCCATTACATCATGAGCACATCCACTGACACCATCACAACTCCTGCTGATATTTATGCAAATGATACAACAGCGACAGTGGGCTTAAAGGGTAATATGTCTCAGACAGGCACACCAACGCCCGACAACCCGATACAGCCGAGTGAGTGTGGGGAGAGGACGGGGAATTTGTCGCAATGGGAAAAAGGCGGCATAAGCACAACGACAGGTGCAGATGAAGCTTATAAAACGGCAGAGCAAGGGGGCACGTGTGGGCAGATGAGGTCGCTTTATATACCGTGCTATGGAAACACAAATTATGTTTTACATACAAACCATTATCCTGTTCAGTCGTTTATCTCGTACTATGACGCAGACAAAAATTACATTTCTCGAAGCAGCGGCGCACCTCAAGGTGAAAATAGGGGATTTACAACGCCCGAAATGGCACGTTATATGCGAGCGCAATTAGCCCACGTAATAACAAATCAAGTATATCCTGCAATTGAAGAGAATCAACAATACGCAATCACATTCGGCTCAACCCCTCTCCCCTACGAGCCGTATGGAATTAAAATCCCGATTTCATCAGCCAACACCACAACGCCTGTTTATCTCGGTGAGGTGGAGTCAACAAGGAAGATTAAGAAGTTGGTGCTTGATGGAACAGAGAATTGGAAAAAATCAGGAGCATATGCTGGAAGTTTCTACTTTGAAGGAGGAGCTGCAGATGCAATAAACACTGGATATGAGGCATTTTGTTCTCATGTATTATTTACCACAATTTCAAGTTATGCTCAAAACAAATTTTGTTTCAACGGCTCACCGATTAATCTCAACTTATGGTTTTCACAATTTGGTGCAAGCACAACAGTCGATGACTTCAAAACCTATCTTGCGCAGCAATACGCCAACGGCACACCTGTGACAGTCTGGTACGTCCTCGCAGAATCCACAACAGGCATAGTCAACGAACCTCTCCGCAAGATTGGTGATTATGTTGATGAAGTTTCAGGCATAACAATCCCAACAATCACAGGAGCAAACACACTCTCAGTTGATACAACATTACAACCGAGTGAGGTGAGTGTCAATTATAAGGGTTGGCATCCTGTACAGAGTGTGCGCGTATATCCTGATTCTTCATGGATGCCTACATCTTGGGAAGAATTTAGGAAAGCTGTACGTTCTGGTAAAGCACAATCACTTTATCCTGTTGGTACTAAGCTGTATGAAAACTGGGGAGATGAAACATCTAACGCATGGATAGTAGTAAACTATCCTACAGACAGCAGATACATTGATGCTGACTTAGCGCAACAAGGCTATACTAATCGTGTAATGCTGATGGAGGAAAAGATAAATTATCTAAGGGTATTCGATAATCAAGAAGCATGGCTATATGCAGAAACAGCTATACCTGCTGGCACATATAGATTTACGATACCTAACTACGATGCGACATACGGTGGTAATAAAACATATATCTTTACATCTACCGCAGATGTCCCTGTTGGTGGACAGCTAATGCTCACATGGGCGTATCAGCAGAACCCATCAGCGGTACAGGCATATAGCTCATCTATGGCTACAAGTGCATTGTTTAATGTGTCAATTGCTGAATGGGACGGTACAACACCTTGTACAGACTTAGGTACTATCAAGCTTGCTATGAGTGATGCTGACAGCACATATGGAAAACTCAATCATATTCATAGAGTAAGATATGGATCTAATAACTATGCGCAGTCTGGTATCAGACAATGGCTTAACTCAGATGCAGCAGCTAATGCTTGGTGGCAGCCAACAACTATCTTCGATAGACCATATAGTAATAGAAACACCGCAGGCAGACTTAATACCATGGATAACGATATGAAGTCGGTAATAGCAACACCTACTATCAATTGCATTACCAATAACCTGTTTGAAAGTCCGTCATTGGACGGTACGACCTTCGCATTGCAAACTGCATATACCGTAAAGGACAAGTTGTTTCCTGTGACACATACAGAGGTTAATTTATCATCTACACCGAATGTTGATAGTATACTTAGCTATTATAATGGTGTAGGTAATGCAGAAAGGATAAAGTACAGGGCAGATAATGGCAACGCTTATCATTGGTGGTTGCGTACCCCTAACCCTACTTACGCCAACGTTGAGCGTTTCGTATACACCAGTGGTGCATTGAACAGCAACCATGCCTACTATACTTACGGCGGTGTCGCCGCTTGCATCATTCAGTAATCTACGCCGCCCTCTGCGACTGTCAGGGAGCAAGACAAGGGCGGCGTTTAAATTTATAAGGAGATTTGTATATGTCAGTACCTTTGCATAAACGCTCGGAGAATAAGTTGGATGCTTACGTCAAAACATTAAATTTAGTAAAGTACACTATGCATATGGTTGAAAACGAGAAGTTGTTTCCTAAGAAAAGTCGATGGAATCTTGCAAGCAAAATATCTGATAATTGCCTTGATAGCCTCACTAAGATACGACAAGCTAATAAAATACAAGCCAAAACCAAAGAACAAGCTAAATTCAGGTTAAAGTTGCAGTTTGATATACTTCTCCATTTTGATGCGTTGTGGGGACTAATGACAGTTGCATATGAGACATATGGTATGCCGTCTGAGAAGATAGAAATATGGTGCAATCTGTTGCAAGAAGCTGAGGACAAAGTAAGTGCTTGGCGAAGATATGATGTAAAACGCTTTTCAGAATTGTATGATTTCTGATTATGTTTTATATATAGGTTAATCTTTGAAAAACAGCCGTTTGGTGGTTGCGTACCCCTAACCCTACTAACGCCAACAATGAGCGTAACGTAAACACCAGTGGTGCATTGAACAACAACAATGCCAACAATACTAACGGCGGTGTCGCCGATTGCAAAAGAAATTTGGTCAGAACGAGTAACGATAGTGAAAGCCGTACCGTTTTTGCAAGGAAAGATTAACCCGTTTGGTAGTGATGCCAACAAAATATACGCTTGATGTGGGGTGTCCTTATGCGATACCCCACTATTCACAAGCGAGAAAGTAGATGACAATGAATAATAAATATCTCGATTACAAGAATATGTACGACGGACTGAAGAAGTGTTGCAAGAATGTTCGGTGGAAAACGTCTGTGACTCAATTTGAAATGAATGGTCTGAAAAACACTGCAAAAGCGATAAGAAGCTTAAAATCGGGCAAGTATGAATTATCCGACTATCAGAACTTTACCATTTATGAACCAAAGTTAAGACATATAACTGCGACAAAAATTAAAGACAGACAAGTGCAAAGAAGTTTATGCGATAATGCTTTGTATGATATGCTGACAAAATCATTTATACACTCAAATGGAGCTTGTCAGAAAGGTAGGGGAACTACTTTTGTATTAAACGATTTCAAGCGACAATTGCAAAAGTATTATCGTAAGCATGGTAGTGATGGTTATTATTTAAAATGTGACATACATCATTTCTTTGAGAGCATCAATCACGACATACTAAAGGAAAAACTTGCAAATCGCATTGAAGATGAACATATCTTATGTATGGTGTATATGATAATAGACAGCTTTGGCAATACAGGGCTTGGATTAGGAAGTCAAGTCAGTCAGCTCTTAGCATTATTTTACCTTGATGAGCTTGATCATGTTATCAAAGAGAAATTACATATAAAGGTATATACACGGTATATGGATGATTTTATATTGGTAAGTGAAAGCAAGGAACAACTAATCGAAGCTAAGAAGTATATAGAAGCATATCTCTCAGGAATTGACCTTGAACTGAATGATAAAACCGTACTACAAAAGATAAATCATGGTATTATGTATCTGCATTGGAGGTATAAAATTACAAATACAGGCAAGATTCTCATGCTCCCAGACAAGAAAAGATGCGCTAAACGTAGGCACAAGATAAAAAGACTTATAGCATTGTATTTGAACGATAAAATCACTTTAAATCGCTTATTGCAGATTACTTCCTCTATGAAAGCACATTTAGCTAAAGGAAACGCATATAAAGAAATTAAGGAGATTGATAAAATAGTATACAACGCCATTATTGAAAAGAATGTAACTGTCAAAGAGTGAAACGGAGACAGTTGGAAATAACAATATAGGCGTGGTCATTGATTTGGTCACGCCTTTTTTGTCTTGTAAACCTTATATAGAGACAAGGATTACTACGCTGAGAGGATGGTAATATGCAAGAAGTATGGAAAGACATCCCAGGCTATGAAGGTATATATCAAATATCGACATCGGGGCAGATAAAAAGCTCAGATCGTCCTGTATGGCATGGGACATTTATGTATACTCGCAAAGGGGCGATCAGAAAGCCTTTTAACACATCAGGATATGATGCTGTAAGATTGAGCAAAGACGGTAAAAAGACCTTTTTCACAGTACATAGATTAGTAGCCTTGACGTTCATACCAAACCCCGACAATCTCCCTGAAATCAACCACAAAGACGGCAATAAGCTCAATAATCATGTAGATACAGGCTTAATATCTAAACAGGGATTAATAGATAAGAGCCGAATGGGTGCTGACAAAGTATCTGTACGCCTGCGCTGTGAAGATACAGGAGAACTATTCAGATGTATGAACGAGGCTTCTAAACAGTTGCATATTCAATATCTGACGAAAAGAGATGTAGCCAAAGGAAGAACTCACGGTGGTAGAGGTTGGTTATTTTCCATAGTAGACGAAGCGTATTATCAGATGCACAAAGATGATCCTGTAGATAAAGCTGAGTGTGACAAAATGCATTCAGAGATACGCAAAAGAGTGGGGTTAAAGGGTGTGCGCTCCATAATATATTGTGTCACAACAGACAAGTATTATAAGTCTATGTGCGAAGCTGCTAAGGATGCCGATGTTGATCCGACTTCCATATCTTTAGCTATAAAAGGAAATAGAACGGTCAAAGGTTTGAGGTTTATCCGTGTTGATAATAAAGGAGAGTGATATGTATGCCTAAGACAATATGGAATGAAGGAAGAGTCTGCGGATACTCAATATTTGAAATATATTTAAGATATTTAGCTACAGAAGCTCCTGAAATAGTACCCGTGTCGGAAAAAGAGTTTATGAGTTCTATGATCACCATGGGTAACTCACTTTTACTTAGGGTAGGTACGGATGATATATCGGGAGTACATTATCGTGAGATACCTTTGCCGTCGAGTAGTAATATCAGCGCAGCTAATACAATAATAGGGTCATTCTTTGCAGGCAAGGGTGCCGTAGCATCGGATAGTGATAGCTATACTGGATGGGCTACAAGAGTCACGGACTATGGTCCATTGATTGAAAACAATGAGACAAGTAGCCCAAGCGGTGATATCATACCTCCCACAAATCCGAACACTGGTGATGTATCCAACGAAATAAAAGAACAAATACCTGAGTATTTAAAAATTATAGATGGTGTTGTATTACAGCCAGGCACATGGTCCACATCTGAGCTAACCCCACCTGCGAAGGATTTTAAACCTAATATGAACCAAGTACCTATCGTTCGTATATCATTTTCTGATAAGGTAGAAAAGCCTTTTTATCTGTTGCTTACAGGGTTCTCAGCAAAGTTGTTGACTATGGCAGTATCAGGTACAGAATCATCGTTAGATACCGATGCTCCTTCGGATGGTGATTTTTTGGGTCCGTGGGTATATCCGTGGGCTAATAAGATTATATTCTCTATACCGCCGATGTTTGCATCATATATAGATGCCGTTAAAGTAGCTACGGAGGATATAGCGAAGCTTCAGATATACAATACACGATATATATGGTTATACCGCATGGCTGATGGATCAGGTGCGCCATCACAAGCGGATTTGCAAGACTCTCGCAGTATATATGTTATGCGAGGTGTTACGGGCGTAGTGTCTGATTATTTTATATCCGAGTTCTGTGTTGATTATGATACAGCAGTAGCGGCTTGTGCCGAAGGTCATATCTCTGACGGTTTGGCATTGCAGAAATCTTGTATAGATCAGATAGTATATAATTATGGTGAGGCTCAGGCTCGTAATCGTTTCAAATATTTCTTTTGGAGTAATTCACCGAGCCATTCATCTGCAAGCCAAAATGGTATGTTTTATCCTGTGGATATACAAACTAAACAGTTCGCATTCGCTATAACTGACGATACATTACCTATACAAGTAGATCATGGTATAAACTTTAGCGCATCCGATGTAGTTATTGATGGTGTAACAGTACCTTCTACTAATACTGACATTATGGGTGGATTATTCAATCGAGCAAATTCTTATAGTGATACATCTGTATCCGAAATGGATTCGGATGGTGGATATGTATTTGAAAACCATCCTGTATTACATAATGTTGTAAAGGATTTTTCTGTATTTACCCGTGCTAAAGTGGCAGTTCCTAAAGCTCCATCACAGTATAATTATCAGTTTGTAGATTGGTTTGAAGCTACACCTGTCACTGCGATACTATCAGCCGAAACAATACAAGTAATGGGGTTGCACTCTGATTATACTGAATTAGATTTCCAATCCTTTTTACAGTATGCCGCAGCTCAAAGGGATTTAACACAACCTATGGATGCATTGATGGATGATACATCGACTATAAATGCATTGTATTATTTATACTCAGCATCAGATATAACAACTGTAGCAGATAGTTCGTTTGTGTGGTCCGATGCAATAAATGCCGAAGCCACTGCTTCAGCTCAGTTATCACGGGTAGATTACTACAGACCTGCTGATTTAAAACTGAATAAAACACAAGATGATATCGATATAACATCTATTTGTACCGATAGTAGTTATCATATATGGGCATCTACTGCGACTTCGAGCAAGTCACAAACTAAATCAATATCATTGATTGATAATTTCGGTTCTCCATTACCTACCGCAGGATCATCTGGCTCTATAGTAGCTGATACCATAAAGTGGGAGGACTTACTTAATGCGTTAAATCGAAATCGTTCAATTGATGTGTTGGGTGGTCTCATCAATATGAAAAACAGCGGAAACAACTATATTCAACTTGGAGGAGTACGGTTTTATATATCTGCTGTTGCACCTACAGATGATATCCCTGATGGTGCATTAGGCATAGGTTGGGGTTCGGGTGTATACAAGTATACATCAGGTGCTTGGGCATCACTGTAAGGCGGTGACATTATGAAATTGTATATTAAAGCAGGACAAGCACTGCCTGCAAGCACTCAGGTAAACCGTATAGGTAAATATCTATCAAAACATCTTGATGGAGTATATAAAGTCAAGAAGGATAGAAATACCTATGATATGTATGTTCATTTCATTTATCAGCCATTCCCTGAGTATACCGAAACTCCACCAATCTCAGAGCTTAACATAATAATATCTATCACCACATATCAGAATAAGATCAGAGTAAACACAATAGAGCTTACCCCGATGGAGCGCACAATTGGCTTTGACGTATTTAATCCTGGAACAATGGATGATTTGGAATACGGCAAGTATATGGTGCTGAAATCAGTAAAAAAGAATATACAGAAGTATTATCCCGATATGATTGAGTTTGGCTTCTGACCTAAGCTTCACAGGTCTGCTTCCTGCCTGTGAAGCTTTTTGTAACCTTTAATATAGTATGAGGTGGTGAACTATTATGAAAGATTTCATTGAAGCTATGACTATGTATGGGCTATCCGCAAACAATGGCGTATACACAATTGATAATATACAGTGTATGTGTAAAGGGCATACTATGTTTGTAAAACACGGTAATACAATATTCGCTTCAAGAAAAGTAGAAAATATTCTCAAATATATTGAATGCTCATTACATATAGGTAAGTTTTCATCTCCCATAATGGCGGCTATAAACACCAAAAACTTGGCACAGAACCTTGTCCGTGTACGCTCATCAAATGTGTGGGCGGTTGGATTTAATGTCCGTAATAAAGGTGATAATGTAGGTGACTTGTTGATGCAGTTTAAGGGTAAAAATGGTGGGGCAGGAGACTTGTACATATACTACGATGTTAGCTTGAAAGACTATAGGAGGCTTCTCAATGCGCCGTCTGTGGGACATCAATTTTGGACATCTATAAGGAATAATTATAATTATAGTAAGCTCACAGGTAACAAGAGAGGTGTACTGCCTAATGCAATTAATAATTAAATCGAGGTGATGATATTATGAAAAGATATATAAAGGCATCCGAACATAGTGTGCCTGTCATAACAACCATATCAGAGCTTATAGATGCGATGATGGTCAATGATTACTATTACTATGGTCTTAGAGGTGCATATCCTGAAGACATGGATAACCTTAGCAGAGGGTATCTTGATTGTTCATCGGTATGGGAAGATGGGGACTATCTCGATGAAAAACTTAATGGTACTTGTGCAGTGGGGATAAATGAAGATTTAAGCGAAGCTGAATTGATTCGACGATATAATACTGCGTTAAATGTTTATAGCAGAACTGGTGATGTACTGCTAATTGCTGATTATAACGAAACTTATGGCGATGACGAAAATGAGGTCATCTTGGGTAATCATGGCTATGGGGCTGATGTAGTGGCTATAGTGAGACTGTGAGGCGAGTATATGAAGATATATATCAGATCAACAGTAGAGCCTGCAATGACCAAAGGGACTACATTTTATCAAGTATCATTAGATGATGTATTGGAACATTTCTCTAAGTCATCTGAAAATGTGTGGGTATATAAATCGTTTTTAGAATTAGGATGGAAATGCCTTGATTTCCACAAGCATCTGTACAATAGCTTCTTTTATGAGGATGATTTATATATCTGTGTAACAGATGGTAGCAAAATTATGTACGATGGTAAATATATGAATGTAGAAGATTTACCTATGGAGATAGATATAGACCTATTAGGTGACTATGTTTCCGCAGGCAATGATAAAATAATTCATAGATATATTACCCCGTATGAGTTGAAAACCCCTAAATTCACCGAATGGGGCAAGGAGCTTGAAGCCGAGGGTTATAAAAAAGAAAAACTGCGCAAAGATGAAGCGCAGTTCAAATGATTATATATCATTGAGGTTCCGAGTTAATCTATCATGAAGAATACGCATAGCTCTTGGCAGAGCCTGTTTTAATTCGATGTAAGGTATACTATACAACTCAGATAGACTTCTTAGTTGTTTATCATCTATAGGTGCTTCCTGAGTTACCATTTCTTGTATCAGCATTTCTTCTACTGTATCGTATTTATCTGATACATATTTTTCTATTCCATGAACAGGGGTCATATGTGTGTCTGTGTAGCCCTCTATATCAGATATATCTTGGGGATGCTTATATCCAAGAATGGTCTTTAGCGCTAACATATCATCTTCAGGCAATTCGACCTTAGCCAAATCATCATAATTAACTGATGTCCACGGCTTATTGAGTTGCGCAGCTACTTTGATACATAGATTTCTCTTTTGTGAATAACTGAATGTATTGAGGTATCTTCTGATCTCCTCACTCAGGCGAGGTTTAAAGAATACCGCAAACGATAAATCCGTTCTGTACTTCGGAGCATATTTATATTTCCACCACATACCGAGAAACGCCATAAGTGCGGTTTGGAATTTATCTTCGTATAAGACTCCTTCGACAAATGTACTTGTTGCGACGTATCCGAAAAACGTATAGTTAAGATCGATGATTTCATCTCGGACAGCAAATTGAGCTTTCCGAGCTTCTTCTTCCATAGGTAGAGAATCATATAATTCGATAGTTCGTTCTTTAATATATTCCTTACTATAACTCACACGCAAGCACCCCCTGTATTGCTTATATACTATATAACGACTCGATTGTACGTTAAACTATATCATCTTCCATAAAATATTAAAGGTTTGCATTGTTCGTAACGTAGAACTTTGCAAACCTTTTCTTTGTATATTTGTACCATATGTACGTCTATTTATTCGCCTATGGTAGTGTATTCCGATACATCACCAAAATCGTATATTTGATTAGATGATTTTAAGTTCAATGAGAATAGTATAGACTCGCCCATAAATTCATATACGATAGTGTCATGGTATGCCCCATCATAATAAGCGGTACGGTGTAGACGGGCAGCTTCTCTCCCTCCATATTTATGGCAGAAACGTTTGTATAGTTTGTTAGCAGGGTTATCTGCGAACGCCCAAAACTCAGCTCTTTGAGCTTGATGGGTCTCAAACATCATGCGTACATGGGCGATCACCTCATATATCATGCGAGTATTATTATCACGGAACCCGATTAACCCAAAGTTGTACATAGATTTGGACGTTTCATTGAAAGCATATCCGAAGAAACCTGCAATGTTACCATCATCATCTACATACACAAAATCTCTACGCCAAAATGCGTTGTCGGCTATGTTTGAGCCTCCTCGTTCTCCTGCAAAATAGTGACTGTATTTCGGGTCATACCATCGTGCAATGAGTTCTCTTTGTAACTCATCTTTGTAAATCTGAGCAGGTACTAACATTATTTCGCCTCCATATATCGAATGTGTTTGCATATAGCATCTACACATTCAGTCAAATTAGTATTCTCGAAACGCACACACAGCCCTGCATTCTGAAGATTTAGCTCTGAATAATCCTGCTCATCAGCTAAGAAACGTCGGCACAGCTCTGACGGATTAGGATTACTTTCATGAAGCTCTCGCTCTACAGCTCTCAGAAATCTTGTGGTATCGTCCACATAGATGTAGATAGGTACAAGTTTATTGCCATATTTAGGGTACAATTGACCATAGGACTCAAGGGTGCCTATTCCTATTCGGCTACTCTCTATGGTGTCTAATTCCGATATGGGAGTGAAGTATATCCAATCTACATCTGATCCGCTCACCGCATATCTACGGTATTCTGCCACATCATGATTAAAGTACATCATACGAAATGCACCATCGGTATCGAAAGCATACTGTACCCCATCAACTTCATCTGTCCGTATAGGTCTGGTAGTATGCATAAGAATAGGTCTGAGGTTATCCATCCGTTTAAGAATTTCCCTGTATACTGTATCCTTGCCCGAAGCACTCTTACCCATAATATAGTATATCTTGTGCTTGTTATTTAACATCTCCATAGACCGAAGAAACCCCTTAGTATCGATAGCTTTGTCATCCTCAGCCCACTTTCGAGCCATATCAGTAAACTTACTCACAACATCATCCCCTAAAATAATCGTTTATTGCCTTTTGGTACCTGTTCCTGTGTACCAAGAAGCTGTATGAGTTTATCTATTCTCTTGCATATCTTTGTGGTACGTCGATATAAACCGAGCTTCCCGTTCTTCATTTGCTGACATAATATAAGCATCTCATGGACTACATCTGTTCCATGATTTTTATCTGAAGCTTTGCATAGCTTTACTATGTCTTCGATTTTTTTTGTGGTTAGGTCACTATCCAAGAAGTTAGGCACGGACAAGTCTATCTGCCCGTGGTCTAATTTGATGGTGATTATTGCATCTTTAGCAACAAGCATCATACCACCTCCAACGAATCAAATTCTTCCTTAGTTAAGTCATTGATGTCCTTACCCTCGGGAATACCTTCAAATTGATAGATCATAGCTACGCTCCGTAATGCCTTTTTAAGCTTTTCTGTAGCTTTTCTACCTGCATCATCAGGGTCGAAGCCCAATATGAACTCATGTACTCCAAGCTGTTTGAGCTGATTTATCTGATAACTATTGCCCGTACCGAGTAAAGCTACCGCAGGCTTGCCGTATACCCAACAGGTCAGTGCATTGAAGCAACTCTCTACAATGACTACAGACTTAATACCCTTTGGTAATTCATATAATCCGTATACAGGCTTTGTAACCCCTTCAGGATAATTGAATAGCTTACCTTCTATGGATCTGCGACAAAAGAATAAAGTCCCACCCGTTCTATCTCTCACAGGGAATGTAATGCAAGGTACAGGGCGTTTTCTTCCTGGGGGAACCCAATCTGCCTGATAACCTATATCAAACTTATCAATGATGACATCTGTAAGCTTACGTTCGTACATATATGGTACCGTGAACCTATATTTAGCTAATTCCTCCTCGGACACATAGCTCTGCTTAGGCTTCGTAAGCATACGGAAATAGTCTACTGCATATTTATTAGTCAGGGCTTCCACGGTTTCCGCAGGTAATAGATAATCAAAATTATCTGTGAGCGATGGATCATACCCTGGTATATTCTCCCGAAGCCACGATACTCCGTCCTGTGATATTTTCTTCTGCTTCAGCAAGAAGTCTACTGCATCGGGCAATCTTTTACTTGTATGACAAGCAAAACAGTGAAAATGCCCTGCGGCAGTCTTCTTACCATCTCTGACTTCATCAGTAAGTAAGACACCACAAGAAGGATGCTGTTCTTTTCCATCAGAATGGAACGGACATCGTATCATCATATGATTACCTGTTCTTTTAGCCTGATGTATTAAACCGAGAGCTTCAAGTTTATTCAGAACTTCTATAATGTCAACCATTATTATCACCTCTACTAATAATAACGACTCAAATTTATGAAAAATCGAGAGATTATGCCGCAGAGGGTTTATGTCTGCGGCATTATATGTCAGAACTCTACTACATCATCAATATCAAGGTTGATGTCCGAAGCAGACACAACTCCCGATATATCAGGTATATCTAAACCAGGATTAACCACAGGGGTGCTGATTGTAGGAAGGTCATCTGCGCTTGGCATATAACTAAGATCACCTATGTTTATATCCCATGTATAGCTGAATACAGGCTTTTGGTTCTTCGCATTTCGTGATTTTTCAAGACGAATGTCAAGTATATGCTTCTCAAATATCTGACGTATAGCAAATACTTGTGTAGCAATTCTACCTGGATGGTCTGATCCCTCAATGTTGTATATTGTCGGGAACGGTTCTCCCTTTTCATCTTTCATATCCTTAGTAGCACGATTTGCTTGCATAGCTACTACTACTGCACATCCGCATCCCTTGGACAGTTTAAATAAATCTTCACATAAGTTTTTATACTTCACAGAATCAGTATCGTGCATCTTGGCTTTATCGTCAGTCAAGTACGATAAACCGTCAATAATAAGTTCTTTTATGTTATGAGATTTGACAAATTTCCGCAGGAAAGATACGGTCACTAAATTGTCAGGGGCATCCTTATCTTCGATGATGTATGCACTTGCAGTTTGAGATTTCAGCGCTTGCAGATGCTTCATATACTCCTCTGAATACTGCCCTCTGAATATCTGCGAGTTAGCAAAATGACCTCTCCATGTATCAAAACGAGTACCGAGAAAGCTTGCTTGCATCTCAGGAGAGTAGTATGCTACATTGAAATTATGTCTCTGTGCAGATTCCATGAAACGGGAACATACCCAAGATTTACCTGAGTTCAAACGAGCTTCTAATATCAACAATTCTTCAACTGTAGATAGCCCACCATACATGACGTTATCTATCTCATCAAAACCAGTAGGAATGCGAGATTGTTTACTAAATTCTAAAACTTGCTGACTACGAATATCTACATCGTGTACAATATCGAGCGGCTTTGAACTCTCAAGCTCATGTACCCTTTCGCTTTGTTGATCAATATAGTTCCAAGCATCGGAAGTACCACCCTCGCCAAGGTCTTTCAGCTTATTGAATGTCTCAAGAAGTATGATGTGCTTCTTATTCTCAGCAAGCTCACGCTTCAGCCATTCAAGGGTCTCGTTGACTTGTACTATGATGAAATCAGGGAATTGTACCTGAAATGTAAACCTATCAGGAACTTTACCATTCTGATTGATGTGTTCGTGAATAAACAATATTTGAGGCTTAAATACAGAATAATATGAAGCATCATACCCAAGCAGAGTATCTACCGCTTCCTTGTTATCCGATGTAAGTATATATGATATTACCTGCATTTCTATTGATGTAATCATTTGTCAATCACTTCCTTCCCGAATACTTCTTTGAGCCTTGAGAAGAAAGGACCTGACCCAACAAGGCTATTCAGTTTTGGAGATACTATGATTGTGGAAAGCCCATGAAGCTTTCGATTGTGTGCTAAATTCAACAATGTCTGAGCTTGAAAATCCTTGAATTGCATAAAGTCTATGTTGGATACAATGACTACCTTAGCTTTGTCAAGGAATATGTTGATATAATCCAAGTCATCATCAGATCCGTTGATGCTCCAACTCTGCTGAATGCGGTTGATGTATTCCATGAAATTGAGATGGTAAACACTACAGTGCAGGGTATTCCCTTTGTAATGATTGCATATCGCTGCGTAGGTTAAGCAGGAAGCCATGTCTGAGGTGTTATCTGATATAACTACCTTATAACCCCCTTCGCTTGCTACAAGGCATTCTGAAGCTTGTTGGAGGCATTTGGTCGAAAACGAGAGTACAGACTTATTATTCAACAGACCATTACGCTCCATAAGATATTCGTACTCGACCAAATCTGCGCATATAATCTTACACTGATTCTGCCTACAATACTGCTTAAACGGACAGTTGTTACTTGTGTTAGGAGGGAGAATGCCCTGCTTTACATAGCTATATCGCTCTATGTAAGGGTTTCTGCTTTTCAGATAGCTTACTCTTGATGTCACACACGCCCTTGCAAGCTCTATAGGGTCTTCACCATAGAAGTCAGGTGGCGCAAACAATGTCAGATAAGGCTCTAACGTACCTCTCAAAGGGTAGTTATGTTTCACACCATGATCTCGGTCTAACAGATACTTACGGATAACATATTCTTTTATGAACTCGGCGGTTTTAGGAATGAACTTGCTATCTGGCAGGCTGTCCCATACCTCCAAGGTCGGAAATAGTTTACCGTCGATCTCAATATGCTTATAAAAGCTTATCTCCTCATCATTGTACAACCGTGTCAACTGATAAAAATGAGGGTATTTGATGATATTCTCCCGTATATCCTCCTT
>Ga0326514_10000720_pt1 | contig 22037 bp, 27 predicted proteins | sample 3_2548_0518_D_FD_203653 | JGI IMG/M metagenome (GOLD analysis project Ga0326514, IMG submission 203653) | Bovine rumen microbial communities from UC Davis, California, United States - 3_2548_0518 | ecosystem: Host-associated > Mammals > Digestive system > Stomach > Rumen | place: USA... | reverse complement strand
TCGAATAGCACTGACGATAACCAACATAGATACGATTAACTTCATCCCCAAAAGGAATCTGATTAACCGGACAATCGTAAAAGAACTGAATATCAGCTCCAGAATCTTTATAGGTAATTGACATAACTATCTCCTCTGAATTTATCAGCATCTCATATTACAAATAATTTTAATTTTATTTTTTGTGTAACTCAAAAAAAAACAATTATATATAATTCGGATGATGCTAGGTCTTCTTGCCTTCCTAGCGGGCTTAAAGGAGAGTCAATCATGAACAATGAATGGACTTTCATAACTGCCGAGGAGCTCGCTGCTGCTTCTCGGGAAGAAAAAGAAGCAGCACGTCGGCAGGTCAACGACCTTATTGAGAAGGTCAAGACCATTAGCAGCACTCTGGAGATCGGCACTCCAGAGTGGAGGAAAATAGCCGAAGTAGAGTTTAAATTATACAAACTTTCAATTGACCTCTTCGAGATTTAATGGAGAGGTCAGCCCACGCATAGTAATTTAAATGCGTGGGTTATTTTTTTTTCAATTTCAATTTTGGTTTTAAAGTAAATGACCAGAACATATTATTTAACAAAAACCTTTACGTAATTTTAATACAGCTGTATTAAAATAATAGGTAAGATTATAATATTTAATATAAAAAAGCTTATTCTTCAATATAGCTGAGCGGCTCGACTATATATTTCTGTACAACTTGATAGGTATGATGTGAACCAACACCATTCTCGTAAGGGAAGAGGAGGACTGGAGAAAATAGGATAGAAAATAATATATCTAATAGCCTATAGCGGAACGAAGTGACGCTATAGGCTATTAGATATACCTTTATATAGTTAGATATATAAGATATAGGCTATAAGAAAAGCCTATTACCTTAGGCTAGAGGGAGATAAGCCATAATCAAAGCCTATTGCCGATTGCCATAGCGAATAAAAATTTTTGGGGTCAAAAGTTGAACCTTACCTCTTCTGGGGTAAGGTTCTAACTTCGGTATCTAAAATTTTCAGGTCAAAAATCGAATATAGGTCGAGACTATGTTTAGTTATCATGAAAATTTTCTTTGCTGTAAGGCCGATTCATACGGCACAAATTATTCAATAATTCATTCTAAACTAGGGTAGGTGTTGTATTCTAGTGATAAGACTATTTTACATTAGCTAGAGATTAAAAGGTGTCGATTAATCGTAAAAGAGTTTAAAATCGACTTATCCTAGGCAAATTTTGATATATCTCTATAACGATTTTAAAAATTTTCAGTCAAATTCTTATAGGTTTTATTTTAAGCCGAGAAATACGGCAAAATATTTTTGTACAATGCATCGTTATGTTGTGCTTGAATTCTCCAAGTTAGGGGAAGGAAAGTATTAAAAAAAGGATAGGGTAGTATAAATATAACATATAAGCCTATAGCGGAACGAAGTGACGCTATAGGCTTATATGTTATTCCTTTATTTACTTTGATATATAAGATATAGGCTATAAGAAAAGCCTATTACCTTAGGCTAGAGAGGTTTTAGCAATAATCAAAGCCTATATGCAGATAGCCATCACGAATAAATTTTTCGGGTGAAAAATTTTTTTGAAATATTTTATCTTAAAAATATCAACCTAGGTCAACAACCCTTTTGGTTATCAAGTTATTTTCTTTATCTGTAAAGCCTATTCTTACGGTATAAAATTTATGATTATTTCAATTTTATATGGGTAGGTGTTGTATTCTAGTGGGTAGACATTTTTAAGCAAATCACTAATAAGTTACTGCTGAAATATTTTAGAAAATTTCAAGCAGAGGTTAGTTATGAATTTTAATACTGTTCCTATTAAACGGCCAGATGTATTTGAATCTTACATTTCGGTAATGTCAGATTATTTGAAACGAACTCATCCTGAGTTCGACTATGAAGAGATTCGTGAATGGGTAGCTGATAAAGTTAATCGGAGAGTCGGCGTACTGATAAGCAATCTTGAAAGGGCCAGGAACGAAGGATCAGACCTTAACACTCCCCGATTCGGGGATGACCAATTGTGGCCTACTCTTCGTTGTATTCGAAGCTCTGATAGTAATAATATTCACAACAGAGCTCACGTATATGGTGATTATATCGAAATTCCTGATATGGATTTGTATAAATTCACCAAACGGTATTCTGATAAAATTATCTCTCCTTTCGGAGTAGTTTTTGAAACTACTGATAAATGCGTAAGTTATCTGAAGGGAATGATTGATATGAAAAAAAGCCAGCGTAAGCAGGAGAAAAAGCTTATGCTCAAGGCTAAGAAAGAATGTAACAAAGTCGCTGAAGTATTCCACAACAACAACCAGAGTACTATCAAAGTACTGATGAACTCAATAGCTGGCGGAATGGGAAGTGGGTTCAGCAGTCTGAGTTCAGTAGCTGATTTTAACAGTGTTACTAGTATCGGAAGATTCTTCATCATGAACTCATATGCTCATGCTGAAAGATTTCTTGAAAGTAATTTCTATTTCCTGAATACTGAGCAGGTTATTAACTTTTTGATGGGGTGCCTGCGGTGTGGTCCTGATAGTAAGAAAATCGACGAGATTATGGATAAATACGGATTCGTTTATCCTAGTTTCGAAATGGTTGAAGAGTTTTTATTTAAAGCTTTAAAACGATATGATTTTCTGGCTGAGACTTCACCAATTGACCGACTACTCCGGACTTTCAGTAAAGAACAACTGTGTTTCGTATTTTACATGAGCAATATGAAACATCTTGTTTTTACTAACGACAGTTGGTTCAGAGATTGGACTCAAAAACTTTTTGATTTCAGTAAAGTTGAAGTTGATCAGAATATTGTACCCGATGATATTAACAACATCGATGGAGATGTTGCCATTATCCTGAGTACCGTATGTAACGAAATGCTGCCTCTGAACGATAAGGGAAATGCTATTTCGATTTACGATTGCATTAAAGTCAACCCTGAATTAGCCCGGAGATTAGCGGCTTATGGAAAGCATCTTGAAATAATGCTTAAAGATTTCATGGATGTTTTTGATTTGTTTATGAATCACAACGTTAACGTTTCATACGTTGTTGAGCATAAAAATCAATATCGTGATGCCGTAGTTGTCAGTGATACCGATAGTATTATTTTTACTACCAAGAGCTGGTTACAGTGGTACAAAGGTAATACAGTCATGGACAGTAAAGCGTATCAGATCAATTCTCTGATCGTCTATTGGCTGAGTAAAGCCAATGCCAATGTTTTGTTTCATGTAAGCGAAGCATTCGGCGCACTTGGTAAAGATTTGATTGGTATGGCGATGAAAAACGAATTCATGATGCCGGTTGATATTTTGACATCGTTGAAAAAACATTATGCCAGTATACTGAAAATTCAGGAAGGTGTTGTATTCAAAACTCCACGTCTTGATATCAAAGGGGTTGGGTTAAGAGGATCTAATTTTAGTAAGGGAGTACTATCCTACACTGAGTGGTTTATTAGGTCTGTAATCGATGATATTTATTCGAAATCTACGGTCATTGCGGAAGAGAAATTAATTGACGTACTAAGATTCGAAAGAATGATAAGAGACTCATTGAGACACTTACAGACTGAGTTTTTACCCATGACTGCAATTAAAAACAAAGAGGAATATGCTAATGCCGATTCATCGGTATATTTTAATTATTTGTTATGGGAAGAAGTATTCGGAGATAAGTATGGTAAAATCCAGATACCTACTAAGTGTTATATAGTTCCACTTTTTGGTATGGAGAGTTTAAAATATCAGGATTGGCTGAAAGAAAAAGACCTTGGAATTTATCAGAAGTTAATGAGATTCAAGGAGAAATATCCGGATAAAGATTTGAATAGAATACCGATTAACCCGTCGTTTAATACTATACCTGCAGAACTGCAGCCAGTGATTGACTATAACAAATTGGTATCGGCAAATTCCAGACCTTTGTATCTGATATTGGGTTCACTTGGAATATCAGTTGGCGATGCCAAGAAAGATATAATATTTTCCAATGTCTATGGATGGGTAAGCGAAGAGGAAGGAAAGAAAGCGTTAGCACATGTTGAATAAAAATTAACTCGAGCTATTAATTGAGATAATTAGTAACAATGAAAATTTCGGATTTGTGATTTTCATTTAACCTCCTGCTTGGGTTATCGTTACTGGTTGCTCCCATGATGCTAAAATCTCTAACCTCTATTGAACCGTGATAACCTAGTAGCCTCCGAGAAATCGGGGACTACTATTTTAAAATTTTGAATAACTTTTTATTTTAAAAATACCGGGAATATGAAGTGGTATCAATAGATACAGGGATTTTGTATAAAGGTTTTATAGGAACTGAATACTCAAAATGTACGATGTGAAAGATACATTTCAGATGATGGTTAAAGCCAGAACAGCAGGGGCTTTTAAACCAGAGGAAGAGATACCGAGCAAATACACTATGCTCATGTCTATCCGTATGAGAAACACTACTAACAGTGTTGTTGACTTTTTTGATATTTTCAGAAACTGTCATCTTACCAGTAATGGAATAATCGATCATGACGATGCGATTAAGATTATGTACGTTACTGATGAGAACGGTAAGAAAACTTCAGATAGTTCAGTACCCAGATATGGCATTTTTATTCGCAATAATCTGCCTATGTGGATAGTTGAGATTATGCTTGAAGTCAAGATGTCATTTGCTTATCTGTTCACTGATTATGATAATGTTGAGCTTGGTATTGTAGATACCGAAGATGAGCTCAACGCCTGGCTGGAATTAGCCAAAGTCAATAGCGCAACTATAGCTGATGATTTTATTCTCACAGGTATGGATTCTGCCAACCTGAGAGCATCATTAAGATCTTTTGATGAGACTTGGACTATATCTGAAGAGTCTGAGAATCTGATTATGAAAATCAGTGAGATTGATAAAGATAATATCATTCTCACACCGCAGGAGCATCTTGCCAGATTGCTTCCCTATAGATACAAAATATCTATAGATAACTTTAAGAAGGAAATTAAGGATAAACACATTAGATTGTATGCTGTCCGAATAAGCTGAGAGGTGTTCATGGAGTTGCCATTACCAGTAATTACTATATATACCGATGGAAGTTGTAAGTCTCGAATGGGCGGTTGGGCGAGTGTTCTTATTTGGAATGGTCAGCAGTGGAATTTATGCGGTTCGGCTTACAATACCACCAGTAACAGAATGGAATTAACTGCGGTTATAATGGCATTATCCAAACTTACCACCAGATGCATAGTTCATTTATACTCTGATAGTAAGTATGTACTTGATGGTATTGATTATAGCAAGAGATGGGCTAAAAAACACTGGAAGACCAAAGGTCAGGATATTCCCAATCTTGACCTGTGGCTCCAATTACTTGATTTGCTTAAGAGACATGTTGTATACCGTCATTGGGTCAAAGGTCATGTCGGAAATGTGTACAATGAAGTATGCGATTCTTTAGCCTGTTGTGCCCGAATCAACCAGATAGTATAAATCCTATACCCACCGACAGTTAATCGGTGGGTATAGTTTATTTTGATCATTTTTTATCTGATTTAAAATATCCGTAGACAAAGCATCCAACCAGCGATGACAATAATCCTATACCAGCATCGATAAACTTGGCATTTTCAGAAGGTACTGATATAAACATGAATAATGTAAACCAGGTCAAAGCAAATACTATTCCGATAGAAGCGATGATGAATTTAAAATTGAGAGTTTTAATTTCAGCTTTTCTTTTATCATCATCGTAGATGCTATTGCTGGTTAATGCATTTAAAAATCCATGTCTTTTACCTTCGAATTCTCTGACTTTTTCAAGATCTGCTAATTTGATATTGTAATAGTCATCTCTGCTAAGATCAACACCGGTTTCAAGTTTTATTGCAGCGGTTAATGCGTCTAATTCTTTCTCGCCAGCCTTTGAATATACAACTGCCAGTAAATATAATCTATTGCTAGTTAAGAATGAAACCATGCTGTGTCTTGAAATCATGATACCTAGTTTAACCTCCGGTTTACCTAAGGCATAACATATTCATTTTACTTGCTGTTCATGATATTGTCAACATCTGTTCTGAGATTTTTTATTTCGCTGTCGTGTCTCATTACAACTCCGTCTAAGTTATCAATTCTTCGTTCGTGCTTTTTTAATTCACTTCCTAAATAAAATCCAATGATTCCTATGATGACAGAGACCAGCAGAGTGAGCAGATCTATCGCTACCGACTGAAGTACATTTGTCATAGCTTTATACCTTTGATAAATTGATCAAATCAGTAAGCGAAATGCTCATATCTACCGGATGATCATACATCACAGCACCCTGAGCTTCTGCTCCTGAATCTGTGGAAATAGCATCTACTTTAATCTTATTAGTCTCAGGATCTACATAGTCAGATAAGTAAGAAGCGACTATCTTTCCATCACTGACTAATTTCAATGAAGCATCGTCTATTTTACCTTTGTTATCATGTACTACTACACCGCCAGAAGCTATCTTGTATTTACCAGTAACAAAAGCTGCATTTAATGCATTCTTTTCACTTTGAGTTAAAGTCTGGTCTATACGGGTAGGAAGATCTGACAGTGGAGACATTCCATCTGAAAGAAGTATCTTACCATTGGGTTCCAGAATAAGTATATTAGCTGGAAAAATTTTGGAAGCATATTTGGATACTTCAGCTTCAGATAACTTAAGTAATTTAGTGATACCGCTTATAGTACTAAGAGTAGCCATTAAGTTACCTCTAATTCAGAATTAATCTTAACATCAGAAAGAAACCCGATACTAAGATAAAAGACATTATGATTCTACAAAATAAAGATGATATCAATGAAGTTATACCTCTGAAAATAATTCATTGCATGGCTTGGAATCTTGGGACATTTAGCATGTCCCAAGACCCTTATTTTTTAATTTTGGAAAAATAGTCAACGAGGTCATTAACACTTAATTTTTTGTTAGTATAATTCTCAATACTTATATCGAAATTCTCAACCTCTGTAGTGTTGTACTCACCATAAGGAAAATGAATATTAATGACATTTATCTGCTTGGATATCTCAGTAAAAGATTCGTGACAATCTCTTAATGTACCAAAGTCAACATGAATGTCGCTAAGGTTAATTTCCTTAGAAAATTCAATTAATTCCTTATGATTAGTTAAGAACTTATTTCCATAAGAAGAGATAGCTTCAAATAATAATATTTTATCTCTATCCTTGGCTACTTCTCTAAGCTCTTTAAAGAATTTCAATTTATCACTATTCATTTCCTGTCTATATCTTGCTAAACCGAACATTAGCTTGTAAGCACCTATGTCATCGGCAAAACTTATAGTTTCAAGAAATTCGTTGAAGAACCCAATCCTTCCTTCAACAGTATCGAGATTGTAATCACCTGTGACTAATGAACTGAATGTATCACATCTGATATTTAAGTTCCTTAAAACATTTTTGTTATTAAGATACATTCGTCTGTTGCATTCGTAAGTATCGATTAACCCCTCACGACTTAGGGTCTGTAAAGTTGAGATCGAATTGTTCGCCGTTAGCCCGTTGATGCCTATCATCTGAGTTGTGCTCGTAGTTAAGAATAAAATCTTTTAATTCGGACATGATTGTACTTTTCCTTATCAATGAACCTTTGTTTCGATAACTAAGGTCATCATCGAGAGGAAGATCAAAATGATAATCATACCCGCATTCATTGAATAATTTGATTATCTCTGAAATGTAGACTGGTTCAGAAAATCTATTCCAGAGATGAATATCAAGCTGTTTCATAATTTGCATATCTTTGTACAGATAATCCATATTGTACAGCTGGTATGCAAAATCTGATTTGATATTCTCCAGATAGTTACGATTAAGAAGATCAAAAATGATATTCTTTTTAAGACCCTTACCAAATAAACAGCCTATTCGCATTACGTGATGATTTTCGAATAAATCACGAATAGCATCCTCGAAGAACAGTCTGTTCTTTCCATACTCAGTAAACGGATAACAGATAAAAGTTTCATCTGAATACAGAGTACTGTTACAATCCTGGGAAGATACCAGATAGCAATCATTACAATTGACGGTAGCCAGTAATTTCAGGATATCTCTCATATTCATATAATCCTGATAAGAATGCTCATTAACGTAATACTTAGATCCAGTAGGGCAGCAGATATAAAGATTGTCAAATGTTTTAAACTTTATATCTTCAAGGTTAGAGGAATTATATTTCTCTGGCTCGTTAGGAAGCTGAGAAAGTAATGTGCTTCCTACGAAACCATTAAAGCCGATTAACGCATCCATTTGGTCAAATTACTCCAGTAGTAAAGACTATCGCATGATAGCCTTAAATATACATTGATAAATATATTGATTATTAAATAGTTTTCCGATAGAGGATAAATTGATGGAGATTAAAAAGAAAATCATTGTTGGTGCAGGATTGGCTGGACTGACAGCAGCTGATATTAAGAATTGCCCTTCTACTGTAGTATATGAGAAGGAACGAGTAGCTGGTGGACTTTGTGCCAACTGGTTTGTAGATGTTTATAATAATGAATTCATTAACCAGTATTCTGATGAATTCAGGAAGTTAACTTATTCTCCCTGCCGTTACGGCGATCATGTTTTTCACACTGATAATAAAATCTGTTACAAAATATTTAATGAGATTTATGATACTGAAGTATTCGAGATGAGAACTTTATCATTATCTCAGGATAGAACCTATGCTTGGCCTATCAATGCAGATACTTTGAGTAAGTTTGGATTCAGTGAAAAAACTATTCTTCAGCTATTTAAGAAATTTCCCAATGGAAGTTCGTTTACCGATATGAAGAGTATTAGCAATGATGCTGAATTTCTTCATAGATGCAATGTACTGTACAATGCATTGATTCTTCCTTATTCCAAAAAACAGTGGGGAGAACATACATTTAGTAAAACTATTGAAGACAGAGTGAAAATCTACTATGATTATCACAATGTTACTTTCAGAGATAAATATCAGTGTATTCCTCTTAAGATGGATTATTCGAATACCAAACTTCTTAAGAGAAAAGATATTAAATTTTATTTTAATGATACTCTCAGTATTTCCAGTTTTAATTTCAAAGATGATGAGAATTATAAAGGAGTATTGATAATCAATACAACTCCGATAGATAAATTCTACAATTGCAAGAATTCGTTGCCTTATCGTACTTGCGATTTTATTTATGGATATGATCATAACGAAGAGTATTCCAGACTTCCTATGGCTATCAATGTACCGGATACTATATTTCCGTATACCCGTATTCATAGAAGTGGTAAGATATTGAATTTTGAATATCCTAGAGATGCATATACTAATGATATTCCGATGTATCCGTTTGAAGATGTAGATATCTTCAAATACCTGATTGAGAATTATCCAGATAATAAACTCAGAGTATTATCTCTTCTCGATGGAACTAATGTATTTGTTGATGTAGATAGTATTCCTGGAGCAGTTATTCTTCATGTTGGAAGATTAGCTACTTATAACTATCTGAATATGGATAGAACTATACTTCAGGTGTTATTAGCATTTGAATATATTTCTACTGCTAAATATGACAATCTTAGAGATCTTCCTACGGTTTATGAATTTTTTAGCAGAAACACTAAAGCTGTTCTGAGTATTGATGATAAATTCGGATTATTCAGAGTCAATCCAGTTGATTATATTAAATTGGTAGCTCATCCTAATGCTACTGATGAAGAGAAGCAGTTACTCAATCAGGAAGTTCAGTATTATAATTCGATAACTGAAGTACTGAATAGTCATTCTGATCTTCCTTTGATATTCTTACCTGCCACTTTTGCATCGAGAGATGATAATGGTAATGAGAGTCTTCATTTTACTGAGGTTGAAACACATAAGTGTATTTTAACTGATGAGAAAGATGAAGCTACAGAAATTATCAGTAAGCTAGCAGCTAATTATTGTTCGTATATAGATGCAATTAAGAGCGATGCTGAAGTTCAGATTCCTCAGGAATTTGATAACTACGATGTATTTAAGAAAGCAATGTTCCATCATGGCGACTTAAGACTTGAGAATATCTTCTATAGAAGATTATCCAATGGAGATTTATCTATTCAACTTAGATGGCCTAAAGGTAATTCTTGTATAGGTAATCTGCTGGATGACTTGATTTCTATTTATAAGTCTTCAGTTAAGCACAATTGTGTAGAACTAAGTGAAGTATTCATTACTCGTATAGCTACCGCACTTGGTATTGAAAATATCGATGAACTTATTCAGAAAATTAAAAACATTTAATTGACAATCGGAGTACGGCAGCCTTAGAGCTGACCGTACTCTTTTGTTATAACATCGATTTAAGATCATCGAACAAATTGAATACATTAGTTATCTTACCACCCAATATTGAATAGATGTCTATACCTCTGTAGTTCTGTTGATTGATATAGCAGGTTCTGAAAGTCTCTTTATCGGTGCAAACAGTTTTATAACCAATCTGAGAATGATTATAAGCCATAGCAATATCAGGAATAAACTTTTTAACTCTCTTGACTAATGTATCCCACATATCTCCTACTTTACAGATACTTAAATCGGGTGCTGTTATAGTCTTGATGCCTTCATATCTATCAGGTAAACACATAGTATTAAAGTAATTTCCATCTACTACGCATACGGCTATTTTTCCTAAGTTATCTCTATAAAAAATCTTTTCAAATTTATTACTTTTCATAGGAATAGGAGATAAGTAACTATTAGTCAGTACTCTGTTGATATCTTCATAATTGCATAAGAATATTTTAGAATACTTCTTATACAGAAGATCTAATTTCTCTACTTTGGTATCTAGTTCAATATCAATACCTTCTTTATCGCATTCATGAAGAAGTACATTTTTGATGATCAATGGGTCAAAGGTAAATTCTTCACAACTGTAAACGCCTTCTACTAGATCAGGATTAAATAATTCATTTTTGATTTTTACAATATGTTGACCCATTCCTTTTTGAGTTTTGTAGAATTCTTCACTTGAGATATTGGAGTTCTTGGCTACGGCATATATCGAAGTAAAATTATCTACGATAGCTTCGTTGAATCTGGTCATGAATGGTCTGAATGTCATTAAACAGGAAATAGCAGTTCTGATGTGTCTGGGATACATCATTCCTGTATGGATTCTTGCCTGACAAAGATTGGAAGCTTTAGTCATGACATCAGATTCTTCTTCAAAAATAGTTACATTATATTTTTTAGCAAGAAAGGTGCTAAGCATAAGCCCGTAGAATCCAGCACCTATAACAGCAACTTTTTCTTTCATAATCTGTAACGCCTTTTATAGCAATAATAAGATATTTTATCAGCGTTTCTTTCGTTTAGAAAACGCTGATTGTTGAGTTTTACATTTTTTAGAAAGTCTCCTGAAAGATATTGTTTGTATCTTTCAGTGCATTCTGCATATTTATCATAAGCTAATAAACTGATAACACTCCAGCCGTATTTAATATTTTCATTAGCTTTATTATTGTATATTACTGTTTTATTTTGATCCATATAACGCATTGGTGAATAATGATAAATTTTATATTGAGGTTTTATTCGTTTAAACCATTGAAAATTCCATTCACATAATTGTAAATCCTGATAAACAAAATATTTATCAGCCGGATAGGAACTATTATAATAGGATTGATCCTGACAAGAAAGAATAATATTTGGAGTATCAAGGAATTTACATAGATGATCAAATTCATTATCTCTTAATTTGCTGCATTTTAATATAGCAAATCCGAAATTTATATAATGCTGATTGTTATTAAGTTTAATAATATCTTCTTCAGGATTGTTTTGTTCTTGCCCAGAAATCCAGACATTATCATCGTTATATGCTTTTTGAAGATAAGCTGAGATACCACCTACAAAAATTATATCCAAATCAACCATTACCAAAAGGTCGTAATCTTTTTTATACTTATCGATTAACTTTATACGTTTATAAAACATCGTACAGGCTAAATCAGTTATCCAACCTTTATGATTAACAAAGTTAACGTTATCTTCAATATTAGTAAAAGGTAAAACTTTAATATGTACTTGGTTATCTTTAATGAAACTCAATCTGTCTTTTATACACTTAAGATCATCGTCAGTATCACCGAATATTAACCAATCCACTTCAGTGAGATTGGTTTCAAGATAAGACATGATAGTTACGATAGCCATATCTATAAAACGTTTTGAGCCGATAACATAGGACATGAATGCGATTTTCATTCTTCCTCCACAATCCAATCGGATTTTGACGGTGAATCGTTAGACCATGGGCAACAGTCATTTGCTCCAGATTTATTATTAAAGCAATATCTGCAAAATGAACCTGGCGTTTTAATAAAATTCAAAAGTTGCTTTGTGGAATTAACACTATCTACATCAAGATAATCATCTTCAGCTACTTTAAATTCAGTATTATATTTTTTATTTAAGATATTTATCCAAGCACTTTTACCGCATCTATAAAATTTACCTTTCCATAAGCAAATACAGGTGCATCTACATTTGTTCTGATAATTGATCAATGTCTCCTGCATTGATTTCTTTTTCATTCCTATTTTTTCAGTATCAAATTGCACTTCTTTATTATTAAGACGAATACTCCATACATCATTATACAAAATACCAGCTTTGCTGCATAAATTGAAGATTTTATTATAATCAATATTAGTTTTTCTGTATTCACTGATATTGAGATTGATATTGCTTTCTTTCATTGCTGGGATTAAAATATCTGCTTTTTTAAGAAATTGCTTTCCATTGGTTTGTAAACAAATTGGGATATTTGGAAAAATATTTCTTATTCTTTTAAAAGAATCAAGCAAATTAGGATATAGCAAAGGTTCTCCGCCATTTAAAATGAATTTTCTAAATGCGATATTTTTCTTTTTTAATTTAGTTAAATCCTTAATCAAGTGATTATAATCATAATTATCATTATCGGCGATATTACAAAATCTATAGCAGTACTTGCATTTAAGATCGCATTGAGTACATAGGTAAATATCCAATCTTATTCGTCTTAACATAAGTGAGTTGCGTAAGATATCATTCATTTGAAATACCTTATATTTTGAGTTAGCATAATATATTTCAATAGAAGAATATCTATATATTACTTAACTGACTTGAACTTATCAGGTTGAATTTATGGAGGGTTTATGGAATCATTAGTGTTTATTCCAGTTGAGGGAAAACTGGCAGCGCTTACTGATGCAGTAAGTAGTCACACTCGTATTGTTATTGCACGGGGTGGGGTACCTTTGGTTGCTTTTTATAGAGTTGGCCCGAATGAAGCAACAGTGTGGAATTGCGAAGAGAATAGAGATTTTACTAAAGAATTCGTTTCTCACGCATGGACTTATATGGATGCTGCATATGCACCGTTTTTGACTGGCAGTCAAAAACGGTCGCGTTATGTGACAGATAGGCAGATTCTTCAATATCTTGACTCGTATGGAAGCATGAACTTAAGTTCAGCTTGTTTTGATCCGTTTGTTGTTATAATAGATAATGAAGTTGCTTCATCTTATCCTTCGTTAGAAGTAAAGAATAGAACTACGACTGTGAGATTTTTATTGGCTCCGTTTAATTTCACGCCCCAGCAGTTTAGTGAGTCGATTTCTTGGGAGAGTGTTGATATCAGTGCGTATTTGGATGGTCGGAAACCTCTTTCATTCGAAAAGGATCTGGAACAGATCGCTAGAGGACTTTACGCATTTTTGGCTGATAACGCCGATCTATACTTTTATAAAGATGAAGTGTTTGGCGACGATAGCACCATCATTACTCAAGTGTATATTGCTAAAAGTAACACTGAACCTGCGTGGAGCGATCCTAGACATATATTTCTGTTTATAATTACATCACATTGGAGAATGAACAGCGCTGTGTTTAGATTTATTTCGGCCTAGAATTTTAAAATAAGAGGTCTTTATGTATAAACTTGTTAAGTTTATGATGACTGATGATTCTGGTAAATTGGAGGATACTAAGTTCTATACTGTTGCATCTAACGAACAAAATAAGAACATCCTTTTTAAAGGACGTTTTGCTATTTATTTTGCAGGTAACTCGATTCTAGCGGTCCATGATGCTAAGACCAATGACATTGTTCAGATAGAAATTACTGATAGTCATCAGCTAGAATTGACAGATAAGATGTTTAAGGACATAGGTGTACTTGACCCTAAGGTTAATGCATACTGGTTGCCGGGACGTCTTGTTTTTGATAAAACGGAGAAAAACAATGTACAAAATTAAATCGCTTCAGGTACTGCAGTGCAATTGCTCAACTATCGTTGCAACGGGAGATGGTTATGTGAGCATGACAATTGGTTCTGCCGATGACTCTAAGGTGGAAGCACATTTGATTGACGAGGAAACCGGAGAAGAGGCTCTGGTTTCTGGATACGGTTTCATTACTTATAAGACTGCTACTAGAGGCATTTTTAAGAATGTCGTTGGCGGCAAGATCAATTTGAGTATTGTTGATGCTGATGGTGGCAGAGATCACTATGTGTTGCACGTTACTGACACTGCAGCGCAACGTGCCATCATTAGTGCATTCGGAATGGATGAGGAGTAGTTGAATGTATAAAATCGAGCAAATGACTATTACTTCGGGCGGAGTTTTCTCGAGTATTGTTCACACTGAGCATGGTGATGTTCGTCAGACTGTTGAACTCAATGGTGATCCTAAAGTCGCTGCTGTACTTGTTGACGAAGAAACTGGTAAGAAGGTTGAGTTACCTTCTCAGATTGCAGGGATTGAATTACAATCCCGTCGTGTCGACTCTGGTAAGATGGAGATTTTAGACGACCAGATTGATTTAATCATTTATGATCCGGATGCAGAGGACGATGAGAATGATGTTCGTTATCCGCTGCATGTAACCGACGAAGAAACAGCGGTATTTTTGATTCACAGTTTCGGTGAAACGGAGCATTTTATTGATGGAAAATTCAATGTACCGAATTAGTAAGTAATGATTGCAAGCATTCTTTGTTTTAGTGATATGGAGAACACATATGAACGTTTTTAATTGTATCTGTGTTAGAACGTCTGAGCGTTCAGAGACACAACTGGATTTTGATGCTAATAACGGTGCGATTTCCAAGGTTTGTGGTTGTGATTCTGGTACGAAGCATGTTAGTGCTCAGCTTTCTATTGTAGAACAGAGTAATCCGATGCACAACGTCACGATTGCTGGCGAATTAAATTCGCACGATCTTGAAGTTGACTTTGGCGATGTTACTAACCCTACGACTAATTACGTTGCTACGGGTATTGTGACTGTTTGGACAAATAATCACATGGTTTCAACTCAGGTGTTTGTTCCGAAAGAAAGCAGGAGAGCAGTAGCAACAGCGCTCTGTGCGCCTAAACAGATTCTGAACGTAATCTGAGTTTAATTAACTTTATTTGAAGTGATCCAGCACGTGAAATATTCGTGCTGGATTTTTAGGAAGTTGTATGTGGAAAATTAAACTATGGTGGCTATGTGTCAGAAAATAAGTGAACCGATAGAACAGCGTTTATCAATTGACAATGTTGATGAGCTGGATTTTATCAACAGCATTGCTGATAAGGTAGCGCAGGTTTCTCATGTGCATGTGGCAACTTGCTCCGGGATTGTGGTTGATTTCTATCGGGTGCTTCAGGATGTAGAAGAGGACGCGTGGACAGTTCGTTGTTTTGTACGGCATTGGCTTGAACCGTACAATCAGCATTTTGTATCTACTTTGTATGAAGGAGGAGAGGCTTTTGAACAATTCTCGAAAGAACTTACGTGTACTGATAATGTTGTAATATTTCTGCAGAACAAGTATTATTTGATTTCAAATCTTTGCGATGCGGTTGGTATTGCAACAAATGTTGAAACAGCAATGAAGCTGTTCAACGATGCTGTCTATTTCGATAATAATGTTCCTCCTCATATTGAGGAAGAGGAACGTAAATATCAGAATATGACGTACAAGGATTTTCAATAATTTAGGAGATAAAAAGAATGATACACTGTATTTATACTCATCTCAATCATTTTAAAATGATTACTGAGTTGCTTGCTTCCGATAGACAGTGCGACTCAGTCGAGAGCGATAAGATGACCATGATGACTTACAATCTGGTAAGCATGCCACTTTTCAGAAGTCTTGGCGTTAAGTCAATGACTGAACTTAAGAATGCAGCTATTGCTACTGGATGTACGGTTTTAGTAGATCACGATTTCTATTACTCTGAACTGTATGATGAGGGTAAGCTGTGCGAACTTAAAAGTATTTTCGATGCAGATAAGTTACTGGTTTACGCTTTTAGCAAAAAAGTAGATTCAGTAGCTGAAGCTATCGATAGATATCAGCGGCGCTTTATTGCTGATGAATACATCGATGAATACTTCAAGTTTATGATAGATTATGACTATGTAAACGATAAACAGTTATCATACGAAGAATCTAAGAATGAAGCAATTGATCTGGCAGTTAGACGCAATAAGCCAAAAGGAGCTGGTTCTTATTTGATTATTGAGACTAATGCAGATGGACTTCATTTTGTTGCTATAGATAACAATAAAAAGATAATCGATCAGGATAGCTTTATTCTCAGTGACATGCCTGAGTTTGAGAAAGAATACGAAGATATTAAGTTTTGATCTTTAAGTTCCTGATCTGTTAATATAGCGGATAGATGCACTCCTATGTGGGTGCATCTATCTTTTTTATTTTTTTTAATTTTTAGGCCAGGTTAAATCAAAGTTATTGAGTTCGTCATAGGTAGTACATTTAGCTAACTTATCCTTAAGTTGCCAATAAGTAGCATACAGATTTTGTACTGCCTGTAACATTAAAATCGATAATTCGTTACACTGAGCTTTAGTCAGTGCGTGAGTGGTTTCATTAGTGCTTCTGATATAAGCAGTAGTAGCACCAAGGTCAAGAGACTTAAGCAGTACCATCATGTTGCTTTGAGCATCTTCATTTGCATCAAAGACATCATTGTCATATGCTACTGTTACAGTCTTCCTCTTAGTCTTCATAGCATTTTTAAGTACCTTATGAAGAACTTCTTTGTATTCATCGATGCTGAGGAACTCATCGATAGATGATACACCAGTGACAAGCTTAACGTCATCAAGAGTTAAGCCATCACCACCGCATAACCAGTTGGTATAAGACTGAATAAGATCATTGCGGTCTACTAACTTATTTTTATATCCAGCTACAAGTCCGTTGACTATCTTGCTATCCATAGTTTAATCCTCACTCTGAAGAAGGTTACTGATGCGAAGTGCTGAAATAGCACTCTGCTGTTCAGTGGAATCTGCCTGAGCTTTCATTAACTCAATATATTCCATAACTGGATATTTATACTCGTGACACTTGTATACAACACTGGTCATACCGTTATCTTCTATTTCAACTTTCTCTATATCTTTATGAACATATACATAATCTTTGGTATAGATGATTTCTTTATCGTCAGAACATTGTATTTTCCCATTGTCTATCATATTCGGTAAAATCTCCATGTAAAGTTGTATTTGATATAGTTAATCAATTTGATGAGCTGTAATTGATTCATAAATAGTTGCTCAGTACTATTAAATAGCCAACCTTTCATTGCAGCTATTCTGCCCATGTCCAATTCAGTAAGACAGTTGCTGTTGATATGCTCAATGACTTCAGCTGGATGCTAGCATCCAGCTGCTGTATTTATACTCGTTTCACGGCGAGAATTGAGAATGAAAATGTAAGGACACTTTTGGGGCCCCAGACCCCAAAAACATTTTCATCCATCAATTCTCAGCTATTTTTTTAAAACACAGGCGCGAACCAATAGTGAAGTAAGTATCCGAAACCCCCCGTCCACTCAAATTACGGTTGAAAGCGCCAACCCGCGAATAATCGTCCCAGCCGCCACCAAAATCAACAATGACCGTATCGTATTCATAAATCACTTGATAGTCGCACATATAGGTTGATTCACCACGACCGGAAGCAGCGACAGTAGATGCATCAGGCATGAAGATGAATTTAGGTATGCCAGCACACCTGCCTAGATATCCAGATGTAGTACGACTGGCTTGAGCTATATATTCATATCCTGTAGCATCTGAATTATACTGATCAGCGTATTGAGCCATGAAAAACTGACGATCACCGTTGCGGATTATACCATCTTCCCATACCCGAATATTGCCCCAGAAATTCTCAATACCTAAACAGCAAACAGCCGTCTTTCCGTCGGTTTTGTTGGGAGAACCAGTATTAAGCCAACCGAAGGTATTAGCTTCGCCAGTGTTGTGTATAGTTGAAGTTTCGCAAATACCTTTGCCAACTGCACTCTGCGAGTTGAAGTTTCTTACAATAAGCAGATATAAGCACTGTAATAAAATGTCGTCACAAATGCCGATATCAGTATAGCCAGTACCACGGTTAGTAGCATAAGTACGATAAGCAGCAAGTGTTTGCTTTGCCATAGGAGTTTTACCGCTACTGCTATACAGTCTGTTATTGTCTAAGCAGGCGTGATATCTTCCTATATAAATTTTATCACAATCGTTGTACTTATGAAGACTGAATGCACGATAGTCGTATCCGGTTCTGTTAGGAGCAGTGGTAATAGTGATTTTAAGACGGTTACTATCCAGCCATAAACAGTTGGTTCCCATTCTAGGTATTTCAAGCATAACATCATTACCAAGGGTGGTAATATCAGCAGCACCGCCATCTAATTTCTTAGTAACATCATTGGGATTAAGATAATACTGAACTACACCATTCTTGAGCACACAGAGTTTAAGCCCTAATTCATCGAACCATCGTGTATCCATAGGAGCTATATCGATGTCATCAGTATAAGCGATCATAGAAGCTGGATCGCTTAAACTAAAATCAATAATGATGGAATAGCTCTTACCTTCATATATTCCTAACTTGTCTTTAGTGACATAAGTATCAGCTGCTTCAGTCTTAGTCAGATGTGTAGCTGCATCTGTTTTGCTTTCATAAGTATCGGCTGCATCGGCTTTAGTAGTGTAAGTTTCACTTGCTTCAGTCTTGGTTAAGTGAGTAGCCGCATCTTCCTTTGTTTCATAGATATTAGCTGCGTTTGCCTTAGTTTCATAGATATTAGCTGCGTTTGCCTTAGTTTCATAAGTGCTTTCAGCATCTGTCTTGGTTATAAATAATCCTTTAAGATTAGTTAAGAAATCGCTAAGTCTGTCAAGTGTGATAATTTTACTCATAAGTAAAATCCTCAAAATAAAAACAAATAAGAGTATGATTCATATCATCCTACCCTTATTTTATATAAGATATTAACTAACTGAACAAATTATTAATATCATCACTAGTAGATTTCACCAGGATCACTTTTACTGAAATCGATGATAACCGAATAGTGCTTACCAAGATTACCTGCATCTTTCTTCCGGACGTAGAATTCATCTACCTTCTGCATGAAAGTTTTAATAATTTCCTTTAATGTCACAACAGCCCCCCCTCTACATGTTTGTAGACTAAACGAGTACACGACCACGATTCGCCATTTGCTGGATTGTTGTCTAGATCGCGAGAAAATGCGCCAATGTACGAACCATCTTGATGCATAGCACCATGGCCAGGGATAACGGTTCTATCTTCGGCTATCCATTGAAAATCACACATGTAAGTAGTTTCACTTCCAGCTACAGATGTAGTGGTAGCATCTTGCATAAAAATGAATTTAGGAAGTCCGGCTACTCGGCACATATAACCAGATGTAGCTGCGCTAGCCTGGCATATGTATTCATATCCGGTTCCGCTAGTATTGTACTGGTCAGCATACTGTGCCATGTAGTATTGCCGATTAGCATTTCTAATACAGCCATCTTCCCAAGCCCAAGTATTTCCCCAGAAATTTTCTATACCCAGGCAGCAAATGGCTAATTTTCCATTTGTTTTACCAGTAGATTTGGTGTTTAACCAACCAAATGTATTAGCTTCACCAGTGTTGTGTATGTTTGTATCGTCCGCTACACCACGGCCAATCACGGCCTGTGAGTTGAAATTTTTGACAATTAAAAGATATAAGCATTGAAGTAAAATGTTATCACATATACCGATATCCGTATATGCTGCGCCACGATTACGTGCGTAAGTTCTAAAATTATCAAGTGTTGTGTAGCATGTGGGAGCTTTACCGCTACTACTGTATAATTTGTTTCCAGTAGCGTATGCTTCGTATCTGCCTATATAGATTTTATCACAGTCGTTATACTTGTGTAAACTGAATGCTCTATAGTCGTATCCTGCACGATTAGGAGCAGTGGTGATAGTTATCTTAAGTTTATCTCGGTTGATCCACATGCAGTTAGTGCCCATACGGGGAACTTCTAGCATAACGTCGTTGCCTAAAGTGGTTATATCAGCGGCAGCTCCGTTGATCTGTTTAGTTACATTATCCGGATTAAGATAATAGAGTACTTTACCGTCTTTAAGTACACAGAGTTTAAGTCCTAATTCATCGAACCATCGTGTATCCATAGAAGCTATATCGATGTCATCAGTATAAGCGATCATAGAAGCTGGATCGCTTAAACTAAAATCAATAATGATGGAATAGCTCTTACCTTCACGCATTCTTCTGTTTAACTCGTCTTTAGTGACATAAGTACCAGCTGCTTCAGTCTTAGTCAGATGTGTAGCTGCATCTGTTTTGCTTTCATAAGTATCGGCCATATCGGCTTTAGTAATGTAAGTTTTACTTGCTTCAGTCTTGGTTAAGTGAGTAGCCGCATCTTCCTTTGTTTCATAAGTATCGGCTGCATCGGCTTTAGTTAAGTGTGCAGCTGCGTTTGCCTTAGTTTCATAAGTGCTTTCAGCATCTGTCTTGGTTATAAATAATCCTTTAAGATTAGTTAAGAAACCGCTAAGTCTGTCAAGTGTGATAATTTTACTCATAGGTAAAATCCTCAAAATAAAAACAAATAAGGGTAGGATTCATATCATCCTACCCTTATTTTATATAAGATATTAACTAACTGAACAGATTATTAATATCATCACCAGTAGCCTCTTCAACAGCAGCTGAAGCATTTTGATATACGTTGCCTTCACTATCTTTGAAATATAACGTAACCGTAGTGCCATCAGCTACATAATACAGGTTACCAGTAACCATAGATGCAGCACTTGGCAACTTTGTAGTACTATCGACAGTTATGCTACTGATGCGATTGGTCTGATCGTTAGTTATTCTGGTATTTATAAGTGAACTATGAGCTTCATCAAGTTTATCCTTGAAAGTCTTAAGACGATCAATGTTGATAAGCTTAGTCGCTTTAACTGTCATAGTTATTGTCCAATGATTTTAATTAAGCCTGTGTAGAATCAATCAGCGAAGAGCGCAGTAATATCAGAATCCTCTGCAAGAGTAATGTCATCTGCTTTCTGATAAGTAGCCTCAGCAGTATCTGCATGAGCCTTGGCATCAGCCTTAGTCTCATAGGTATCAACGATGCTGTTGCCGTTACCATCGTTGGTAGCTTTACCAGCACTGGCAACATTGTCAACAGTAACAGGTACAGTAGAACCATCAGGACGGGACAGAGTTACAGTAGCATCAGCAACAGTTACTCCGTTAAAGTAAGTAGCCTTAGCCTCATCCTTGGTAAGAAGTCCGTCAAGATCACCGCTGATAGAGATGGAAGAGTTCCTGACCATGGTAGGAGTACCGTCAACGTTCTCCTTCGCCCAGATCTCATACTCGCCATCACCCTTGGCAGGAACCCAGTAAAGAACACCTTCCTCAGCAGTGTCTACAGTAGGAACAGAAGAAGTAATCTGAGAAATTTTGACCTTAAGTGCAGCAAGCTTGGAGTCAATGGAACCATCCATGAGCTCCTTGAACTTAGAGAGGCGCCCGAGGTCAATAAGTTTATTAGTAACTACAGACATATTTGAGTCCTCAT
>Ga0326514_10000718_pt1 | contig 22071 bp, 20 predicted proteins | sample 3_2548_0518_D_FD_203653 | JGI IMG/M metagenome (GOLD analysis project Ga0326514, IMG submission 203653) | Bovine rumen microbial communities from UC Davis, California, United States - 3_2548_0518 | ecosystem: Host-associated > Mammals > Digestive system > Stomach > Rumen | place: USA... | reverse complement strand
GTTCCGCCCTCAGGTCATGCAAGCGCAGGGCACTATGCCCGTAGAGACTGTAGATCTCCTCATGGGGCGAACAAGTCAGCAGACTCACCTCGACAGAATCGAACTGTGCCAGATAGTCCTCTTTGAATTCCTTGTCTGCCATCACTTCGCCAACAGTCATAATTGCCAGGAGAGCGAGGCAGAATCTCCTAAAAATGTTATTTTTTTGTTTCACGATGCAAAAATACTTTATATTTTGCAGTAAAAAGCGTTTTATTCCATTTTTTTTCAATAATTTTGCACGCTGAAATGAATTTCTATAGAAATAAAGCGCAAAATATGAATAAATTCCTCTGTTGCCTCGCCTTGTCGGCAATGGCAGCGACTGGTGTCTATGCACAGGGCACCAACTCCCCCTACAGCCAATATGGCTACGGCGACCTCACCGACCAGAGTGTAGGGTTTAATAAAGGTATGAGTGGCGTGGCCCAGGGTTTCCGCAAGGGAAACGAGGTCAATCCCGCCAATCCTGCCTCCTATTCTGCAGTCGATTCGCTGACATTCCTCTTCGACGGCGGTCTCTCCGGCCAGTACACCCGCTTTAAGGAGGGTGGTACGAAGCTCAATGGCAAGAACGGCGGCTTCGACTATGTGATGGGACTCTTCCGTGTAACACGTAACTTTGGTGTGAGCTTCGGTATCATGCCTTTCTCGAATATTGGTTACAGCTACTCCTCAAAGGAACGCTTCGATGATGTCCAGACTACGATTACGACGACCCACAACGGTAATGGCGGTATGTCTCAGCTCTATCTTGGAGCAGGCTGGCGCATCTTCAAGCCCCTCAGTGTCGGCTTTAACTTGTCCTACCTCTGGGGCGACTATGACATGAACATTACTACGAGCAGCAGTTCCGATATCAATACGCTCTCCAAGCAGTATCAGGCCTCGATGAGCAGCTTTAAGCTCGACATTGGTGCACAGGCGGAGTTCCCGATTAACAAGAACGACCAGCTCGTGCTTGGCGCCACATTCTCCCCAGGACATAAGTTCAAGGGCGACCCTACCTGTCTGATTATCCATCGCAATACGGCCATCAATAAGTCTGATACGACGTCCTATTCCGCAGGCAGCGATATGGAGCTGGCCACGATGTGGACCGTCGGTATGGCCTACAATCACGGCAAGACGTTGCGCGTTGGTGCCGACTTCCAGATGCAGCACTGGGGAGGACTACAGTATCCTGACTATGTGAGGGACGAAGACGGTACTGCCGATTATGTCATGCGTAAAGGTCTGCTGCGCGATTGCCAGAAGGTGAATGTAGGTGCTGAGTGGACGCCCAATCCCAATGGGCGCAAGTATCTCCAGCATGTCCGCTATCGTATCGGTGCAGGCATGACTACACCTTATTATAATATTAATGGGCAGAAGGGACCTACCGAGTATCATGCCAGCATTGGTTTTGGTATCCCCATCCTGAACAACATCAACAACCGCTCGATGCTCAATATCAGTGCCCAGTGGTCGCGTCGTTCGGCTGATAACCTCATCACAGAGAATTCGTTCCGCATCAATGTCGGAATCACTTTCAACGAGAGATGGTTCGCAAAATGGAAGGTAGAGTAACTCTTGTCGCCCTTGCCGTCGCCTTGTTGCTGTCCTGCAACGAAGCAAAGGAGCATACCGCCCCTGCTATCTACGACCGTGACTCCGTGTCGATGATGACCTCCTATGGCGTTAATACGCTGATCAGCGACTCTGGCGTCATCAAGTATCGCATCGTCACTGAGCGATGGGATGTCAACACCATCAAGGTGCCTTCGCGCTGGACCTTTGAGAAGGGCGTCTTCTTCGAACAGTTCGACGAGAAGTTCAAGTTGCAGGCGTATGTGCAGGCAGATAGCGCCTGGTATTTTGACCAACAGAAGCTATGGCACCTCCGCGGCCGTGTGCGCATTCGCAATGTCAATGGCTTGATCTACCAGAGCGAGGAGCTATTCTGGGACGGAATACGTCATGAGCTCTACTCCAATGTCTATTCTAAGCTCATCACGCCTGAGCGCACGATGGAAGGCACTTGCTTCCTCAGCGACGAGCAGATGCGTCACTATACCGTATCCAACTCCAAAGGCTCCTTCGTCAAGGAAGATATGACGGGTGAGAACAAGGACGAGACGCAGCAGAATCCCGATGCACCTGCTGATACGACGGCGATGCCTGAGCCCGTCTTGCGTCCGCAGACTCAAAAACATAGGAGGAGCTTACAATGACGTCGCTCATCGTAGGTCTTTTGGCCTCCATGCTTTTCTCTGCCTTCTTCTCAGGCATGGAGATTGCCTTCGTGTCGAGCAACCGACTTCTGGCGGAGATGGATAAGGAGAAGAATGGCTTGTCGCAGAAAGCAATCACCCTGTTCTACCATCACCCCAACAATTTCGTCTCGACGATGCTCGTGGGCAACAACATTGCCCTCGTCATCTATGGCATCCTATTTGCGCGTATCTTCGATGAGACGCTCTTCTACGGTTTGAGCGACGGTATGCGCGTCACTGCCGACACGCTGCTTTCCACGCTGGTGGTGCTTTTCACGGGCGAGTTCCTGCCGAAGACCATTTTCAAGAACAATCCCAACTCGATGCTCACTTTCTTTGCTGTTCCGGCCTATGTGTGCTACGTCGTGCTCTATCCCATATCCCGTTTCGCCACACTCCTGTCGAAGGGTCTGCTGCGCCTCGTAGGCATCCGCATGAACCGCGACGCTGAAGGCCACGAGTTCACCAAGGTCGATCTAGACTACCTTGTGCAGACCAGCATCGACAATGCCGTCAACGACGATGAGATAGGCGAGGAGGTGAAGATCTTCCAGAATGCCCTTGACTTCTCGGATACGAAGGTGCGCGACTGTATGGTGCCGCGTACGGAGATTGACGCCGTCGAGGATACCGCTACCATCGGGGATCTCAAGCAGGTGCTCATTGAGTCGGGTCACTCCAAGATCATCGTCTATCATGAGGATATCGACCATATCGTCGGCTATATCCACTCCTCCGACATGTTCCGTCTGGCAAAGGCAGACGCGGCCATGCGTATCAGCGAACAGGAGGGACTCGTGCGCAGCATCAACTATGTGCCTGAGACCATGCTTGCCTCGAAGCTTATGAAGATGCTCATGCAGCAGAAGCGTTCGCTGGCCATCGTCGTCGATGAGTTCGGCGGCACCAGCGGTTTGGTCTCTCTCGAAGACATCATGGAGGAGATCACGGGCGAGATTGAGGACGAGCACGACAACTCCACCCATGTGGCCCGTCAGATTGCCGAGGGAGAGTATATGCTCTCTGCCCGGCTGGAGATTGAGAAGATCAACGAGATGTTCTCCCTTGACCTGCCGGAGAGTGACGAATATATGACACTGGGCGGGCTTATACTGCACGAATACCAGTCCTTCCCGAAACTCAATGAAATCGTGCGGATTGGCAACTATGAGTGCAAAATTGTGAAGAATACCGCCACAAAAATCGAACTTGTGCGTCTAAAGGTCATGGAATAGTTAGATTTTTGCAGAAAAATTTCGCTGTTTCCGACAAATTTTGTAATTTTGTCGCCGATTTATGCAAAATAGACAGTAGTCTGAACGTAAAAATAGTAAAAAAAATAAATAAAACAAATGGCAGCATTAGGAAAAATCAGAAAAAGAGGCGTTGCACTGGTGTGTATCATCGGTCTTGGCCTTTTCGCCTTCATCGCTGAGGAAGCTTTCCGTTCTTGCGAAGCAACCAAGAACCAACAGCGTCAGCAGATTGGCGAAGTGTTAGGTAACAAAGTTAATGTGCAGGAGTTCCAGGCACTTGTTGATGAGTATCAGGAAGTCCTGAAGATGACTCAGGGCATCGACAACTTCTCCGAGGAGCAGCTCAACAGCATCAAGGATGAGGTGTGGAACTCTTTCGTCAACGAGCAAATTATTCAGGCTGAGGCAGCAAAAGTTGGTCTGACCGTAACTGACGAGGAACTTCAGAACGTCATGAAGGAGGGTACCAACCCCATGCTCATGCGTTCACCGTTCGTCAACCAGCAGACTGGTCGCTTCGATGTCACCATGCTCACCAAGTTCCTCGACGACTATAAGAAGAACGCCTCTAACCCTCAGATGGCAGAGTCTTACGAGCGCATCTATAAGTATTGGCAGTTCATCGAGAAGCAGCTCCGTCAGCAGACCCTGGCCCAGAAGTACCAGGCGCTGATCGGCAACGCTTTGCTCTCTAACCCCGTTTCAGCCAAGATGGCTTTCGACGGTCAGAATCAGGAGAGCAACATCCAGCTCGCTTCTATCGCTTATTCATCCATCAACGACAACGATGTGAAGGTTGACGACAGCGACCTGAAGGCTAAGTACGAGGAGCAGAAGGAGATGTTTAAGCAGACCGTTGAGACCCGCGACATCAAGTACGTTGATTTCCAGGTTGAGGCTTCTGCCGCAGACCGCAAGGCCCTGCTGACCACCATGCAGGAAGCTTCTACCAAGCTGCAGAGCGGTGCTAACCCAGCTGAGGTTATCCGCAAGGCTCAGTCACAGTTCCCCTACACAGGTATCGCAGCCACCAAGCGCGCCTATCCTTCAGACATCGCAGCTAAGCTCGACTCTATGTCTGTAGGCCAGACCACTGCTCCCTTCGAGACCAAGGGCGATAACACGCTTAACGTTGTGAAGCTCATTGCCAAGGTACAGATGCCTGACAGTATCGAGTATCGTCAGATCCAGGTAGGTGGCGCTACCATCGAGGCAGCCCGCAAGACCGCCGACAGCATCTATACAGCCCTCAAGGCTGGTGCCGATTTCGAGGCCATCGCCAAGAAGTACGGTCAGACCGCCGAGAAACAGTGGCTCACCTCTGCCATGTATGAGAACTCAGCTTCTATGGACGAGGATTCCAAGAACTATCTCAACTCTATCAATACCCTTAGTGTCAATGACTTGAAGAACATCGAGTTCTCACAGGGCAACATCGTGCTGCAGGTGACCAACCGCAAGGCTATGGTCGATAAGTACGACGTCGCTGTCGTAAAGCACACCATCGACTTCTCAAAGGCTACCTATTCTGAAGCTTACAACAAGTTCAGCCAGTATGTCAGCGAGAACAAGACGATCGAGGACCTCGAGAAGAACGCTTCAAAGTTCGGCTTCAAGGTGCAGGAGCGTCGCGATATGTTCAACTCTGAGCACAATGTGGCTGGTCTTCGTGCCACCCGCGAGACCATGAAGTGGATTTTCGACGCTAAGGTAGGTGAGGTGAGCCCCCTCTATGAGTGCGGCAACAACGACAACCTGCTGGTAGTAGCCCTCACAGGCATCCACCCCGTAGGCTATCGTTCACTCGATGCTGTCAAGGAGATGGTCAAGGCTGATGTTGTTCGTGAGAAGAAGTTCGAGCAGATCAAGACCAAGCTCGCAGGTGTAGCTGACATCGCAGCCGCTAAGGCTAAGGGTGCCCGCATCGACTCAGTCAACCAGATCACGTTCACTGCTCCTGTCTTCGTACAGGCTACTGGTGCCAGCGAGCCCGCTCTTGCAGGAGCCGTAGCAGCCGCCAAGCAGGGTGAATTCAGCAAGGCTATTGTCAAGGGTAACGGAGGTGCTTACCTCTTCCAGGTGCTCAAGAAGGCCGCTCGCGAAGGCGTGAAGTTCGACGAGAAGGCTACAGAGAAGATGCTGCAGCAGCAGGCAGCTCAGGCTGCTGCCCGCTTCATGCAGGAGCTCTATCAGAAGGCTGGCGTCGTGGACAACCGCTACCTCTTCTTCTAAGACTAGGTCATTCATTGAATTAATTGATAATATTATTTTGTAAGACCGCAGCTTCCGTGAGGAACCTGCGGTTTTTTTGTATGCTTCCCCCTAATCTCGTCACAAATTAATATAAAATTTGGTATTCTTCTGATTTATTTGTATCTTTGCATCCATGAAGCAGACAAAATGGTTCCTGATATCGATCGTCCTAATGACTTGCTCCATGATGCAGGCTCAGGACAGACAATTTGAGAGTTGTCCTCTCACAGTGGTTAACGAGGGTTGGAAAACCAAGACCATTGACAACGTCATCAATGGCAGCTTTGGCATCATGCTCGAGCGCTTCGACCAGACATGGCCCACATGGATGGTAGGCGAGGTGCGTGATGCGATGGAAAAAGGACTGTCAAAGGTCGTACTCGACGAAGAGACCGATCTGACCGTTACCGTAGATAGCAAGAACGGCTATGTGTCGGTGGGTGATGCCGGTACCGATGGCGAGTATATGTCGGCCTGCTATTGGAACCGCTCGAATGGTCATAAACTTCTGGCTGTCCTGTTAGGCAAGCCTACTGATCCATGTATAGAGGTGTTGTGTACCTACGACTATGATCCTGCCAGGAAATGTCTTACCCCAGAGCCAGCCATCCTGAAAGGCTACAGGTGGAGCGACAAGGAGGAGTTTACCCAGATGTTCTGTCAGTTGCCGAAGGTGGGTAAGAATGTAGTGGTACAAGAGTGGGGGCAGGAAGGCCCTCTTCAGCATACCTTCACATGGGACGGTATGAAGCCCGTGTTCTCTAAGACAGAACCCTATGAATACGAAGATGGGTTAGGTCCTGTCCACGTCGCCTTCAAGGGTGCTACGCCCAATATCAAGGACTTTGTCTCAGCCCTGCTGGCAGGTGATGACATTGGCGAGTCCTTGAGCAGGATGAAGACGAGTTGGGACTTGTATCGCAACGGCAAGAAACCCAAGCCTGGCGATTCCTTCATCGTCGATGTGCAGAACGGCTATCTGAGCTATGTGTCTGAGAATGAGGAATACCGCAAGGTCATCGAGTGCTGTTTCTGGAACTATGCTGATAAGAAGCACAAGTTGGTGGCTTTCTCCAACGATGATTACCATAACGGACAACCCATAGCCGGACAGTACACGGGTGTTGAATTCTATATCTATGCCAATGACAGCCGTTCGATGAAGCTGGCATATGCCCGTGATCTGGGGCTCGAGTTCGATGCACCTCCAGGTTCGATTATTGGCACTCATTCCCTACCTCGCCAGGGGAAGACCCTCATCTACACTTTCCACACCCCTGCAGGCAAAATAGAGAAGCGCTTCACATGGAACGGGAATAAATTTGAATAAAAATCACACCCTGACCTGATGGTATTCGCTTAATCGAAAAGTTGATTATTTTTACTTATCTCCGATTAGACTTTGTTTTGCGATTTCCCTAGGTAACACGTGCACGTGCGTTTGGAAATTTTTGTCGCCCAGTTAGGCCGCAAATTTCGTCTGCTTCGTTGACAATGCAAAAGGTACGAAAATTTCATTGTACATAGCCCGAACATTGTCATCTTGTCATTTTGTCATTTGTCAAAATCGAAATCAGACACCCTAATTTCAGCCATAATATAATAAATATATATTTTTATTATATTATGAGCAATGACAGAGTATCCAAAAACGAAAATGACAAATGACAATTGACAATCATGACAACGTTATGAAATAAATCTTAATTTATTTTGCGGTTTGCGCAGTTAATTGTAACTTTGCAGCGGATTTCTAAGGAATTCGTTGCAAATTGTTTTAAGATGAACGCGTTTAAGAAGAAAAAGAGATGGCACTGCCTGTCGGGTCAGGAACCGACGGAGATGGACAAGACCATCATGTACTGGGAGAATAAGGGTAAGCTAGTGCCGACTCGTGAACTGATTAAGACACCGGAACAGATAGAGGGCATCCGCAGGGCTGGTGTCGTGAATACGGGTGTGCTCGACGAAGTGGCCAAGCAGATCCATGCGGGCATGAGCACGCTGGAGATTGACAAGATCTGCCGTCAATACTGTGAGGACCACGGGGCCATCCCCGCTTGTCTGAACTATGAGGGTTTCCCAATGTCGGTATGCACATCGATCAACGAGGTGGTGTGTCACGGTATCCCGAAGGAGGAAGACGTGCTGGAAGAGGGTGATATCATCAACGTGGATTTCACGACGATTCTCGATGGCTATTATGCTGACGCCAGCCGTATGTTCATCATCGGCAAGACGACGCCGGAGAAAGAGCAACTGGTACGGGTAGCGAAGGAATGTCTGGAGATCGGTATGGAGGTGGCAAAGCCTTATTCGTTTGTTGGTGACATCGGCCACGCTATTGAGAAGCATTGCGAGAAATACCATTATGGGGTGGTGAGAGACCTGGCTGGACACGGGGTAGGGCTGCAGTTCCATGAGGAGCCCGACGTGAACCATTACGGTCATCGGGGTACGGGCATGTTGCTGGTGCCGGGTATGGTGTTCACCATTGAGCCGATGATCAATATGGGTACTTGGCGTGTTTTTATCGATGCTGACGACCCGTACGGCTGGGAGGTGATCACGGAGGATGAGAAACCGAGTGCCCAGTGGGAGCATACGCTTGTAATGACGGATCACGGGGTGGAAGTACTGACGTATTAAAAGCCTCCCCCTGTCCCCCCCCTCCAAAGGGAGGAGGATTGGGATTTAAAAGATGTGATGAATATGGAAGATGATAGAAAAGATATGGTGAGTGAAGGGGAGACCCCAATATATATATTAGGTATAGAGTCGAGCTGTGACGATACGTCGGCGGCGGTGCTGAAGGATGGGGTGCTGCTGTCGAACGTGACGGCTTCGCAGGCTGTGCATGAGGCTTACGGTGGTGTCGTGCCGGAACTGGCATCGCGGGCGCATCAGCAGAATGTGGTGCCGGTGGTGGATCAGGCTATCAAGAAGGCTGGAATCACCAAGGAACAGTTGACGGCCATCGCCTTTACGCGTGGACCGGGGCTGATGGGGTCATTGCTCGTGGGCGTGAGTTTCGCGAAGGGTTTTGCCAGGAGTCTGGGGATTCCCCTCATCGACGTGAATCACTTACAGGGGCATGTGATGGCGCATTTTATCATTTCGAGGAACGAGGAAGGAGGAACGAGGAACGAGAAATGTGGGGCTCCGCCTTATCCGTTTCTGTGTCTGTTGGTGAGTGGTGGTAACTCGCAGATTGTGAAGGTGAATGCCTACAACGATATGGAGGTGCTGGGACAGACCATCGACGACGCAGCGGGTGAGGCTATCGACAAGTGCTCGAAGGTGATGGGATTGGGTTATCCAGGTGGTCCGATCATCGACCGTCTGGCGCGTCAAGGCAATCCCAAGGCCTATACGTTTGCAGAACCAAACATCCCAGGACTGGACTACAGTTTCTCGGGTTTGAAGACATCGTTCCTCTACTCGCTGCAGAAGTGGGTGAAGGAGGATCCGGACTTCGTGGAGCATCATAAGGAGGATATCGCAGCCTCGCTGGAGTGGACCATCGTGGACATCCTGATGAAGAAACTGAAGAAGGCCGTGAAGCAGACGGGTATCAAGCATGTGGCTGTGGCTGGTGGCGTGAGTGCGAACAACGGTCTCCGCAATGCCTTCTATGATGCGCAGAAGCGCTATGGCTGGACGATCTATATCCCGAAGTTCAGCTATACGACGGACAATGCGGCGATGATCGGTATCGTGGGCTACTACAAGTATCTCGATGGAGAATTCTGTGATATTGATGCACCAGCGTTTTCGAAGGTCACCTTCGAATAAACAATGAAACAATGAAATAATGAAAAAATGAAATATGGATTTTGAAAGTAAGATTATAAGCAGGGAAATCAGCGAGATTCTCTGGGAGACAGAAAAGACCGTCGGAACGGCGGAGAGTTGTACGGGTGGTCGTATCGCTGAGGCCATTATCTCAGTGCCTGGTGCCTCGAAGTATTTCAAGGGCGGCATCATCTCGTATGTGAACGAAATCAAGGAGCGCCTACTTGGTGTGGATCCGCAGGTGCTGCTGGAGAAGACGGCTGTCTGTGAGGAGGTGGCTGTGGCTATGGTGAAGGGGGCCTGCCGTTCGCTTCAGACCGACTATGCTATCTCTGCAACGGGTGTTGCCGGTCCATCGGGAGGTACGAAGGAGATACCCGTGGGAACCATCTGGTTGGCCTGTGGCAGTTCTGAGCGTGTCATCACTTTGAAAGTGGAGGAAGATCATGGTCGCGACATCAACCTGGCCATCGCCACGAACAAGGCTATGGAGCTGTTTTTAAGCTTCTTGAGGGAGGAAAATAATCCCAGACCGGTGCGGGAAGGTTAAAAAACATTAATTCTTTCTTTTTCCAGTCTGGCAAACGTTTGAATATCAATTAAAATGTGTACCTTTGCACGCTGTTTGGAATAAGTAAGTGTAAACCACAAGAAAAAAGTAGATAGAAATGTCTAAGATTTGTCAAATTACCGGAAAGAAGGCACAGATCGGTTGCAATGTGTCTCACTCAAAGCACCATACTAAGAGAAGCTTTGACGTCAACCTTTTCAGCAAGAAATTCTACTATGTAGAAGAGGGTTGCTGGATTCAGCTGAAGATTAGTGCAGCTGGTCTTCGTATGATTAACAAAGTGGGCCTGGATGCAGCCCTGAAGCAGGCAGTTGCCAAAGGCTACGTCGATTGGAAGGACATTAAAGTGATAGGAGATTAATAAAGATGGCAAGCAAGAAAGCAAAAGGCAATCGCGTTCAGGTGATCCTGGAGTGCACTGAGCATAAGAACAGTGGCATGCCCGGCACAAGCCGTTATGTGACTACAAAGAATCGCAAAAATACGCCAGAGCGTATGGAGCTGATGAAGTATAACCCCATCCTTAAGAAGATGACTCTTCACAAGGAGATTAAATAATACGACTGAAGAATGGCAAAGAAAACCGTTGCTACCCTCCATGAAGGTTCAAAGGATGGTCGCGCTTACACAAAGGTGATCAAGATGGTTAAGAGCCCGAAGACTGGCGCTTACATCTTCGACGAGCAGATGGTTCCCAACGAGGCCGTTAAGGACTTCTTCAAGAACTAATCCGAAGCTAATTTTAATTTTACATAAAAATGAGAGGCTGCAAGTTAAATTGCAGCCTCTTTTTTTGCGGTTTCATCGAAAATTATTAATTTTGCATGCAAAACAATAATGTATGGGTATTTTTGGATTTTTCAACAAGAATAAGAAGGAGACGCTCGACAAGGGTCTTGAGAAAACCAAGACGAGCGTGTTTGATAAGTTGGCACGTGCCGTAGCCGGAAAGTCAAAGGTCGACGACGATGTGCTTGACAATCTGGAAGAGGTGCTGATTACGAGTGATGTCGGTGTGGACACCACCCTGAAAATCATCGAGCGTATCGAGGAACGTGTGGCTAGAGACAAGTATGTGAGCACCTCGGAGTTGAACGGCATTCTCCGCGATGAGATTGCCAATTTGCTGGCTGAGAATAATACGAAAGATAATGATAACTGGGATCTGCCCAGCGACCATAAGCCCTACGTGATTTTGGTGGTAGGCGTGAATGGCGTGGGCAAGACTACGACCATCGGAAAGCTTGCCTGGCAGTTTAAGCAGGCAGGCAAGAAGGTTTATCTTGGTGCTGCCGATACCTTCCGAGCTGCTGCTGTAGAGCAGTTGTGTATCTGGGGCGAGCGCGTGGGCGTGCCCGTAGTGAAGCAGCAGATGGGCAGTGACCCGGCCAGTGTTGCATTCGATACACTCTCGAGTGCAAAGGCTAATGGTGCCGATGTGGTGCTGATTGATACGGCAGGTCGTCTGCATAATAAGGTTGGCTTAATGAACGAGCTGAAGAAGATCAAGGAGGTGATGAAGAAGGTGCTGCCTGAGGCTCCTGATGAGGTGATGCTCGTACTCGATGGCTCTACAGGACAGAATGCCTTTGAGCAGGCCAAGCAGTTTGCCGCAGTGACCCAGATTACTTCGTTGGCCATTACTAAACTTGATGGAACCGCCAAGGGTGGAGTAGTGATAGGTATCTCCGACCAGCTGAAGGTACCTGTGAAGTACATCGGCTTGGGTGAGGGTATGCAAGACTTGCAATTGTTCAACAAACGGGAATTTGTAGATTCGCTTTTTAATGTGGTAAAATGAAGAAAATTTGCTGCATGTCTGTTCTTTTTGAGATAAAAAATCAGTGCGTAAAACATTGAAGACGATCGATATCATATCATTGGGATGCTCGAAGAATCTCGTGGATAGCGAGATGTTGATGGGGTTGTTGGAGGCTAACGGTTTTGCGTGCACGCACGACAGTGACAATCCGCATGGAGAGATTGTCGTGGTGAACACCTGCGGCTTCATCAACGACGCCAAAGAGGAGAGCATCAATACGATTCTCGAATTTGCACAGGCGAAGACCGAGGGCAGGGTAGAGCAGCTCTATGTGATGGGTTGCCTATCAGAACGTTATCTGGCTGACCTCGAGAAAGAAATTCCTGAGGTGGACGGCTGGTATGGGAAGTTTAACTATCGTAAACTCTTGCAGGACATCAGTGAGAAAGTGGTTGCGGATGATGCTTATCACCGTCATGTGACGACCCCCAGCCACTATGCCTATGTCAAGATCAGCGAGGGCTGTGACCGTCATTGTGCCTATTGTGCGATACCCTTGATTACGGGGCGTCACCAGAGCAGGCCGATGGCCGAAATCCTCGATGAAGTGCGCCATCTGGTGAAGACGGGACGGAAGGAGTTCAACGTGATTGCCCAGGAGCTGACTTATTATGGAGTAGATATCGACGGCAAGCAGCATATCGCTGAACTCATCGAGCAGATGGCTGACATTCCCGGCGTGGAGTGGATCAGGTTGCACTATGCCTATCCGACACATTTTCCCTGGGACTTACTGCGCGTAATGCGGGAGAAACCGAACGTCTGCAAGTATCTGGACATCGCCCTGCAACATATCTCAGACCACATGCTCCAGCGGATGCAGCGCCACGTGACAAAGGCAGAGACGTACGAGCTCGTGGAGAGATTGCGCCGTGAGGTACCTGGTATCTGCATCAGGACGACGCTGATGGTGGGATTCCCCGGTGAGACTGAGGCTGACTTCGAGGAACTCAAGCAGTTTGTCAAGTGGGCCCGTTTCGAGCGAATGGGAGCCTTTGCTTATTCAGAGGAGGAAGGAACCTATTCGGCCGAGCATTATGAGGACGATGTGCCGGAGGATGTGAAGCAGCTGCGCCTCGACAAACTGATGCGCATCCAGCAGAACATCAGTGCTGAACTGGAAGAAAATAAGGTGGGGAAGACCTTCAAGGTCGTCATCGACCGTCAGGAGGGCGACTATTATGTGGGCAGGACGGAATACTGCTCGCCGGAGGTCGATCCAGAGGTGCTCATCCCCGTGAGTGACGGACAGTTGGCCATCGGCGAATTCTACGATGTGGAGATGACTGATGCCGAGGCTTTCGATTTATATGGAACCATTTTAAAATAAGATATTATGACTAATAAAGATTTCATAGCAGAATTGGCACAGCGTACTGGGTATTCACCTGAGGACACCCAGCGAATGGCCAATCTCCTTTTTGAGACGATGGGAGACCGTTTTCAGGAAGATGAATCTGTGCTCGTTCCGACATTCGGAACTTTCGAGGTGAAGAAGAAACTTGAGCGTGTGATGGTGAACCCGTCAACGGGGCAGCGGATGCTCGTGCCCCCCAAGTTGGTGCTGAACTTCAAACCCAACGTGAATTGGAAGGAACGTGTAAAGAATGGAGGAAATGCCTAATGGGAAAGTTGACAATACAAGATATCGCAAAAGTGCTGTGTGACCGAAAAGGTCTGACGAAGAAGGAAGCCGATAACTTCGTTAACGAGATGTTCGACATCATCCAGCAGGCACTGGAGCGAGACATGATCGTGAAGGTGAAAGGACTTGGAACCTTTAAGATCATCGATGTGGATCCCCGTGAGAGCGTGAACGTGAATACAGGTGAGAGGGTGCTCATTGACGGACATAGCAAGATTACCTTCACATCGGATCAGTTACTGAAGGAGATCGTGAACAAGCCCTTCTCGCAGTTTGAGACCGTCGTGCTGAATGATGGCGTGGATTTCTCGGAAGAGGCTGCTTCGGGTGCTTATGTCAATCCGGAAATGGCTGAGGAACTGAAAGCCTCGGCTGAAGCAGCAACGCAGACGGAGGCACCTGCAGATTCTGCTTCGATGCCCCTCGTGGATTTCGTGAATCATGATCCGTCTTTCGAGAAGCCTGTCACGTTGGGAGAGCCTCAAGATGCGGAAATACCGGCACCTGTAGAGGAACCCGTCGTCGAGGAGAAAGTCTCTGAGCCGGTTAGCTCACCCGCATCTGAGTCAGTCAGTGCCCCCACACCTGAGACGGCAGAAGTGCCTGTCGCAGAGACGGTTGAAGCGCCTGCGGACGAGGAACCTGAGGAGGAACCAGATGAAAAAAACGTCTATGAAGAAGAAGGCTCTGGCAGTCGGAAGTGGCAGACGGCAGCAGTGGCCCTGCTAGTGGGACTTGGTGCCGGTTATCTGTTGGGTAACTATTTCCCGATGAATGGGGGACAGCCAGTCGAGACCTTGCCCCCATCTGTGGAGACTCCTAAGGTGGTTGCAAAGGATACGTTGGCTATCGATTCGACGGTGGCCAAGACTGCAGCCCCTGAGGGCGTACAGCCTGCAGATGCTGTCGCAGAGAAGGCAGAAGAACCCAAGACCGATGTGACGACAGAAGCAGGAAAGAACAACGAGGCTGTCAAGCAGACAGAAGCATCAACAGTAGCCCCTAAGGCATCGGAGACGAAGCCCGCGGCTAAACCTGCGGAGACGAAGCCTGCTGCGCCTGTCGCTGAAGAGAATGACAAGTATGCAGCGATGGATGCCCGCGTGAGAACTGGCGCTTACCGTATTGTCGGCACAGAGAGAGTGATGAAGGTGAAAGAGGGTGATAATCTCCGGAGGATAGCCCAGCGGACACTCGGACCCGACATGGAGTGCTATATAGAAGTTTATAACGGACTGACAGCTGCATCACCGCTGAAGGCCGGACAGGAGATCAAGATTCCGAAGCTGCAGCTGAAGAAAAAAAAGACGCAGACCGCTAAATAAATAAGAACAGTAAAAACAAAGAAATATTATGGCAGAAGCTATTGACATCCGTGAACTGAATATCCGGATAGAACAACAAAGTGCATTTGTGACAAATCTTGTGGCCGGCATGGACCAGGTCATCGTAGGACAGAAGCATCTCGTGGATTCACTACTGATTGGTTTGCTGAGTGACGGACATATCCTGTTGGAAGGTGTGCCTGGTCTGGCTAAGACCTTGGCTATCAAGACCCTCTCGCAGTTGATTGACGCAGACTACAGTCGTATCCAGTTTACGCCAGACCTGTTGCCTGCCGACGTTATCGGTACAATGATCTACTCGCAGAAAGACGAGAAGTTCCAGGTGAAGCAAGGTCCTGTGTTTGCAAACTTCGTGTTGGCAGATGAAATCAACCGTGCTCCGGCAAAGGTGCAGAGTGCCCTGCTCGAAGCCATGCAGGAGAAGCAGGTGACCATCGGCAGCGAGACTTTCAAGTTGCCGAATCCCTTCCTCGTGATGGCTACGCAGAACCCCATCGAACAGGAAGGCACCTATCCGCTGCCTGAGGCACAGGTGGACCGTTTTATGCTGAAGGTGGTCATCGACTATCCATCGCTCGATGAGGAGAAGAAGATTATCCGTGAGAACATAGCCGGTGAGATGCCGACGGTAAGACCTGTAACGACAGCCGATGAAATCCTGAGGGCTCGTAGCGTGGTGCGTGAGGTGTATCTCGACGAGAAGATTGAGCAATATATCGCTGACATCGTGTTTGCTACCCGTTATCCGGATCGCTATGGGCTGAAAGACCTGAAGGACATGATCTCATTCGGTGGTTCGCCCCGTGCCTCTATCAATCTGGCCAAGGCCGCTCGTGCCTATGCTTTCATCAAGCGTCGAGGCTATGTGGTGCCTGAGGATGTGCGTGCTGTGGCCCATGATGTGTTGCGTCATCGTATTGGCTTGACTTATGAGGCTGAGGCCAGCAACATCACCAGCGAGGAAATCGTGTCGAAGATCATCAATAAGGTGGAAGTGCCTTAAAAGGAATAGTGAAGAGTGAAAAGTGAATAATTTGCTACCGCTCTGATGGAAACAAGTGAAATAATCAAGAAGGTTCGTAAGATTGAGATCAAGACCCGTGGTCTGAGTTCAAACATCTTTGCCGGCCAGTACCATAGCGCCTTCAAGGGTAGGGGTATGGCCTTCAGCGAGGTGCGTGAATATCAGTTTGGCGACGATGTGCGAGATATCGATTGGAATGTGACTGCCCGTTTCCACCGTCCTTATGTGAAGGTGTTTGAGGAAGAGCGTGAGTTGACGGTCATGCTGATGATTGACGTTAGTGGCTCATTGGACTTCGGTACCCAGCATCAGATGAAGCGTGATATGGTGACGGAGATTGCTGCAACTATTGCTTTCTCTGCCATTCAGAACAACGATAAAATCGGCGTCGTGTTCTTCTCTGACCGTATTGAGAAGTATATCCCGCCTAAGAAGGGCCGTAAGCATATCCTCTATATTATCCGTGAGATGCTGGATTTCCATCCGGAATCGAAACGGACGGACGTGAAGCAGGCGGTGGAGTTCTTGTCGGGTGTTCAGAAACGTCGTACGACGGCCTTTATCCTCAGTGACTTCTACGTCAGGGAAGACTTCCAGCAGTCGCTGCAGATCTGTAGCCGTAAGCACGATGTAGTGGCCATCCAGGTGTATGACGTCCGTGCTAAGGAATTGCCCGACGTGGGCTTGATGAAGGTGGTGGATGCAGAGACGGGTTTTGAACAGTATATTGATACCAGCTCTAAGCGGCTGCGCCGAGACTACCAGCGCTACTGGACAAGTAGGCAGGCACAGTTGGAGGAAACCTTCAACAAAAGCAATGTTGATCATGTCAGCATCGCGACGAATGAGGATTTCGTGAAGTCGTTGTTGCTATTGTTTAAACAAAGGAGTTAATGAAAAGATTAGTCTTTCTTATCGCATTGACAGTCAGCGTGTTCAGATTATCTGCGCAAGTTTCGGTAGAAGTCCAGATTGACTCTATCGAGATGTTCGTAGGACAGCAAGTACACCTGACACTGACGGCTCATGCGAAGGAGAACGCAAAGGTGGAGTTCCCGGCGTTCAAGCCCACTCAGTATATCACCCCTGGTGTGGAGGTCCTGAACAGTGAGCAGCGCCCCGATGTGTCACAGGACAACGGTTTTATGGCCAGGTCGATTGTCTATACGCTGACCTCATTTGACGACACCTTGTATTACCTGCCGCCCATGACTGTGAAGATTGACGGCAAGCCCTATAAGAGTAAGAGTCTGGCTCTGAAGGTGCTGACTATCGAGGTGGATACGGCCCATGTCGATCAGTTCTTCGGACCTAAGGACGTGCAGGATAACCCCTTCCAGTGGAGCGACTGGAGTCTCTCCTTCTGGTTGAGCGTGTTGATGCTGGTGCTGTTGGCGGTGACTTACTATCTGTATCTGCGCCTGCGTGACAACAAGCCGATTATCAAGACGATACGTATTGTAAAGCGGCTATTGCCTCATCAGAAGGCTATGAAGGAGATAGAACAGATCAAGGCTGATAAGATGGTTAGCTCGGAGAACTCGAAAGAGTACTATACGAAACTGACGGACACTTTGCGCAAATATATCGAGGAGCGCTACGGCTTTAACGCTATGGAGATGACCAGCAGTGAAATCATTGAGAAGCTAACTGCCACCCAGGATGAGAATGCCATCAGTGAGTTGCGCCAGCTCTTCCTGACGGCGGACCTCGTGAAGTTTGCCAAATACTCGACGCTCATCAACGAGAACGACCGCAACCTCGTGAATGCCATTGACTTCATTAACCAGACGAAGCAGGAAGATGTGCCGGTAGAGGAGACGGTGAAGCCGCAGTTGACGGAGGAAGACCAGCGGTCGCAGAAGGCTCGTAGGGTGCTTCGTACCGTTATTACCATACTGGCGGTGGTCAGTGCACTGTTGTTTGTCTATGTGGTCTATACACTTTATCTGTTATTGAATTAAAAGGAACTAAATGGAATTTGCCAATAAAGAATATCTGTTTCTGCTCCTGTTGATCATACCTTATTTAATATGGTATGTGATGTACAGGAAGAAAACCGAGCCCACGATGCGGATGAGTGATACCTTTGCTTTCCGTTTCGCACCCAAGAGCTGGAAGGTGCGGCTGATGCCGCTATCCATGCTGTTGAGGGTATTGGCCTTTGTCATGATTATCTTGGTGCTGGCACGTCCTCAGACCCATAACTCATGGGCCAGCAAGACGGTGGAAGGTATCGATATCATGTTGGCGATGGACGTTTCGACGAGTATGCTGGCAGAGGATCTGAAGCCAAATCGTATCGAGGCCGCCAAGCAGGTGGCTGCAGAGTTCATCATTGGTCGCCCCAACGACAATATCGGTCTAAGCATTTTTGCGGGTGAGGCGTTTACACAGTGTCCGATGACCACTGACCACACCTCCTTGCTGAACCTGTTGCAGAACGTGCAGACTGATATCGCTGCCAGAGGATTGATTGAGGATGGTACGGCCATCGGTATGGGACTGGCCAATGCTGTCAGTCGTCTGAAGGAGTCGAAGGCCAAGAGCAAGGTCGTTATCTTGTTGACCGACGGTAGTAACAATCGTGGTGATATCTCCCCGATGACTGCTGCCGAGATTGCTAAGAGTCTGGGCATCCGTGTCTATACCATCGGTGTCGGCACAAATAAGGTTGCTCCGTATCCGATGCCTGTGGCTGGGGGTGTGCAGTACGTGAACATCCCGGTGGAGATCGACACGAAGACTCTCAGCGAGATTGCTGCCGCTACGGAAGGTGATTTCTATCGGGCCACGAATACCAAGGAGCTTCGCAATATCTATAAGGAGATCGACCAGTTGGAGAAGAGCAAACTGAACGTGAAGAAGTTCAGCAAGCGCTATGAGGCCTATCAGCCTTTCGCCTTGGCTGCTATTATTGCTCTGTTGTTGGAGTTGCTGTTGCGTATAACTATTTTCAGGAGGATACCGTAATATGTTCAGATTTGAAAGTCCTATATATCTCTATCTGTTGGTGCTGATTCCCTTGTTGGCACTGATTAGGTTTTTGTCGTATAGAAACCAGAAGAAGCGGCTGCGTAAGTTCGGTGAGCCATCATTATTGAAGGCCCTGATGCCCGATGTGTCGCGATTCCGTCCTTCGGTGAAGTTCTGGATCCTGCAAGGCGCCCTTGCGCTGTTGATCGTGATGCTGGCTCGTCCTCAGATGGGTACGAAGATCAATCACGAGAAGCGTGTCGGTATCGAAACGATCATCGCGATGGATATCAGTAACTCGATGCGGGCAGAGGATATCGTGCCGAGTCGTCTCGACCGTAGTAAGATGATGGTAGAGAATCTTGTCGATCATTTTACGAACGATAAGATTGGATTGATCGTGTTTGCTGGTGATGCGTTCGTACAGCTGCCAATTACCAGCGACTATGTCTCGGCCAAGATGTTTCTCTCGAGTATCGACCCCTCGATGATTGCTTCTCAGGGTACGGATATCGCCCGGGCTATCGAGATGGCCTCGCACAGCTTCACCCAAGAAGAAGGTATCGGCAAGGCAATTGTTGTGATTACCGACGGTGAGGATCACGAGGGTGGGGCCGTAGAGGCTGCTGAGGCTGCGAAGAAAAATGGCATGCGTGTCTATGTGCTGGGTGTCGGTTCAACGCAGGGTGCACCAATCCCGGTTCCTGGTACAGGCAACTACATGCAGGACAATACGGGTAATACCGTGATGTCGGCCTTGAATGAAGATATGTGTAAGCAGGTGGCTCAGGCTGGTGGTGGTGCTTATATCCATGTGGAGAATAACAGCGCCGCTCAGGAGCAGTTGGACAATGAGTTGGACAAGTTGGCGAAAAAAGAGACTTCGACAGCTGTCTATAGTGAGTTTGACGAGCAGTTCCAGGCCTTCGGTGTACTGGCTCTGTTGCTGTTGATTCTGGAAATCTGTATCTTCGACCGTAGGAACCCGTTGTTGAAACATGTTTCCCTGTTCGGCAAGCGAAAGGTTGCTGTCATGCTGTTGCTCCTGACCGTTTTGTCGGCTACGGCACAGACCGATCGCCAGTATATCCGTCAGGGCAACAAGCAGTTCCGTATGGGTGACTATCCTAATGCTGAGGTGTCTTATCGAAAGGCCATCGAACAGAACCCCAAGAATCCGCAGGCCTCTTTTAACTTAGGCAATGCACTGATGGCTCAGAAGAAGGACTCTGCTGCTGTTACCCAGTTTGAGAACGCCTCAAGACTGGAGACAAATCCATTGCGTAAGGCCCAGTCGTTTCATAATATCGGTGTGATTTGTCAGACCCATAAGATGTACGGAGAGGCTATTGAGGCGTATAAGAATGCCTTGCGCTTGAACCCAAATGACGACGAGACACGCTATAATCTCGTGCTCTGTAAACATCAGAAGCAGAAGCAAGACCAGCAAAAGCAGAATCAGGGCAATGACGATCAGAAGAAGGATGATCAGAAGAAAGACGACCAAAAGAAAGATCAGAATTCTGATAAGCAGGATGACAAAAAGCAGCAAGAGCAACAGAAGCCTCAGATGAGCAAGGAAAATGCGGAGCAGTTGTTGAATGCAGCTATCCAAAACGAGAAACAGACGCAGGACAAACTGAAAAAAGCCCAGCAGCAGCCGCAGCGTCGGGCTAATCAGAAGAATTGGTGATTTTGTTAATAGGAGAAGTTAATAGATAATAAGAAATAGTGAAGAATAGAGTGAGTTTGTATAGAGATGACGTGAAGGTGACCTGGGGGGTGAAAGTACTGCTGGTACTATTCACTATTCACTGTTCATTATTCACTTCATATGCTCAAACGTTGACGGGCGCTGCACCCTCGCATGTGGCTGTGGGCGAGCAGTTCCGTCTGACCTATACGGTGAACACCCAAAACGTCAGTGATTTTCGTGCAGGCGATATCCCTGATGCTCTGGAGGTTCTCATTGGTCCTAATCGTTCCATGCAGTCGAGCTATCAGATGATCAACGGTCATACCAGCTCCACTTCGTCGATTACCTATACTTATATTGTCAGTGCCACGAAGAATGGTACCTTTACCATTCCTCCTGCACATGTAGTTGTCAATGGGAAAAGTATCGCCTCTAACGCCTTAACCATTAAGGTGTCTGGGTCGGCAAGTTCTGCTCGACAGCAGCGCCATCAACAGGATGACGATGGTGGTGAGATGCGTGATGCGGGTAGTCAGATATCCGGCTCCGACCTTTTCATCAAGGTGAGTGCCAACAAGAATCGTGTGCATGAACAGGAGCCTATTCTGCTGACATATAAGGTCTATACGCTGGTGTCGCTGACCCAACTGCGTGGTGATATGCCCGACCTGAAGAGTTTCTATTCTCAGGAAGTTGAGCTACCACAGCAGAAGAGTTTTTCCATTGAACGTGTGAACGGACGACCTTATCGTACTTGTACGTGGAGCCAGTATGTGATGTTCCCGCAGATGACGGGTAAGTTGCAAATTCCGAGTATCACCTTTGAGGGTATTGTGGTACAGCAGAACCGCAATATCGATCCCTTTGAGGCGTTCTTTAATGGAGGTTCAGGCTATATTGAAGTGAAGAAGAAGATTGTGGCTCCGGGTATAGAGATTCAAGTTGATCCGCTGCCACAGCGACCAGCCAACTTCTCTGGCGCCGTGGGAAAGTTCTCGATTTCGGCCCAGTTGGATAAGACTGAGACCAAGGCCAATGACCCTGTCACTTTGCGTGTGATTGTCAGTGGTGCTGGTAACCTGAAACTTATCAAGCAGCCTGTCGTGAATTTTCCGAAAGACTTTGATAAATATGAGCCGAAGGTGACCGATAAGACCAAACTGACGTCGAGTGGCATCGAGGGTTCGATGATCTACGATATGCTGGTAGTGCCCCGTCATCAGGGCAAATACGAGATTCCACCAGTGGAGTTTACCTATTTCGATACATCTACCAAAAGCTATAAAACTGTGAAGAGTGAGGGCTTTACCCTTGACGTGGCAAAAGGCGCGGGCGCAGGTAAGGTGAACGACTTCTCCGGTCAGGAACTTCAGGAGTTAAGCAAAGACATCCG
>Ga0326514_10000716_pt1 | contig 22104 bp, 21 predicted proteins | sample 3_2548_0518_D_FD_203653 | JGI IMG/M metagenome (GOLD analysis project Ga0326514, IMG submission 203653) | Bovine rumen microbial communities from UC Davis, California, United States - 3_2548_0518 | ecosystem: Host-associated > Mammals > Digestive system > Stomach > Rumen | place: USA... | reverse complement strand
TTCAAAATCTCATTTAATATAATATCATAAGGTTTAGCAGCTTAAAAAAAAAAAAAAAAAAAAAATAAGTATATACACGAATATATAAGACCCTTGTATATACAGTATATACACAGCTTGTATATACAGTATATACTTTAGCATGATATACATTTTTTTCTAAATTAAAACTTGTTGAACTTTTGTTTCTTCATATGCTGCTAAAAGCTTTTTTGAAAATTCTTCTTCATCTAATCCACATCTTGAAGCTTGAGATTTAATATAAGTTTCTTTAATTATCATGAAGTCATCTATTGATAAAAGTGGATTGTTATAAGGATTGTAAATCTTGAAATAATAATCTAATGTAGCTTGAATAGAATTATCAATATCCCTTTCTTTCTTCTTCTTAGCTAAATCAAATTCCTTATCATTGATTGTTTTCTTCAATTCTTCAATTTCTATTTCATTGCTAATCATTCTGTTATTGATTCTTTCAAGCTCTGATTCCAAATTGAATTTCCTTTCTTTTAGCAGATTATTTTCTGTTTCTAATGATTGTACTTTTCTGACTTTCTGAAAATCTTCATCTTTAGTTATCAATAAAGCTATATCTATTAATTCAGGAATTGTTAAAGGATTATCCTTGATTTCCCTGTTTTTAGTTTCATCTACTCTAAAGGTTTTCAGGATCTTCTTCTTTTCCCTGTCAGATTTTATTTTATTTTGTTTCATGTATATACACAACCTTTAATTCATGTATTTACATTGAAAAAAATATGAAAAAATAGTTTAATCTAAATGAATGTATATACAGTTTTTGAAAATGTTGTATATACATTGTATACAATCTGTATATTTTGATAGATAGATATAAATAATACTTAATTCCAAAAATAAGATTAAGTATACTTACTGAAGATAGGATATTACCAGTATCCTATTTTCTTCTACAATTCTATTTTTTAATCTATTTTTTTCAATTACTTATTCAACTTCTAATGTAGTTTGTTTATCCAAATGTTTTAAGTAATATTTTATTGATCTTACAATTATATCTGATTGATTAGTTTCTTCTTCTATTGCTTGAAGTTTAACCTTCTTTAGAAGTTCCTTATCAATGTTAAAACTTGTAGTTACAATTTCTTTAGACATCTGATTTAGCTCCATTAGAATATTTTAATAAGTATTACCTTATTATATATTACATTATGTAATGTTACATTATATAAATGTATTTATTTTTTTCTGCATATTTTAGTTCATAGTTACCTATAATTCTAAGGCCATCTAAACCTTTAGAACAGTTAATATACATCATGAAGGCCTAAATCATGATAAAATCATTCATCTTCCATTAGGTTTAAAGCAGCTGCTAAATTTCATGAAGTAGCCATTGAACATATAATATATATTAACTAAGAATCTTATATAATTGATTAAATATTAGAATGTTCAAAAATATCTTTAAGGAGTTAATCAAAATGTTTTATGAAATAACCAATCCTGAGAAGTTAGAAGATGAAATGATTCTGATTAGGAAGTTCCTGATGAACAGATTCTTATATAAAGCTAACAATGATGAAAGATTTAGGATTTATGATTACAGGATAAGATTTAATTCAAGCATTGAAGAATTTAATCTGACTTTAAATAACTTCATGGACTTCTTAAGGAAGAATTATAAGAACCCTGAAGAAATGATTAAGCTATATAACTTCCTTCTTTTTATTGATTATGATTCCATTTATATTAAGAATGGAAAATACACTATTAAAACTACTGATTATACTGTTTCTGATAAGATTAGCCATTACCAAATCAGTTATAAGGAAATTTTAGAAAGGTTAATCAATTTTGAAATACTTCATAATACTAAAAGATTCAACATTATCTTCAATGAAAGATATTATGATTTTAATCTTCTTCATGATCCTTATTATAATAAGTTTCTGCATTAGCTCCAATTATCTTAATTCTCTTTACATAAGGAATTAAAAAACCTTTGCTTAATAGTATTTGTTGAAGATTTAGCTGTTAGGACTCCAACAAAAAAACACCCTATCAATATTTTCTGACAGCTCCAACAAATACTATTATAATTATTGAATGAAGGCCTTATTAGATTGAACTGTTTTTTCTGCTATCATTTTAATTAACTGTTCCTTCAAGTATTTTAATTGTTATCTGTTTTTAGGATTTTCTGTTTCTGTTAATCTACATAACCTATTAAATTTTTGATGAACTAATTCATTTTTTGTTAGGATATTGGTAAGTAATGGTAAGTTATGGTAAAGTATAATTTTTCATTGAATTATGGGAAGTTATGGGAACTAATGGGAAGGATAAAATTATAAAATTCTTATGTATACTAATGTATACTATCAAAATTTTCTTTTGTATATGTTTGTATACTTGGTATACTTGGAATATATACAATTAGTATACATGATTTTCTTCAACTTTTTCTTCAGGAAGATCAATAAGTTTTATGATGAAATATTTCTGATTTATCGATATGAAAATGATTTTCATCTTAATGTTGAACATTTTTTAGCAAATTTTTAGCTATTTCCTGTTCCTGAAATAGCCATATCGATAAACAGTTTAAAATTTTCCTTGAAGAAGGCCTTCATAATTCAATAGGTTATGTTCATAAGTGTTAATTTTATGGAACTTTCATTCTATTTAATGGAAGCTTTGATTTTCCATTTTTTCAGATCATGATTTTTTTTGAAGTTTCAATATTTAGATATTGTTTCTTCAATTAAATTAATAGTTAGCCATTGAAGTATAATTTTAATCAATCATTCTTTCATTTAAATTGATTGGTATTACTATATAGAAAAGTTAGCCATTTAATATATATCAATTGGTATTTTTTTAATAAAGTAGTACCAGTTTAATAAAAGGCCTTATTTTCTGAACATTTATACAAATATCATAAAAAAATTGAACAGTTAAACAAAATTGGTATAGTCAATTCGATATAAAATTCAACATTTTCAAAAATTGCTAAACATTTGTTGAACATCAAAAATTAATGAAGGTATATACAATGTATACAAGCCATATACAGAAATGTATATTGAAGGTATACAAAATATACACACATATACAAGCAGCTAAAAAATATATACAATATTGGTATATGGTCTTTTTTTTCTTAAATTTATAAATATAAGTTCATTCCATAGATATAATTAAAAAGGTAGCACTTTTGATATATACATTGTATACAAAATAACAAAAAAGACTTAATAGGAGTTATTTTCAATGGATTTAGAAGTAAATGAACACATATTAGAAAATAAGGAATTAAAAACAAATTCACAGAAAAGAAGATTCATTTCTATCAATAATACAACAGATAGCTTTTTTTCTAATGGATTAGTAACTATAATTCATCAGGAACAGTTTAATCAATTAAAGGAAGAATATAACAGCTTAAAAGCAAATGATGAAAATCCAATAACTGAAGATGATCTTCAACAATTGCAGGAACAGATTCAACAGCTAAAAGAAGAAAACCATGAACTTAAATCTAACAATGAAGAATTAGCTGAAGAATTGAAAGAAACATCATTTAAATTGGATTTAGCTATTAATAATAATGAACTTGAAGAAGTAACTTCATCAAAAGATGAAACAATATCCATTTTAAAGGAAGATAAAGCTAAAATTGAATCTGAAGTAGCTTCCTATAAGGATAAAGCAGCAGCTTTAGAAGAAGAAATAAATTCATTGAAAGATGAACATCAAATTAATATTAATCAAATCCATAAAGAGAATAAGGAAGAAACTAAAAAGCTTTCTGATGAAATAACTACCTTGAAAGTAGCATTAGCTAAAGCTATAACTGAATATGAACATCTAAAAAACAGATCATTCTTCCAACGATTAAGAAATAAGAATACAGTAGAATTATCTAATTATAATAAACTAATTGAAAATAAGCCTGTTTATACCATTGAAACCAAATTAGATGAATAAAAAAGAAAAAAGGAAGAAATAAATGAAGATAATCCTTTAAATCCTAATTCCTATTGATTTTCTAAGTTCATTATACTTCTTTAAGCCATATCTGATTGATTTAAAAAAATATAATTCCTTATGTTTAGCATATGAAACAATAATTAAATAATGTTCATAATCCACAGGATAGCCATCAATGGATTTAACTTTTTCAGGATTTTCTTTAATTGCTTTTATTTCTTCAGAAAGATTTACATTAACTATTTTAAATACATGGTCTGCCATTCCATAATCCTTTATTGAAAAAAGATATGTTATATTAACCAACTCCCTTAACTGTTTGTTAATAGAAAATAGTTCCAAATCTTTCTCCCAAAAGTTCAAATACTTTTTTTATAATTATTAATCTGTTCAATCCTATATTTATAATTGTTTAATCTGTTCCTTTAGTTCCTGATATTCATCATATTCTTTAATTAACCAGTATAAAGGATAATCCTTATTCTTAGAAAGCTCAGGATAATCTTCTTCATGAAGATCAATGAAATACTTAATATTATCTATCCTGATTTCAGTTATTTCTAATATATCTTCAATCAGTTTTTTAGGAACTTTTTCTTTATTGCTTTCATTATATTCAATTAAGGCCTTTAATATTTGATTGGATAAGGTAATTATCTTATTATCTTCTTCATAGGAAGCTTCTATATAAAGCATTGTTGTATTCCTGTTTTCTTCTAAGGCCTTAATAAGAAATTCGTTAGCAGTATCTAATCTTCTTTCAATTTCCTTAATATAAACATTATTATGATTTTCATTATAATATTTAGAAATATCTTCTAACATCTCTTTGTATTTTAAAGCTTTTTCATCATTGTTATCAATAAAAGCTTCGTAAAGGCCTGTAATAAAGTATCTTTGATAAAGGCCAAATTCTAAAGGATTCATTTCTTTAATATGTTCCTTATACTGCCTTTCAATATAATCTAAATTCTTTTTCATTGCTAATCATTCCCTTTCTAAGATTGTTTTCAAAAGTTTAAGATCATTATCAAAAATCCTTTCATCTAACATATTGATTTCAGAAACTTCAGATTCATCAATGGAACCTTCAAAAACAATTAAATCTATATCCAATTTAAGACTATCTTCCAATATCTTATTTATATTACATAATAAGCAGTAATTGGTATAGTTTCTTATATTAGGATAGTTTGATTCAGTTATTTCAATAAGGTTTTTAAGCTGCTTGAAGTTATCATTGAACTTCTTAGGATTTCCTGAAAGATAACATTCATAATACTTCTTAGTTAAAACTTGAATGTAATGTTCAATTTCTTCTTTAGATAAATCATTGATTAGGTTATTGGATTTATCCCTTAGTTCCTGTTCCATCTCTTTAAGATTCATCTTCTATCATTCCTAATTTCTGTTTTAATTGTCTGTTTTCTTCTTCCAATTCCTTAACTTTGATTAAACAGTTCTTTCTTTCAAAATAAGTTTCCCTTGATTCTTCAAAAGCTTTAATAAGGTTATCAAAAGGCCTTACTTCCTGTTTAGATTTAGCTTGATGAATGTTAAATTCATTCAAAATAACTAATTCAACATCTAACTTAAGCTTATCTTCTAAAACTTTGCTTATCTTACATAAAAGGCAGTAATTGATATAATTCTCTATATCAGGATAATCAATTTTAACTAAATCAATTACTAATTCCATGTTCTTAAGATTGGTTTCAAATCCTTTTAAGTCATTGTTGAAGTAGAATTTATAATAGTTTTCTACCAAATTAAGTATATATTGGTTTAATTCTTCTTCAGTTAAATCAGAAACTATTTCTTTAATTTTCTTATCATATTTGTTTAAATCCATCTATTTAAGCTCCTAATCAGTAGATATTTTTTCTAATTCATTTTGTAATTGTTGAAGTTTTTCAAGTTTTTCAACAGTTTCTTCAGGAAGATCTTCAACTATTAAGACATCATGATTAACAGATGAAGATATAATTCCTTCTTCCATCAATTGAAGTTTTTCTTCAAGATTATCTAACTGCTTATCTTTCAATATATCATTAATAATCTTTAAAGAATCTAAAGCTGTTTTATACTGCTGTCTTTTAGCATTTGCTATATTAGGTTTCTTAATGTTATTTGTTTTAACTGCCTGTTCTTTTAGTTCAAGAGATAAAATAAGGCCTGTTTCTAATAAATAGTTCCTTATATCCCTATCATTCTTAAATTCAGGAAGCTTTGCTTTAGGTTTCTTAGGCCTTCCCCTTTTCCTTTTAGGTTCTTTTCCATTAGTCATAAATTACCAAATCCCTTAAAATATTTATTTCATTTAATTAAACAAAAAATAAGAAAGGATTATAGGCCTTATTCTTATTATTCTAAGAACAGATAAACCTTCTTCATCAATGGAAAACAGAAAAAAATATTTTAGGAAGTAGATATTCATGAAGTTCAAGCTGCTTTTCCATTGGTTTTTATGGTAATGTTTCTTAAATAACTGTTCTAAGGCCTTATTTCCTATTCTTTGTTTCTAAGTGTTAGTTCATCTATCATAATTATTAAAAGTTCAATCTATATTTTTAATACTTTTATTGTTTAGTATTGATTTAATTGAACTTTTAATTAATATTCTAATAGCTATTGATTTTCCATAGTTTTTATTATGGTTTTAGCATTATCCCTTAGTAGATTTCATATAGTTTCTTTATTATTTCTTCATCTGTTTTCAGATTGTAGTATTCTTTGATGAAGTCATAATAGTTATAGTAGAATCCACAGCTATAACAGGAAGCCCATTTTTCATTAACTTTCATTGAAGGATTGTTATCTGCATGAAAAGGACATTTAAACATTGAATAGTTTGAATATTCCCTTTCAGGACTTCCTATAACTTTGCTAACTAATGATCGCATATCAATGCTGCTAAAATCCAAATCTACTGAATCTTTATTAATATTCCTTCTTTTAGCTGCTAACAGTTCTCTTTTCTGTTTTTGAAGTTCCTTTTGTTTCATATCTGAATACATCATTTCTTCAGTTATTTTAGCATTAAGATTAATAAGATTTTGATGAAATGATTCATCAGGAATATAGGATTCCCTTTCAAATAAGGAAGGCCTGTTTCTGTTTCTTTTAATCTGCTTTAGAACTTCATCATAAGAACTTTCATTAGCTATTGGAACTGTATATAAAGCTGTTCTTTCATGCTTTGAATATGGTATTCTTTGCTTCCTTGAAATAGGATCTTTATTAACAGATAAATCTATAAGTTCCAAATCCAATTTCCTTTTAAGATAGGAAGCTAAATTATAGCTTATTTGATTTATGTTTTTCAGTTTCATTGGATTAAGAAAAACTATCAGATGAAAGCCTTTAGAACCTGAGAATAAAGGATAAGATTTAATTCCTAAATCTTCCTTGAAGTAATTCATCAATCTTTTAAGCTCCTTAAAAGGTTCCAATAGTAGATTATCATTTAAAATAAGGTTCCTGAATTGTTTCTGATAATCTTTAATAGCTGCTGTTCTTTCTTCTTCATATAGGTTTAGTTTAGCATTTTTTATATTTTCCTTCAATGATTTAGCTTCTAAAGAATCTATATCAAAATCAAAAAACAATCTATCTGTATATCTTAATTCATAGGCCTTAGAATGAAAATCTTCTAAACTTGGATAATATGTTAAACTACTGATTAAGGTTCTAATTCCTTTGTTTCTGTTCCTGTGGATAAAATTATAAAATATCTTATCATATTTAGGCAGTTTAGACACATCAGGAAATTTTAAGGAAGTGTTTTTATCCAAATCTGTATCTACATAAATAAGTTCCCTTAAGTATTGGTTACCATAGAAGGAAGAATAATATTCTTTAAAATTGCTTTTAACTGTCATTTTTAACAGCTCCTTCAATGATTGAATACTTATCATATTCCTTTAGGATTTCCTTATTCTTAACCATCTGATTTAATGTTTTATCTATCTGAAGAATAGTTAAATCAAAATCTTCAGATTCAGGATCAACCTTATACTTTTCTGCTATATTGTATACAATGTTTAGCTTAGTTTCTGTTCCTTTATTCTTCAAAAATCCTTTAATCATGGAATAGATATTAGGATAATTATAATAAATCTTATCAAATCCTTCAGAAATTGTTTCTTTTTCTGATATTCCATTGATATTTATAGTATTTTCCGATTTTATTAATCCTTTATCCATCTGTTTAGCATTTGAAGAAGTTTCTGCTGTTTTATTTTGTGTATACAAAATTCCCTTATTATAGGTATATAGTTTTTTTTCATTCTCTTTCAAGTATTCAAAATTATCAAAAATATTATCAATATCTATACCTTCTTCTTCAGGTAACTTTTCAAATTCTTCTATAAAGGTTTCTATAAAATTACATAAAGAATCATAATCCCTTATAGGTTCGGTATAATTGGAGCAGAAAGCATATATAAAATTTTTTTCCTTATATATATTCTTAAAATTATATAAATGAATTAAATAATTAAGAACACTTATTTTAACTTCTAAACCATTAAAGTATGTATACAATCCATTAATATTAATGTATTCATCAGTATTTTCAGAATTAAAAGCTTCTTCTTCCTTATCTGTCTTAATTCTTCCATAAACATAAGGACTATTAGAAGTTCCTTCAACTAAAAGAACCTTTTCAATTAGGCCTAATTCTTCTAAGTTCTTTTTGTTTCTGCCTTTAGTAGATCCATCAATATCTACCTTTAAGGTTTGCTTATTAATTCCTAATCTTTTGCTTAAGGAACTGATAGTATCTAATTCTTCCTTAATTAAATTCTTAGTTCCTGATGAATCTGCTCTAAGATATTCTAAAGATTTCTGTTCTACAAATTCATAAAAATCTTCCTTAGAATCATAGACAGTTATATTATTAAGGACTGCTTTCTGCCTTTCACTTAACTTATATTTCTGTGTATCAATATCCCACCTATCTAAGATATACTTATAATCTTCAAAAGTTCCTAATAAAACAGCTTTTCCTTTAACTGTTATCTTCCTTCTTTTTGAATAATGATAGAAAGTTTTAGCATTAGCTAAACTAACAAAATGGAAAATATCCCTATTATTCAATTCATCAGGATTTAATAAGATCATGAAAGGATTATAAACAGAAACTTTTTTTTCTACCAAATACTGAATTGCACATTGATTAACATTATTCAATAGCTTAAGCTGTTCATTATCCTTCATTTTAGTTAAAGCATTTCTTTTAATGAATCTCTTAACTTCAGAATTTCCTTCATCTTTTTCAATGAATCCTTTAAAAAGCCTATCAGAAAATTCTTCATCAGGATTGGTTTTAGCATAAGTATAGATATTTAGAAAAGACCCTGTTAATCTATAAGTAACTGCTTTATTAGTTCCTGAATCCTTATTAACTGTTTTCAATTCCTTAACTTTCTTCCTATTATCTGTTAGTTCCTTTTCTGTTTCAATATTCCCTTCTGTTAATTGAACATCATCATGAACTAAGATATTAAAGTCATCATTATAATTTTCAAAATCATAATAAATATTCTTTGAAGAAACAGTTCTAAGAACCTTTACATGATGAACAGGATAATTATCTACAACTGCAAAAACAATATTGGATTTTCCTAAACCTGTATCTGCTGATAATTCAGTATGAACAGGTTCATCAATATAGACAGACCCACAAGCTAAAACCAATGATTCTTTTTCTTTATCATTCCCTTTATGCAGAATTGATATAGTGTTAATTATATTATCAAATAGCTTATCTTCTTCAATAATTCTAATAGCTATTTCCCTTATTTCCTTAGGATAATCTTCAAAAGAATAAAAAACTTCATCTTTAGCTATATCTTCAGATTCAGATATAGGAAGTTTATCCTTTTTTTCTTCATAGGTTTTAAAATCCTTTGTTACCTGTTCAAAATCAGGAACATTATCTAATTCAATACTGAATCTGTTTAAATCCCTTTCTAATGTTCCATCTTGAAAAGGTTTATCTTCTTCTTCATATTCAGGATTGATATTTAACTTAACCTGATTCCTTAGCTGCTTTTCCCTTTCTTTGTTAATAGCAGTTATTGGTTTGTTATCATAGAATTTAGCAGTTTTATTTACAAATTCATTATTAGAACCTAATAGGCCTATACTGTATTCATATTTTGAATTGTTTCTTCCAATCCTTAAATAATACTGTGGATTGGTATTAAAAGGACAGAATAAGCCATTGGAGTTATATCTATATCCTTTTTCTTCAAGCTGCCTATTGGTTTTATATATTGAATGATCTTCCAATTCCTTAATTTCTTCTTCTAATTGTTTATTCTTTTTAGTAATATTTGTTTTAGTTTCCTTTTCTACTTCATTAAATAGATTAGAAACTTCCTTTTCTGTTTTAAAGTCATTACCAATCATAATATCTAATATAATGTAGTACCATGTATTTATATACTAAAAGAAACAAAAATAGGATTAATTAACAATCAATCTAACTTTTTTTATAATTAGAAGATATTCCTTTATCTTCTAATCTACTTCCTTTTAATTAAAATACATTTAGCTATTATTAAATTAACTTATTCTTCAATGCTCCCTTCTTTAATGGAGCTTCCATAAAAGAAAATACTGTATCTTATCAATTCAGAAAGATTGTTACATTCAGATATAGATAAAATAGCTCTTATTCTCTCTAATTCCTTATTGCTTACTTTTGCATGAAGGATATTCTTCTTAACTTCATCTTCAGGTAACTTTTTAACCATGTTAATAACTCCCTTATTCTAATCTTTCTACTGGTTTTATGATGAAACCATTAAACCCACTACCTAAAGCAGCTTTAAATCTGATTCCTGTTAGTTTTTCTTCAATGAATTTTTTAGAAACCTTAACTTCTTTAGCCTTAGATAAATCAATAGCTATTTCTAATATTTTGAAAATATTCATTCCTGAAGTTAAGATAAATACATCTTCTTCTATTGGAACTCCTAAATTATAGGAAATTCCAACTTCAAAATCAGTATCTTTAATTACAAATCCATAATCGATAAAGAACCCTGAAGGATAATCATTTTCCCTTTCATTCTTCCATTTAGAAGTATAGGTTTTCCCTATTCTCTTAACAGTTAAATCTAAGGTTCCATTCTTTGCTAAACATCTAAAAAATTCTTCCTTATCCAATTCAACAGGTTTTTCTGTTAAAATTTCAAAATCATTATCTTCTAACATAACTTTCAATAACTCCCTGATTAGTATTCTATTTCTTCAAAATAGTACACAGGTTCGGATTCTGCTATAAGCTTCTTAATGTTCCTTATACATTCTTCAAATTCTGATTTAACTTTCTTTTTTTCTTCTTCAGATAAATTAATAGCTATATAATCTATATTTACATCTAAAAGCTTTTCATCTTCTTTTCTTATTTGATAATTCAATCTGTTATAACTCTTATCTTCTAAAGTCATGATCTTACTTCCTTATCTTTTCTTTTCTTTGCCTACTTTCTTTTCTTTTATAAGAACTAATTGTTTTAATGATTCATTGATTTCAGAAAGGTTTTCATTGATCTTCTTTAGTTCCTTATTGTTATAATCTTCAAAAGCTGCTAAATCCTTTAAGGCCTGTTCAGTTTCTTTTCCTAAGACTAAAACAGCATTTGAATTATTTTCATCTGTTCCCATAATTAGATAACTCCTAAAAAAAATAATAGAAGAAGGATAAGCTTCTTCATAAAGATTCTTTAATTGTTTCTATTGGAACTCCATCTAAAAGACATTCAACAATGAAAACTTTAGTATCTTTAGCTTCTTCAGATGAACAGGAACCTAAATAAGAACCTTCATAATAAAGCTGCTTCCTTTCTGAATTGCTTCTATCATAAATTTTAACCTTCTTCCATTCTTCAAGATCTTCAAATGGTACAAATTCTAATTTAGGAACTTCAACTAAGAAGCTATTGTTTCTACAATCAAAATTTAGTTTTAACAATCTATCTACTTCCTTTAATTCTTTATGAAAATAAAAACAGTTAAATCAATGATTAAAGAAGTAATTATTCTTATTTAATAAAAATAGCTATTCCTAAAGGAGTATGATAAAAAATAGTAACATTCTTATATAGATGAAGTATATAATAATTATTAGATTACTTTTTTTATCCTTTAGAATCATTTGATTTTCATAGGAGTTTGAACATCGATTTAATAGAAGAAAAGTAATTTCATAATAGTATTCATGTTAGATTGAAGGCCTAATTTCAATTTAACATTTATAATACTATTATTGGATTAGCCTTTCTTCCTGCATTAGCAGAAAACCAAATCCATTTTCATTAAAGGATTAACTTCAATAAATTTTTAACTAAAATATTTTTATTTCCATAATTAAACATATGTACTACCATCTTATATAAAGTTTTCTCTTTTAAAAATCGTCTACTAATAGTATACTTAACAATTTAATCTTAAAATAAGAAATAAAGCAAAAATAGATAAGAATTAAACAAAATAAGAAAAAATAGTACAAAAAATAAGAAAAAAAAGAAAGGAAAAGAAGAATAGAAAATTAGTTCAATTTAACATCATTTTGATTTAGAAGTTCCTTGAATCTGTTCCTGATTGATTCCTTAGTTTCATCTTTTCCCTGTTCATAACCCTTTTCATAAAGGAACTGATTTTCTTCCTTCAACATCTCACTATACTTATATACTTCCTGAAGTTCATTCTGAAGATCCTTGATTTTCTGTTTCAATTCTTCAGATTCAGGAACATTGGAAGAAACAGCAGCATAAGAACTTAAATCTTTAAAATCTTTCAGGAATTGCTTTAGTTCGTCATTGGAAGAATTAAGGATTAAGGATTTAAATTCATTTTCATTGATTAGCCTAACATCAATTAACTTAAAACTAAAATCTTCTTCAAATTTCCATTCATAGCTAAAGAATGAAATTTCATCATAATAAGATTCAAAATAACCTATTCCCTTATGATTACCATTAGCAGATTTATATTCATTATCTATAAATTCATCTAAGAAGTTATTGATCTTGAAATGAATTAAAGAATAATCTTCAAATTGATAACCATGAAGAAGATAATATTCTTCAATAGCTGCTTCCAAATACAAATATTCAATAGGTTCTATTCCTGAATCTGTAAAATGATTATTATTTAGCATTGTTGAAAAATCTTCTAAATCCAATTCCTTTGAAGGATTAAGATAAGTGTCATTATTTAAGATAATTGATGAAGTATTATTAGCTAATCCTTCCCTTTCTATTAAATAATTATCCATTGCTGCAAGATAAAGGCCTTTATTTATCTTTTCATCTGAATAGGTATCAGGAAATATAGATAAGACATCAATATTAAAGTATTTTCTTTCAGTACACTTGGAATTAAGGATTTCAATAACTAATTCCAACATAGCCTTATTAACATTAGGAAAAGCCTTTAGGTATTCATTAAAATCTTTTTGAACATCTTTAGGAAGCTTAAAAGAATATACAGGTTTTTCTAATGAAGGAGCTTTTGAATATTCCTTATAATATGGATTTCTATTCTTATTCATCTTTTAACAGCTCCTTATATTTCCTTTCAGTAGCTATTTCATCTACTTTCTTTTCCTGAAGTTCTATCCTTTTATGCTTAAGTTTCATCAGTTCATTATTTAGCAGATTTAATTCTTTCTGATAATCTTCAATCCTTAGATTAACATAACTAACTCCAATTGTAGAATAATGAAGAATCTTATCTAAATCTTCAATAGGCCTATCTTCTTTAGATTTAAGTAATTCATCTAATTCTTCAATCAATGCTATAAGATCTTCCTTAGGATTATCTGAAGATTCTACAAAATCAATTAAATGATTAATTACTTCTTCTTCAGAAATTCCTATATCTATAAGCTCCAATTCATAAGTTAGCTTATTCAATTCTAAATTAGCTATTTTTGATTTAGTTTCTAATATAGCCTTTTCCAGTTTCTTAATCTCTATTTCTAAAGCCTTAGTTTCATAATCAGTTAAATTAATTATCATAACAATCAATCTTTATTTATCATTATTCAGAAACAGCTTCTATAAGGTTTTCATAGGCCTTATAATCATTCTGTTTCAAGTATTCATGTAAATCAATCATGAATAATATACTTAATTTTCTAATAGCTGCCTTAGTTTCATCATTTAAACTTTCTGCATTTTCCAATAAATAATTTATCTGATTTCTAAGGTCTGCTATTTCCTGTTCATATGTTGTTAGCATTTTTTAACTCCCTTATCTGCATTTCCAAATTCCTAATCCTATCATTTTGCATTATATTTTCTTTACTTAGAAATTCTATTATATTTATTTGCTTTTGAATTAAATCCATTATCCTTTGATTGTTATCAGAAACAGTTCTAATTATTTCTAAAAGATCATCAGTTTGTTTATTGGTACCTTTATATAATTCTAAAAGCTTTTCAACATCTGTTTTAGGTATCATTGATAACCCTTCCTTTAGAATAAATCTAAATCTTTTCCAACTGTATATTTATAAGGATATTCATCTAAAGGAACATCTTCTTCAGTATCTACATGATTAATTTTAGTTAAATGTAATTCATTAGATAAAAGTTCCTGATTTTCCTTTTCATTCAAATAAACAATATCATTAACCTTATACATTCTTAAACAGCTCCTTTATTCAAATTTAACTCCTTTTTCAATCTTCCTTAACTGTTCCTGAAAATCTTCCTTACATGAAATTAAGCTAAATTTTTCATCTTCTAAAGCTAAGTTCTTAAAGGTTAAAGCTCCAATTTTAGAAAAATTAGTTTTAATTAAAGCATAATGTAAAGAAACATCTCCATTATAAGCATTTGATAAAATAAAATCCATATTGTTTTTAAGTTCATCTTCAGGAATGTTTTCCTTGTCAATTTCTTCTTTAAGTTTGATTATTTCATAGCTATTCCTATACATTTCAACTTCTATTTCCTTTATTTCTAATTCAAGTTCCTTAATTTCAAGTTCAGTTTCTAATCTTAATCCTTCCTGATCTGCCATATTCAACAGCTCCTTTAATATAATATCATAAGGTTTAGCAGCTTAAAAAAAAAAAAAAAAAAAAAATAAGTATATACACGAATATATAAGACCCTTGTATATACAGTATATACACAGCTTGTATATACAGTATATACTTTAGCATGATATACATTTTTTTCTAAATTAAAACTTGTTGAACTTTTGTTTCTTCATATGCTGCTAAAAGCTTTTTTGAAAATTCTTCTTCATCTAATCCACATCTTGAAGCTTGAGATTTAATATAAGTTTCTTTAATTATCATGAAGTCATCTATTGATAAAAGTGGATTGTTATAAGGATTGTAAATCTTGAAATAATAATCTAATGTAGCTTGAATAGAATTATCAATATCCCTTTCTTTCTTCTTCTTAGCTAAATCAAATTCCTTATCATTGATTGTTTTCTTCAATTCTTCAATTTCTATTTCATTGCTAATCATTCTGTTATTGATTCTTTCAAGCTCTGATTCCAAATTGAATTTCCTTTCTTTTAGCAGATTATTTTCTGTTTCTAATGATTGTACTTTTCTGACTTTCTGAAAATCTTCATCTTTAGTTATCAATAAAGCTATATCTATTAATTCAGGAATTGTTAAAGGATTATCCTTGATTTCCCTGTTTTTAGTTTCATCTACTCTAAAGGTTTTCAGGATCTTCTTCTTTTCCCTGTCAGATTTTATTTTATTTTGTTTCATGTATATACACAACCTTTAATTCATGTATTTACATTGAAAAAAATATGAAAAAATAGTTTAATCTAAATGAATGTATATACAGTTTTTGAAAATGTTGTATATACATTGTATACAATCTGTATATTTTGATAGATAGATATAAATAATACTTAATTCCAAAAATAAGATTAAGTATACTTACTGAAGATAGGATATTACCAGTATCCTATTTTCTTCTACAATTCTATTTTTTAATCTATTTTTTTCAATTACTTATTCAACTTCTAATGTAGTTTGTTTATCCAAATGTTTTAAGTAATATTTTATTGATCTTACAATTATATCTGATTGATTAGTTTCTTCTTCTATTGCTTGAAGTTTAACCTTCTTTAGAAGTTCCTTATCAATGTTAAAACTTGTAGTTACAATTTCTTTAGACATCTGATTTAGCTCCATTAGAATATTTTAATAAGTATTACCTTATTATATATTACATTATGTAATGTTACATTATATAAATGTATTTATTTTTTTCTGCATATTTTAGTTCATAGTTACCTATAATTCTAAGGCCATCTAAACCTTTAGAACAGTTAATATACATCATGAAGGCCTAAATCATGATAAAATCATTCATCTTCCATTAGGTTTAAAGCAGCTGCTAAATTTCATGAAGTAGCCATTGAACATATAATATATATTAACTAAGAATCTTATATAATTGATTAAATATTAGAATGTTCAAAAATATCTTTAAGGAGTTAATCAAAATGTTTTATGAAATAACCAATCCTGAGAAGTTAGAAGATGAAATGATTCTGATTAGGAAGTTCCTGATGAACAGATTCTTATATAAAGCTAACAATGATGAAAGATTTAGGATTTATGATTACAGGATAAGATTTAATTCAAGCATTGAAGAATTTAATCTGACTTTAAATAACTTCATGGACTTCTTAAGGAAGAATTATAAGAACCCTGAAGAAATGATTAAGCTATATAACTTCCTTCTTTTTATTGATTATGATTCCATTTATATTAAGAATGGAAAATACACTATTAAAACTACTGATTATACTGTTTCTGATAAGATTAGCCATTACCAAATCAGTTATAAGGAAATTTTAGAAAGGTTAATCAATTTTGAAATACTTCATAATACTAAAAGATTCAACATTATCTTCAATGAAAGATATTATGATTTTAATCTTCTTCATGATCCTTATTATAATAAGTTTCTGCATTAGCTCCAATTATCTTAATTCTCTTTACATAAGGAATTAAAAAACCTTTGCTTAATAGTATTTGTTGAAGATTTAGCTGTTAGGACTCCAACAAAAAAACACCCTATCAATATTTTCTGACAGCTCCAACAAATACTATTATAATTATTGAATGAAGGCCTTATTAGATTGAACTGTTTTTTCTGCTATCATTTTAATTAACTGTTCCTTCAAGTATTTTAATTGTTATCTGTTTTTAGGATTTTCTGTTTCTGTTAATCTACATAACCTATTAAATTTTTGATGAACTAATTCATTTTTTGTTAGGATATTGGTAAGTAATGGTAAGTTATGGTAAAGTATAATTTTTCATTGAATTATGGGAAGTTATGGGAACTAATGGGAAGGATAAAATTATAAAATTCTTATGTATACTAATGTATACTATCAAAATTTTCTTTTGTATATGTTTGTATACTTGGTATACTTGGAATATATACAATTAGTATACATGATTTTCTTCAACTTTTTCTTCAGGAAGATCAATAAGTTTTATGATGAAATATTTCTGATTTATCGATATGAAAATGATTTTCATCTTAATGTTGAACATTTTTTAGCAAATTTTTAGCTATTTCCTGTTCCTGAAATAGCCATATCGATAAACAGTTTAAAATTTTCCTTGAAGAAGGCCTTCATAATTCAATAGGTTATGTTCATAAGTGTTAATTTTATGGAACTTTCATTCTATTTAATGGAAGCTTTGATTTTCCATTTTTTCAGATCATGATTTTTTTTGAAGTTTCAATATTTAGATATTGTTTCTTCAATTAAATTAATAGTTAGCCATTGAAGTATAATTTTAATCAATCATTCTTTCATTTAAATTGATTGGTATTACTATATAGAAAAGTTAGCCATTTAATATATATCAATTGGTATTTTTTTAATAAAGTAGTACCAGTTTAATAAAAGGCCTTATTTTCTGAACATTTATACAAATATCATAAAAAAATTGAACAGTTAAACAAAATTGGTATAGTCAATTCGATATAAAATTCAACATTTTCAAAAATTGCTAAACATTTGTTGAACATCAAAAATTAATGAAGGTATATACAATGTATACAAGCCATATACAGAAATGTATATTGAAGGTATACAAAATATACACACATATACAAGCAGCTAAAAAATATATACAATATTGGTATATGGTCTTTTTTTTCTTAAATTTATAAATATAAGTTCATTCCATAGATATAATTAAAAAGGTAGCACTTTTGATATATACATTGTATACAAAATAACAAAAAAGACTTAATAGGAGTTATTTTCAATGGATTTAGAAGTAAATGAACACATATTAGAAAATAAGGAATTAAAAACAAATTCACAGAAAAGAAGATTCATTTCTATCAATAATACAACAGATAGCTTTTTTTCTAATGGATTAGTAACTATAATTCATCAGGAACAGTTTAATCAATTAAAGGAAGAATATAACAGCTTAAAAGCAAATGATGAAAATCCAATAACTGAAGATGATCTTCAACAATTGCAGGAACAGATTCAACAGCTAAAAGAAGAAAACCATGAACTTAAATCTAACAATGAAGAATTAGCTGAAGAATTGAAAGAAACATCATTTAAATTGGATTTAGCTATTAATAATAATGAACTTGAAGAAGTAACTTCATCAAAAGATGAAACAATATCCATTTTAAAGGAAGATAAAGCTAAAATTGAATCTGAAGTAGCTTCCTATAAGGATAAAGCAGCAGCTTTAGAAGAAGAAATAAATTCATTGAAAGATGAACATCAAATTAATATTAATCAAATCCATAAAGAGAATAAGGAAGAAACTAAAAAGCTTTCTGATGAAATAACTACCTTGAAAGTAGCATTAGCTAAAGCTATAACTGAATATGAACATCTAAAAAACAGATCATTCTTCCAACGATTAAGAAATAAGAATACAGTAGAATTATCTAATTATAATAAACTAATTGAAAATAAGCCTGTTTATACCATTGAAACCAAATTAGATGAATAAAAAAGAAAAAAGGAAGAAATAAATGAAGATAATCCTTTAAATCCTAATTCCTATTGATTTTCTAAGTTCATTATACTTCTTTAAGCCATATCTGATTGATTTAAAAAAATATAATTCCTTATGTTTAGCATATGAAACAATAATTAAATAATGTTCATAATCCACAGGATAGCCATCAATGGATTTAACTTTTTCAGGATTTTCTTTAATTGCTTTTATTTCTTCAGAAAGATTTACATTAACTATTTTAAATACATGGTCTGCCATTCCATAATCCTTTATTGAAAAAAGATATGTTATATTAACCAACTCCCTTAACTGTTTGTTAATAGAAAATAGTTCCAAATCTTTCTCCCAAAAGTTCAAATACTTTTTTTATAATTATTAATCTGTTCAATCCTATATTTATAATTGTTTAATCTGTTCCTTTAGTTCCTGATATTCATCATATTCTTTAATTAACCAGTATAAAGGATAATCCTTATTCTTAGAAAGCTCAGGATAATCTTCTTCATGAAGATCAATGAAATACTTAATATTATCTATCCTGATTTCAGTTATTTCTAATATATCTTCAATCAGTTTTTTAGGAACTTTTTCTTTATTGCTTTCATTATATTCAATTAAGGCCTTTAATATTTGATTGGATAAGGTAATTATCTTATTATCTTCTTCATAGGAAGCTTCTATATAAAGCATTGTTGTATTCCTGTTTTCTTCTAAGGCCTTAATAAGAAATTCGTTAGCAGTATCTAATCTTCTTTCAATTTCCTTAATATAAACATTATTATGATTTTCATTATAATATTTAGAAATATCTTCTAACATCTCTTTGTATTTTAAAGCTTTTTCATCATTGTTATCAATAAAAGCTTCGTAAAGGCCTGTAATAAAGTATCTTTGATAAAGGCCAAATTCTAAAGGATTCATTTCTTTAATATGTTCCTTATACTGCCTTTCAATATAATCTAAATTCTTTTTCATTGCTAATCATTCCCTTTCTAAGATTGTTTTCAAAAGTTTAAGATCATTATCAAAAATCCTTTCATCTAACATATTGATTTCAGAAACTTCAGATTCATCAATGGAACCTTCAAAAACAATTAAATCTATATCCAATTTAAGACTATCTTCCAATATCTTATTTATATTACATAATAAGCAGTAATTGGTATAGTTTCTTATATTAGGATAGTTTGATTCAGTTATTTCAATAAGGTTTTTAAGCTGCTTGAAGTTATCATTGAACTTCTTAGGATTTCCTGAAAGATAACATTCATAATACTTCTTAGTTAAAACTTGAATGTAATGTTCAATTTCTTCTTTAGATAAATCATTGATTAGGTTATTGGATTTATCCCTTAGTTCCTGTTCCATCTCTTTAAGATTCATCTTCTATCATTCCTAATTTCTGTTTTAATTGTCTGTTTTCTTCTTCCAATTCCTTAACTTTGATTAAACAGTTCTTTCTTTCAAAATAAGTTTCCCTTGATTCTTCAAAAGCTTTAATAAGGTTATCAAAAGGCCTTACTTCCTGTTTAGATTTAGCTTGATGAATGTTAAATTCATTCAAAATAACTAATTCAACATCTAACTTAAGCTTATCTTCTAAAACTTTGCTTATCTTACATAAAAGGCAGTAATTGATATAATTCTCTATATCAGGATAATCAATTTTAACTAAATCAATTACTAATTCCATGTTCTTAAGATTGGTTTCAAATCCTTTTAAGTCATTGTTGAAGTAGAATTTATAATAGTTTTCTACCAAATTAAGTATATATTGGTTTAATTCTTCTTCAGTTAAATCAGAAACTATTTCTTTAATTTTCTTATCATATTTGTTTAAATCCATCTATTTAAGCTCCTAATCAGTAGATATTTTTTCTAATTCATTTTGTAATTGTTGAAGTTTTTCAAGTTTTTCAACAGTTTCTTCAGGAAGATCTTCAACTATTAAGACATCATGATTAACAGATGAAGATATAATTCCTTCTTCCATCAATTGAAGTTTTTCTTCAAGATTATCTAACTGCTTATCTTTCAATATATCATTAATAATCTTTAAAGAATCTAAAGCTGTTTTATACTGCTGTCTTTTAGCATTTGCTATATTAGGTTTCTTAATGTTATTTGTTTTAACTGCCTGTTCTTTTAGTTCAAGAGATAAAATAAGGCCTGTTTCTAATAAATAGTTCCTTATATCCCTATCATTCTTAAATTCAGGAAGCTTTGCTTTAGGTTTCTTAGGCCTTCCCCTTTTCCTTTTAGGTTCTTTTCCATTAGTCATAAATTACCAAATCCCTTAAAATATTTATTTCATTTAATTAAACAAAAAATAAGAAAGGATTATAGGCCTTATTCTTATTATTCTAAGAACAGATAAACCTTCTTCATCAATGGAAAACAGAAAAAAATATTTTAGGAAGTAGATATTCATGAAGTTCAAGCTGCTTTTCCATTGGTTTTTATGGTAATGTTTCTTAAATAACTGTTCTAAGGCCTTATTTCCTATTCTTTGTTTCTAAGTGTTAGTTCATCTATCATAATTATTAAAAGTTCAATCTATATTTTTAATACTTTTATTGTTTAGTATTGATTTAATTGAACTTTTAATTAATATTCTAATAGCTATTGATTTTCCATAGTTTTTATTATGGTTTTAGCATTATCCCTTAGTAGATTTCATATAGTTTCTTTATTATTTCTTCATCTGTTTTCAGATTGTAGTATTCTTTGATGAAGTCATAATAGTTATAGTAGAATCCACAGCTATAACAGGAAGCCCATTTTTCATTAACTTTCATTGAAGGATTGTTATCTGCATGAAAAGGACATTTAAACATTGAATAGTTTGAATATTCCCTTTCAGGACTTCCTATAACTTTGCTAACTAATGATCGCATATCAATGCTGCTAAAATCCAAATCTACTGAATCTTTATTAATATTCCTTCTTTTAGCTGCTAACAGTTCTCTTTTCTGTTTTTGAAGTTCTTTTTGTTTCATATCTGAATACATCATTTCTTCAGTTATTTTAGCATTAAGATTAATAAGATTTTGATGAAATGATTCATCAGGAATATAGGATTCCCTTTCAAATAAGGAAGGC